>Ga0194048_10001657_pt1 | contig 11054 bp, 11 predicted proteins | sample JunL225m_MetaG_FD_161685 | JGI IMG/M metagenome (GOLD analysis project Ga0194048, IMG submission 161685) | Anoxic zone freshwater microbial communities from boreal shield lake in IISD Experimental Lakes Area, Ontario, Canada - Jun2016-L222-5m | ecosystem: Environmental > Aquatic > Freshwater >... | reverse complement strand
TGTCCGCAGGCAGCAGGGCCGCGAACGCCTCGGCCGCCCGCTCGGTCTCTTCTCCCGAACGGGTGACGAGTCCGGCAGTCCAAGTCGCGAGTGCGGCGGGTGAGCCCATGGGCGCAGTCTTTGTCGCGGCCTAACGTCAGGCAACCTGCAAACAAAAGACCCGGCCGAGTGGCCGGGTCTGAGGGCAGGCTGGCGTGTCGATTACGAGACGATGCCGAGGGGCTTGATGGTCTTCCAGCCGCCGCGGGTGAAGTCGGGACACTGGATGGGCATGCTGCCGTCCTTCACGGACTTGGCGGAGATCTCGAGGATCGCGGACCAATCGGCCGCATCGTACACGGTCATGTCGGGCGTGATACCCTGGCGTACGCAGTCGAGCATGCGGTAGGCCATGACGAAATCCATGCCGCCATGTCCGCCGACCTTCTTGCCGAGCTCGCCGATCTTCGTGATCAGTGGGTGTTGGTTGGCTTTCATGAACTTGGCGAGTTTCTCCTTCTCGTAGGTCCACTCGTGGCTACTGCGCTTCTCCTTCGGGTCGAGGATGGGGTGCTTGTTGTCCGCGTCGACCGCGAGGCGGCCGGGGTAGCCGAAGAACGTGGCCTGGGTGCCGCAGAGGGCGTTGATGCGTGAGTAGGGGCGAGGGCTCACGACGTCATGCTGGATCATGATGGTGCGCCCGAGCTGCGTCTTGATGATCGAGGTATTCATGTCGCCGCAGACGAACTTCTCGTCCTTGTGCTTACCGCCGTTCGGCTGATGCTTGTCGCGGAACTGGGTGAGGTTAAACTCGGGCGAGGAGACGGACACCACGAACTTGAACGCGTCGCCGCGTCCGATATTCATGTACTGAGCCACCGGGCCGAGGCCGTGCGTGGGGTAGAGGTTGCCGTCCATGAAGCGATGGTAGTCGCGGCGCCAGTCGCCTTCGCTGCCGAGGCTCCAGAGGACGCCGCCGCCAAGGTTGTGGATGTAGGCGCACTCGGCGTGCTTGAGGTCGCCGAAGAAGCCCTGGCGGGCGAGGTTCAGCACGAAGAGCTCTTCGTCGCCGTAGCAGCAATTCTCGATGATGGAGCAGTGGCGCTGGGTCTTTTCGGCCATGTCCACGAGCTGCCAGCACTGGTCTACGGTGACGGCGGGGGAGACTTCGATGAAGGCGTGCTTGCCCTTTTCCATGACCTTGAGGGCCATCGGCACGTGCCACTCCCAAGGGGTGGCGACGAAGACGACGTCGATGTCGTCGCGCTCGAGCATCTTCTCCCAGGCGTTCTCGTCGCCGAAATACATGGCGGGCTCCTTGCCGGTGATCTTCTTGACGCTCGCGGCGGCTCCCTTGGCGCGGGCTTCGACGATGTCGCAGACGGCGACGACTTCAGCGAACGGGATGTTCGCGGCAGAGTTCACGTGGGAACGACCGCGGTTGAGGCCGATGACGGCGACCCGGACTTTCTCAATCGGCTTGGTGGTCAGGTCCCAGACGGGCTTGTTGCCGGCCGGACGGGGACGCGTGGCGGAGATGTCGCGCGCATCGAGGAGCTTGAGGTCGCGGGGATCGGGCTTCGCTTCGGCGGACGGGACGGCGCTGAGGCCAAGGCCGAGGCCGGCGAGGGCGCCGAGTTTAAGGAAGTCGCGTCGGTTGGAGTTTTCGGGGAGGGTCATGGGGATGGAGGGAGTGAGCGGTGGGCGGTTAGGGAAAGTGAGGATAGGAGGGCCGGAGGGCCTGAGGGTATGAGGAAATGATGCCTAGGTCGTATCGAGGTAGAGTTAAGAAATGATGGGGAGGGGTTTGAGGGTCTTCCAGCCGCCGCGGGTGAAGTCGGGGTAGGCGACCGGGATGCTGCCGTCGCGGACGGAGCGGTCGGAGAGGTCGACTAAGGCTGACCAGGAGGCGGCATCGTAGACGGTGAGGTCAGGCGTGATGCCTTGGCGGATGCAGTCGAGGAAGCGGGTGCTCATCACATGGTCCATGCCGCCGTGGCCGCCGACCTTCTTGGCTTCGACCATCAGCTTCTTGAGGAGGGGGTGCATGTTCGCCGCCATGAACTTCTTAAGCTTATCGCCTTCGTAGGTCCAAGAGTGGCTGTTCCGCTTTTCCTTTGGATCGAGCAGCGGGCTCGCGTTGTCAGCGTCGATTGCCAGGCGGTTTGGGTAGCCGGCGAAGGTGGCGAGGGAGCCGCTGAGCAGATTGCCGCGCGTGTAGGGTCGCGGGCTGGTGTTATCGTGCTGGATGACGATGGTGCGACCGAGCTCGGTCTTCACAATCGAGGTATTCATATCACCGCAGACGAACTTCTGATCCTTGGAGCGGTCGCGGTCCGGCTTCACGCGCTCACGTAGCTGGGAAAGGCCGAACTCGGGCGAAGAGACGGACACGGCGTACTTGAAGGCGTCGCCGCGGCCGATGCCCATGTATTGGGAGATCGTACCGAGGCCGTGTGTGGGATAGACGTTGCCCTGAAGCAGCGTGGAATAGTTACGACGCCATTCCCGTTGCGCATCGAGGAAGGTGAAGCCCTTGGGGCCGGTGCCGGTGCCGCTGACGCGCTGGTCGTGGATGTAGCCACATTCGCCGTGCTTGAGGTCGCCGAAGAAGCCTTGGCGGGCGAGGTTCAGGACGAAGAGCTCTTCTTCGCCGTAGCAGCAGTTTTCGAGGATTGGGCAATGGCGCTGGTATTTTTCAGAGGCGTCGACGATATCCCAGCACTCGTCGACCGTCAGCCCGCAGTTCACTTCGATGAAGGCGTGCTTGCCGAGCTCCATGGAGCGGATGGCCATCGGCTTATGCCATTCCCAGGGCGTGGCTACGTAGACGACGTCGATATCGTCGCGGGCGACCATCTTCTCCCAGACGTTCTCATCGCCGCTGTAAACGATCGGCGTCTTGCCGGTCTTCTTGCGAACGACTTCGGCCTGCGCCTTGGCGCGATCATCGAGGATGTCGCAGACCGCGACGACTTCGGCAAAGGGGGTGGAGGCAACCGAGGCCACGTGAGAGGAACCGCGATTCAGGCCGATGATGCCCACGCGGACTTTCTCGATGGGCTTCGTCGTCAGGTCCCAGACAGGCTTATTGCCGGCGGGGCGCGGGCGAGGCGCACCGATATCGGCTGCGGCGCGATGCTTCAGCTGGGAGGGATCTGGCTTCGCTTCGGCGGAAGGGATCGCGCTCAGGCCGAAGCCGAGACCGGCGAGCGCGCTGAGCTTCAGAAAATCGCGACGGTTACCGGGTTCGAGGGGTTCCATGGGGTATCTTCAAGACAGCAAAGCTGGCCCGTGGTTGCAACGGATTTGGCCGACCACCCTCCTCAAATTACCAGCTTATGAAGCCTTGGGCTCCTTTAATCCCGAAGACCGCCAAATTACGAACGGTATGAGCCATAAAACACGGTAGCAACGAACGGTCCGGGTTCAGCGGATTGAAGCGCACGACGTAGAGCCAGAGCGATGTGATGAAGGCGAAGACGGCGTTCACCTGGCCTTCGGGTTCGCTGAGGTCGAAGTTGTGGATGAGCGCGAAGACGAGCGAGCCGACGACCATCAGCGTAAGCAGCTTCCGGCCGAACAGTTCGCCGGGCGCGACGAAGCCGCGGAAAAGCATTTCTTCCACTACCGAGGCGCCGAGGAGCTGGAAGATGAAGATCGCGGGCAGGTGGTCCTGCAGTGCGGTGAGTCCAGCGCGTTTCTCGACGGCGGCTTCGGCGATGGTGATCAGGATGGCGCCGGCGGCGGCGACGAAATAGGCTCCCATCGGCGCGTAGGTCGTGCCCGGCCAGAAATTCTCCGGCTCGCCGTTTAGCGTGCGCTTGCGGCGTTCGCGTGCCCAGGCGACGAGCACGAACAGCCCGAGGGCGCAGTAGAGCAGGGCTTTAGCGGCGGTCAGGTCCATGGAATCAGCGCACGCCGAGCACCCAAGCACGGTAGCCGGGCGATGCATGGTCGGCCGCGAAGGCGAGCCATTGCGGTACGGCGTAAGGGTGGCGGGCGTGGACCCATGATTCGAGGTCGGCTCCCTTGGCCGCAGCGTACTTGAAGGTCACGCGGAACTCGTCTTCGCTCTCGACCTTGCCTTCCCAGGTGTAATGGGAGCGGATCGGTCCGTCGACTTGCGCGCAGGCGGCGAGCCCGGCGCCCACCGCATCGGCGGCGAGGCGGTCGGCTTCGTCGCGGGAGGGGAGGGTCGTCAGGGCGATGCCGATGGCTTCAGTCATTCGCTTCGCTGTCGGGCTTCAGGTAGCGCTCCGTGATGATCTCGATCAGCATGTCGCGCGCTTCCTTCACGGAGTCGACGTGGATGTAGAGGTCGCGATCTTCGGGCGAGACCATGCCCCATTCCTGGAAGGCTTCGAAGTTGATGGTGTCCTTCCAGAAGGCGGAGCCGAAGAGCAGCACGGGGAACTGCTTCTTGGTCTTCTTCGTCTGGATGAGCGTGAGCATCTCGAAGAGCTCGTCCATCGTGCCGAAGCCGCCCGGGAAGGCCACGAGGGCCTTGGCGAGATAGAGGAACCAATATTTACGGACGAAGAAGTAGTGGAACTCCAGGTCGAGCTCGGGCGTGATGTAGGGATTATGTTCCTGTTCGAAGGGCAGGGCGATGCCGAGTCCGACCGAGCGACCGCCGGCTTCGTGTGCGCCGCGGTTGGCGGCTTCCATGATGCCGGGTCCGCCGCCGGAGCAGACGAGGAAGCGCTGCCACTCGGGAAGGGTGAGCGACCATTTGGTCATCTCGAAGGCGAGCTCGCGGCAGGCTTCGTAATAAGCGGAGCTGCGCAGGTCGATCTCGGCGACGCGCACGCGGTGGGCGCATTCGGCGTCGGCGCAGGCGCCGCTCGCGGCCATGGCCTTGGCTTCTTCAAGGCGCTTGCGGGCGACTTCCGGGGGGAGCGTGCGCGCGGAGCCGAACATCACGACCGTGTTGCGGACGCCGTATTTCTTGAAGCGCAGATGCGGCTCGGTCATCTCCGTCAGCACGCGGATGCCGCGGGCCTGGGGGCTGGTCATGAACTCGGGGTTCAGGTAGGCCCGGGGCGGGGTGGGCCTTAGTTTGCCTTTTTCCGGGCTCATGGGCCCATCCTCCCCCTCCTGAGGCCATCTGCCAAGCCGGGAAGCGTGGGGCTTGACACCCTCGGTGGGGTGTCCTTGGCTATTCCTTTACAGCCATGCATCCGACCTATCGTCCGTCAAAGATCTCCCGCGCCCGCAAGTGCGGTTTCCGCGCCCGTTCCAAGACCCCCGGTGGCCGTAAGGTTCTGGCCAAGCGCCGTGCCATCGGTCGCAAGCGCCTCGGCGCCTCCTAAGCCCCATGCGTCTCCCGCGGGAGCGTCGAATTCGCGCCTCGGCCGATTTCAACCGCCTCCGCCAAGCAGGCTCGCGACTGGATTGCGGGCCTTTTCTTTTGAATTTCCGCCAGACGGGCGAGAAGGGTAAGGCTCGTTTCGCCGTCATCGCCGCCAAGAAGAACCTTCCACGGGCAGTCGATCGCAACCGGGCCAAGCGATTGTCTCGTGAGCTTTTCCGCACCGACGAGGCCGCCTTCCCCTCTGGCTGGGAGGTCGTGCTGGTCATCCGTTCGGGTATGCTGAAGCGTTCACTGGCTGAGCTCCGTAAGGTCTACGCCGCGGCGGCCGTCCGAATCCTGGCGGCGAAGTCCGGGCCGACCGCATGAGCGAGCCTCGTCCGACGATGCTGGCGAGCCTGGCCTTGGGGCTGGTTCGTTTCTATCAGCGTTTCCTTTCGAAGCCGCTCCACCTGATCCCGGGCTCGGGCTGTCGCTATCACCCGACCTGCTCGTGTTATGCAGCCACGGCCCTTGCGCGTTTTGGTTTCTTTAAGGGTGGCTGGATGGGATTCCGACGAATCTGCCGTTGCCACCCTTGGGGCGGTTCGGGCGTCGACGAAGTGCCGGAACGGTGAAGCCCTGCGCCGGCGTTTAATTGGCTCGCCCTAGGGTAGCGATTTTCCGACTAATCACCCTGTGAAATCGCTGTTCTCGAAGGTCCTGGGTTCGCGTCAGGGAGGCACCTTGCTCCTGGCTTCCAGTTACGTCCTTCTCGGCACGCTCCTTCGCCTCGGCCTGCTTGTAGCCTCGGTTGGTGGCGTCTCCTGGGGTCTGTCGACCTTCGCGGCCTTGTTCGTCGGTCTGCTGTTCGATCTCTTCATGGCTTGGTTCCTGACCTTGCCGATGGGCCTGCTCAGCACGGTCTGGCCGAACGGTTCCGCCTGGGTGCGCCTGCCTCTACGCGCGGCGTGGATCTTCGGCGCGTTCCTCTTCACCTTCTGGAAAATCTCCGAGATCCTCTTCTGGGAGGAGTTCGGCGTCCGCTTCAACTTCATCGCAGTCGACTACCTCGTCTACACGACCGAGGTGGTGAAGAATATCAAGGAGTCCTATAATCTTCCGTTGATCATCGCCATCGTGCTGGTCGTCGCGACGGGGCTCTTCTTGCTCTGGCGTCGCCTAGGCTTCGTTCGCCGCTGGGAGGAGGGCGCCGCCGACGATGCCACGCCACGCTGGCGTAACCTCGCTGCGCTGCTCGCGCCATTGCTCGCGATTCTGTGCATTGCCTATTTCGTTGGCCGACGGGACCTCCGGGCCGCCTCAACCGCCCATACCTCCGTCGGCGAACGCCTCACGGCCGGACTCCGCCACATGGGCGACCCTCAGCCTGGCTGGGATAATAGTTACGACACCGAGCTCGCGAAGAACGGCGAATACGCCTTTCTGGCCGCCTTCTGGGCCAATCAGCTGGAATGGAAACGCTTCTATCCGTCGCGTCCTGATGCCGTCGCCCAGCTCCGGGCTACGCTCGTCGCCCAAGGCGGCGCGCCGGTGAGCGCCGACCTCAACGACATCACCCGCCGCATCAAGGCCGCTGGCCGACCTGATGCGCGTCGTCTCAATGTCATCCAGATCACGGTCGAGAGCCTGAGCGCGGAGTTCCTGGGCTGCTACGGTTCGCCGGATTACGGCGCGAAGAACCTCACGCCTAACCTCGACCGCATTTCCCGCGAGTCGCTCTGGTTCTCCCGTTGCTACGCCGGCGGTACGCGCACGGTGCGCGGCATGGAAGCGCTCACGCTGTCGATTCCCCCGATCCCCGGCCAGTCCGTCTTGCGTCGCAAGGGTTGCGAAGACCTCACGACGCTGGGTTCGGTGCTGCGCACGCAGGGTTACGACACGGCCTTCATCTACGGCGGCGACGGGTTCTTCGACAATATGAACTACTTCTTCGGGGCCAATGGCTACCGGGTGGTGGATCTGCCGCGTCAGGAAGCCGCTGGCAAGAAGGCGACCTTCGGCAATGCCTGGGGCGCCTGCGATGAAGACGCTTTCGGCTGGTCGCTGGAGGAAGCCGACAAGGCCCATGCGGCCGGCAAGCCCTTCCATCATTTCGTGATGACGACGTCGAACCACCGCCCGTACACGTGGCCGGCGGGTAAGATCGACCCCAAGCTCGTCGATCGCGATGGCGGGGTGGCCTACACCGATTTCGCGATCGGCGCCTTCCTCAAGGCCGCGGAGGCCAAGCCCTGGTTCAAGGACACGGTCTTTGTCATCGTCGCCGACCATTGCGCTTCCGTCGCCGGCAAGCGCGAACTCGAAATCCGTAAGTACGAGATCCCGCTCTTCATCTGGTCGCCCGGCAATATCGCTCCGCGTAAGTTTGATACGATGATGAGCCAGATCGACACCGCGCCCACGGTGCTCGGACTCCTCGGTGCGAGCTACCTTTCCCGCTTTGTCGGTAGCGATGCGTTGAGCCCGGCTTTCCGCCCGCGCGCCTTCATCAGCAACTACCAGAAGGTCGCCGTGCTGCGCCCGGACGGCCTGCTGACGGTGCTCAAGCCCGTGCGCCAAGCGGTGCAGTATAAGGCTGACCTCGCTACAGGCGCGTTGACGCCGGTGACCTCTCCGGACGCTGCGGCAGTAGACGAAGCGATTATCCATTATCAGGCCACCGACGACCTCTTCAACCATGGCGGACTCCAGAATCCCGCACGTTGACCGACGCTCGTTGGTCGCACCCGCGATCTCGATCCTGGCGATCGTGGTGTTCTTCGGTCTGCCTGGCATGGGCGGTGACGCCCTCGACCTATGGTTCCAGTCGTTCTTCTGGAACGGCAAGAATTGGCTGATTCCCCATGAGCATCCGCTTGGCCACGCGATCGCCTACGATGGCCCGAAGGCGCTCATCATCATCTGGGCATTGCTGCTGATCGGTGCCGCGATCTTCGCGAAACGCGTCCGCGTCCGTGCCTTATATCTCCTCGCTTGCCTCGCGGTGGTTTCAGTCGTCTGCACGCAGCTTCGGGCGGTCACTGGCATGGCGACACCCTTGGAACTCAAGGCTTTCGGCGGCACCTATGATCACCTCCTGCTTTTCCAGACCAAGCCAGCGGGCTATCCCAGCCATGCGTTTCCGGCTGGGCACGCCAGCGGTGGCTTCGCCTTGCTGGGACTTTATTGGATCCTAAAAACCCGTCGTTGGCGCGGCCTTGCCTTGGGCTTGGCCGTCGGCTGCTGGATGGGCTTTTACCAGGTTGCCCGCGGCGAGCACTTCCTGTCGCACACCCTCGCCACCGCCGCCTTGGCGTGGTTGCTCTGCGTCGGACTGGCCTTCCTGTTACGGAAGCCTCTCGAGCGAGAGGTCAGTTCCCCCAGTTGACGAGGTTGTCGGCGCGGAACGGACCGGTGGTGCCGCCGTTTTCGTCGAAATAAGACGTCGGGACGATTCCCGAACGGATCATCGTGGTGCCACCGGAAGCGGCCGGATCCCAGTACTCGCCGAGGGCGAGGATATCCCCTTCGACGGGGGCGGCGATGTAGTTGGCGGAGGCACAGACGAAGAGGAAATTAGGCGACTTCCAGTCGGTGTATTTACCGGCGGTCAGGACGCGATAGCGGTAGTCGTAGGGATTACCCCACGCGTCCACCAGTTCGCGACAGGCGGGGTTGTTGCCCTTCCAGTCATCGGCACTGATCTTGGTGTTGTCGTTGGTGTTGATCTCGCCGCTGCTGAGGAAGCTGCGCATCTGGCGACCAGCGGAGCCGGTCGGCAGGGAGGTATCGTCGTAGTTGAGGAGGGCAGGTAGGCCGCCCGGGGTCGTCGTGCGAATCAGCCGACGGCCGATGAGTTGGTCGAATAGGTCGCGGCGGAAGCGGTCGTCCGTGCCGGTGGCGCAGGAGGGGAAGTCGCCGTACATCTTGCGGTAGCTCTGGCAGGCCATGGCGACGGCCTGGATGTCGCCACGGGACTTGGACTTGTTGCGGCTGTTGTTGGCGGCGCGGAACAGGCCGAAGGTGATGGCGGAGAGCAGGCCGATGATGCCGATGACGACCAGCAGTTCGATCAGGGTGAAGCCGGAGCGGCGGGCGAGGGGGTGGCGCATGGGGGTGGGCTCAGATATGGCGGGAGTCGTTCTCGTCTTTCTTGACGTAGCCAGAATCCTGACGCTGGTGGTTCACGGCGTTCTTCTTCAGGTAGGCCTGATAGACGTCGTCCGCGGACATGCCGAGGACTTGGGCGATGGAAATGAGGAAGTGGAAGAGGTCGATGACCTCGACGCGGGCGTTCTGCTCGTCGAACTTCTGGTACTTGGCCCACCACTTCCAGGGCACGGAGTCGGTCAGCTCAGCCATCTCCTGCTGCATGGCACGGAGGTAGTTAAGGACCCATTTGATCTTTTCTTCCTCGGTCATGCCGGCGGTTTCGACGCCGATGCGCTTGTTGAGCGCCTGCTGCATCTGGAAGATTTCTTCGAGCTTGTCGGACATGGGTTCAATTAGGGTGGGAAGGTCGCCCCGGGGCAATCCTGGAAGCGCCGCGGGGCCTTTCGGGGGCCTTAATTGCTCTTTGCAGGGAGGGGCGGACTATGCCTTCCTGTCCTCGTGTCCGCCACCAGCCTCATCGCTCCCCTTCGCAAGCCGGAAGTCCTCTCCCCCGCCGGGGAGTGGGATTGCGTCCGCGCGGCGGTCGAGAACGGCGCCGACGCCGTCTTCTTCGGCGTAGGCCGCTTCAACGCCCGCGTCCGGGCCAAGAACTTCGAGGAGTCCGACTTGCCGGAGCTCATGGCCTATCTGCATGGCCGCGGGGTCAAGGGCTACGTGACCTTCAATACGCTCATCTTCCCCAACGAGCTCGCGGAAGCCGCCCGCACGCTCCGCTCGATCATCGCCGCCGGCGTCGATGCCGCCATCGTCCAAGACCCTGGCATCTGCCGCCTCATCCGCCGTATCTCGCCCGACTTCCCGATCCACGCTTCGACGCAGATGACGGTGACCAGCGCCGCTGGCGTCGACTACGCCCGTGACCTGGGTGCTTCGCTCGCCGTCCTTGGCCGCGAGGTTTCGATCCCAGAGATACAGAAGATGCAGTCCCAGCAGGCCGCTAAGGGTGCGCCGCTCGACCTCGAAGTCTTTGTCCACGGTGCCCTCTGCGTCGCCTATTCCGGCCAGTGCCTGACGAGCGAATCCCTCGGCGGACGTTCCGCTAATCGCGGCGAATGCGCCCAGGCCTGCCGTCTCCCTTATGAGTTGGTGGTCGACGGCGTGGTGCGTGACCTTGGCGACAAGGCCTACCTGCTTTCCCCGCAAGATCTCGCGGGCATCGAGGTCGTCCCAGACCTCATCCGCGCAGGCATCCGTTCGCTGAAGATTGAAGGCCGTCTGAAGTCCCCTGAATACGTCGCCGCCATCACGAAGGCCTACCGCCGCGCGGTCGACGCCGCTTGGGATGCTTTCGCGAAGGGCGCCGACGCCGATCGCGCCGCCCTGCAGGTCCGCCAGGAAGAGGACTACGCGATGCAGATGACGTTCTCGCGCGGCCTATACCCAGGCTGGCTCCGCGGCATCGACAACCAGCAGCTCGTCCACGCCCGTTTCGGTAAGAAGCGCGGCGCCTACCTCGGCACCGTCGTCGACGTCGGCACCAACGGCGTGACGATGCGCCTCGAGGGCCCGCTCAAGCCCGGCGACGGCGTGGTCTTCGACCAAGGCAAGCCGGCCGAACGCGAGCAGGGCGGTTTCGTCCACGGTCTCGAGCCCGCTCGCGGCGGGC
>Ga0194048_10001656_pt1 | contig 11066 bp, 11 predicted proteins | sample JunL225m_MetaG_FD_161685 | JGI IMG/M metagenome (GOLD analysis project Ga0194048, IMG submission 161685) | Anoxic zone freshwater microbial communities from boreal shield lake in IISD Experimental Lakes Area, Ontario, Canada - Jun2016-L222-5m | ecosystem: Environmental > Aquatic > Freshwater >... | reverse complement strand
AACCGGATTCCGGCGCACTGCGCATTGGCGACACCGTGAAGATGGGTTACGTCGATCAGTCGCGCGATAGCCTCGATCCCGACAAAACCGTCTGGCAGGAAATCAGCGGCGGCGAGGAAGTCATTTATCTCGGCAAACGCGCCATTCAATCACGCGCTTACACCGCCGCATTCAACTTCAAAGGATCGGATCAGCAGAAGCGCGTCGGCATTCTCTCGGGCGGTGAGCGCAATCGCGTGCATCTGGCCAAGATGCTGAAGACCGAACACAACGTCATCCTGCTAGACGAACCGACGAACGACCTGGACGTCGATACGTTGCGCGCGTTGGAAGACGCGCTGGCCGAATTCGCCGGTTGCGTCGTGGTCATCAGCCACGATCGCTGGTTCCTGGATCGGTTGGCGACGCATATTCTGGCGTTCGAGGGCGACAGTCATGTGGAATGGTTCGAGGGCAATTTCCAAGCCTACGAGGCCGATAAGCGCCGCCGTCTGGGCGCCGACGCGACAGAGCCGCATCGGATCAAATATCGCCCCTTGGCGCGGTAACCGTTGAGCAGATTCCGGCGGATTTCCCTGACGTCGGCCGGAATTCATGCTATCGGTCCTGGCCTAATGGAGGCTGTCCGATGTCCGCAACCGCCGAAAAGCCCTGGACCGTCGATCGATTCTTCGCTTGGCAAGAGCGTCGGAGCGAGCGGTACGAGCTGGTAAACGGCTTGCCGCTCCGGATGATGGCGGGCGCGAAAAATGTCCACGACGACATTGTGGTCAATCTTGTGGCGGAACTCCGCAACCAGCTTCGGGGCTCGGGTTGCCGTCCCTTCACGGGCGACGGGGCCATCGAGACAATCCCGGGCCAAATCCGCCGCCCCGATGCCGGCGTCGATTGCGGCCGTCGCGACCCGAACGGGCTAAAAGCCGCCACCCCCAAAATGGTCGCCGAGGTCTTGTCGCCCTCCACCCGCGATGTCGATACACTCGCAAAGCTCGCCGAATACCAATTGGTCGAAACCATCGATCATATCCTGCTCATCGAGCCGAACGCAGCCGAGGCGATGCATTGGTTTCGTGGCGAGGGCAGGCGGTGGTCGCGGGAAATCGTCGAGGGGATCGACAGCACGGTGGCGTTAACCTCGATCGGCGTCACCCTAAAACTGAGCGAACTCTACGAGAGCGTCGAATTTCCGTCGGGACCGCGCGCCATGCGGCTGCGCGACCCGGAATAACCGCTCGCCGAACCGATTTGCGCTCGTGGACTGCGTCGCGTTACATGGTGCACCGCGACGGAGGAGCCCGTTTATGAGCAACGATCCGCACCATCATCACGACCACGATCACGAACACGGCCAGGACGTCCCTTCCCCCACCGCACTGCGGGTCAAGGCGTTGGAATCGCTATTGGTCGACAAAGGCTTGGTCGATCCGGCCGCGCTGGATGCCATCGTCGATGCCTACGAAACCAAAATCGGCCCGCGCAATGGCGCCAGGGTCGTGGCCCGCGCCTGGACCGATCCGGCCTATAAGGCTCGGTTGCTAGCGGACGCAACGGCGGCGATCGAGGAGATCGACTTTCCCGCCGCCGACCGACCGCACATGATCGCGGTGGAAAATACCCCCGATGTGCATAACCTCGTCGTTTGCACCTTGTGCTCCTGCTACCCCTGGACGCTGCTCGGTCTGCCGCCGGTCTGGTACAAATCGTCCGCCTACCGGTCGCGGGCGGTCATCGATCCGCGCGGCGTGCTGCGCGAATTCGGGACGACTTTGGGCGACGATGTTGCGGTACATGTTTGGGACTCCACGGCGGAGGTCCGATATCTGGTCGTCCCCGAGCGTCCCGCAGGCACCGAAGGCTTGGATGAAGATGCATTGGTCGCGCTAGTCACCCGCGATTCCATGGTCGGCGTCGTCAAATTGGCCGCAACCAATGGGGCCGCACCATGAATGGCGTGCATGACATGGGCGGGATGCACGGCCTCGGGCCGATCGTCTACGACCCGAACGAGCCGGTCTTCCACGCATCCTGGGAAGGTCGGGTGCGCGGGATGGTTCAACTGATTGCCGCGTGGGGCCTCGTCAATATCGACGCTGGGCGGCACTCGCTCGAACGGCTACCGCCCGTCGATTATTTGCGCTGGACCTATTTCGAGAAATGGCTCGCCGCGCTGACCAACCGGATGCTCGACGCCGGCCAAATCACGGCAGAAGAACTTGCCAACGGCCGCAGGGCGGACGGCACCGCTGTCGCAACACCGCCGATTACCGGTGCGATGGGGGCGGCGCTGCTCGCGTCGGTTCACACCTACACGCGGGACATCGCCGCGAAGCCGCTGTACGCCGACGGCGATCGGGTGCGCGCACGCACCATCAACCCCGAGGGTCACACCAGGCTGCCTCGGTACGCACGCGGTCGGTTCGGCGTCGTCACGCGGTACCATGGCGCGCATGTCTATCCGGACACCAACGCGCATTTCGCCGGGGAAGCACCGCAACCGCTTTACACCGTGCGTTTCACCGCGCGCGAACTCTGGGGCGAAGCCGCCAATGCGGCCGATACCGTAAGCCTCGACCTGTGGGAGGATTACCTTGAGCGCGCCTGATTTTTTCCCTGGGCAGCCGCATGACGCAGACGGACCCGTCTTCGCCGAACCCTGGCAGGCACAGGCTTTCGCATTGGCGGTGCGACTGCGTCAGCAAGGCTACTTCACCGCGACGGAATGGGCCGAAACATTGGGTGCCGTGCTACGAGAAGCCGGGGACGACGATGGTTCCCACTACTACGATCATTGGTTGGTCGCGCTGGAACGTCTGAGCCTCGCCAAAGGATTGACCGAGCGGGGGACGCTGGATCGTCGTACGGATGCGTGGGAAGACGCCTACCGCCATACCCCGCATGGAAAACCGGTGGAACTGCGCGCCCGTTAGCCGCCCCACGGCTACCACTTCGATGAACCCGACCTGGATCCTGCGCACTGGCCGACTGGTATTGACCCCGGTGGGCGGTGCCGACCTGTCCGATCTCCGCCGCATTAAATCCGACCCGCAAATATTTGCCGTCATGCTGGGCGGTGTTCGCAGCCCGAGCGACACCGCCGATGAACTGGCGCACGACGTCATAGCATGGGGCGCCAACGGCTTCGGCATTTGGGCAGTGCGGGAGGTCGTGGGCAATCGGTTCGTGGGAATAACCGGATTAGAGCCTCGGCCGGACGGGCGCGGCGTGGCGCTTAGATTCGCCGTTGGACAAGAAGCCCAAGGCCGCGGACTGGCCCGCGAAGCGGCGGGCGCTGCGCTGCGCTTCGGCCACGATGTCGCCGGGCTGAAACGGATCGTTGCTGTCGCGCGGGAAAGCAATGTCGGATCGCGCGTCGTTCTCGGTGCGATCGGAATGACCGCGTGCGAGTCCTTCGAGCAGAATGGCTACAGCATGGCGATGTACGAAAGTACCCGCCGCTAGTTTTGTTCCAACTGCGCCCGCATGGCGGTAATCAGCGCGTCGACATCGTTATTATTTCGCGTCAAATACGCCGCGTAATCGTTGCGCTGGGTCTGTCGCAACGAGGTGTTCTCGGCGATCACGTCGATAACTTTCGGGGCGGTGCCGGCGTTCGCGACCACCCAATCGACCGTTGCGGGGGGATTGTTCGGCCGTTCGATGACCGTCGACACGATATCGTTGTCGTCGCGCGGCTGGCTCCGCCCGATCGTTAGCTTCACTTCCTGATATTCGCCCAGCCGGGAGGTGATGTTGCCGATCAGCACTTTATGGAACAGCTCGGTGTAGCGCTTCTGTTGATCCGCCGAAGCATTTTTCCAGAATCGCCCCAGACAAAACCGAGCGATTCCGTCGACGTCGATGGCGCTGTCGATGATGGGGCCGAGTATCTTGCGACGCTCGTCGACCGAGCCTGCCCCGCGCATCGCGCCAAGGATCCGGTCGCCGGTCGATTTGACGAACGCAGCAGCGCGATCCCCGGCAGTCTGGGCGAAGACCGGACGAATCGCGACGGACGAGAGCGCGCCGGTCCCAAGGAGCGAAAGCGAGCGTCGTGTGAGCATAATGATGCGTTGCCTCGTTCAGCGCGCCTGAGGGGGCGTCGCATTAGGTTGCGCCTGCGGAAACCAAACCGGGACGGTGGCCCGCCGTTCGGCGCGCAATTCCGCGATTTGACCCTCGCGATGCTGGCGGTACAGACTGCGGAAGGTCGCGTAAGGGTCCAGCGCGGTTTTTTTAATTTGATCGACGGGGTCTAAATACCGTTCGCGTGAGTCTAGGGCATTCAGGCCGAAACGGGTCCAGTTCACCACGGTCAATGCGGTCGAACTCCCGATCCAGGTGAACGGATCTTGGATCGTATCGACGCCAAACCCAACCGCATCGCGCGGATTGCTCGGCCCCAGGACCGGTAAGAACAAGAAGGGCCCGTCCGGCACCCCCCAGTTCGCCAGGGTCAGTCCGAAATCGGTATCGTGATTCGGGTATCCCCAGCCGGTCGCTACGTCGAACACGCCGATCGCACCGACTGTCGAGTTGATCAGAAACCGCATGACGGTATCGCCGGCCCGAGCCGGTTTGCCTTGCAACATGTCGTTCGAAAGCTGCGCCGGTGTGCCGAGATTGCTCAACATATTGTGAATGCCGGTTCGCACGGCCGTCGGCACGACGAAACGATAGGCCTGCGCCGCCGGGCGCAGGATGACCGTATCGAGTCCATTATTCACCGCATAGAACACACGGTTGGTCGGCTCCAACGGATCGTTGGTCTGTTGAAAGTCCGCGATAGCTTCGGGATCGTCGGCCGGCGGCGCGGTGGCGCAGCCGGCGAGAATGACCGCAAGCAACCCCGCGAACAAAAAGACGCGCCAGAACCGGACTAGAAGCGCGGACGTTGGGATAGGGGGTGAGCGGAAGTCGGCGTCCATCGGTTCTCTCGGGCCAGTACCGGCACGGACCCACACGGGAGCCGCATCCGGACAATCACACACCATGCACCCGTTTCGCCGTCACCGAAGGCACGAACACGACCGGGCCGCAGTGTTGTAGCATGGCTGCGGCACCGCGCAATAAAACTGCGCGCGCCGTTGTCGGTCTTATCTTGCATCTAAGCTGGATTTCGGAGCAAGGAGCAGCATGAACGCGCCCGATCCAACTGCCCCCGTCCTCCAGCGCTGGCTCACCGGCCCACGCTTTGCCGGCCTGCCCATGCGCGCGGCCGACCGACCGCCGCCGAAACTGTCGTTCGAATTTTTTCCACCGCGCACCGACGAGTTGGAAAAGCAACTTTGGGCATGCATCGAGCGGTTGGCCCCACTCGCCCCGCGTTTCGTGTCCGTCACCTATGGCGCCGGTGGCAGCACCCAGGCCCGTACCCATTCCACCGTCGCCCGTTTAGCGCGGGAAACCGCGCTAATGCCGGCCGCCCATTTGACCTGCGTCGGCGCGACCCGTGAGGAAGTGGACGACGTCGCTCGGCAGTATTGGGCAGCCGGGGTACGCCACATCGTCGCCCTCCGCGGCGACCCCGCCCCCGGTACGGTCTATACCCCACATCCCGGCGGCTATGCATTTGCCGCCGATCTGGTCGCCGGCCTGCGCAAAGTCGCAGATTTCGAGATCTCGGTTGCCGCTTACCCGGAAACCCATCCCTCCGCCCTTAGCGCCGAGGCCGATCTGGACAATCTAAAGCGGAAGCTGGACGCTGGTGCGACCCGCGCGATCACCCAATTTTTCTTCGATACCGAAACCTACCTGCGGTTCCTCGATCGGTGTCTGGCAGCGGGCATTACCGCCCCGATCGTGCCCGGCATTTTGCCGGTGTCGAACTACACCCAGGCCGTTCGTATCTCCGGCATGTGCGGCACGAGCGTGCCCGACTGGATGGGCCATATGTTCGAAGGTGTCGAAAGCGACGCCGAGACCCGGCGTATGATCGCCATGGTCGTGGCCGCCGAACAGGTGCGGCTGCTAGAGGCGAATGGCGTGGATGAGTTCCATATTTATACCTTGAACCGCCCGGATCTGACCTATGCGATCGCGCATGTTCTGGGCGTTAGGCCGGTATAGCGGTCGCTTTGTCCGTCAGTTAAAGGCCGGCCAAGACGGCGGCCGGGCCTATGCCCGGTCGGCCTTGTCATCCTACGGCCCGTGGTTAACGAACCGTTAACGGTAGCATAGCGTCCGGCGGGATTGGCGCCGTTCTCTCGATGTTCTATGGTCGGTGCCGACGGAGTTCCCCCCTATGTCCGACTATTTGGCCCGCCTGAACCCCGAACAGCGCGCTGCGGTGGAAACCGTGGACGGGCCGCTGCTGGTGCTTGCGGGTGCCGGAACCGGCAAAACCCGTGTGCTGACGACCCGCTTCGCCCATATCCTGCTGACCCGCCGCGCCTTCCCGAACCAGGTGCTGGCCGTCACCTTCACCAACAAAGCCGCCAAGGAAATGCGCGAACGCGTTGGCGCCATCCTCGGCCAGCCTGCCGAGGGTCTGTGGCTCGGCACCTTTCACGCGCTATGCGCCCGTATGTTGCGCCGACACGCCGAGCATGTCGGACTGCAATCCAATTTCAGCATTCTGGACACCGACGATCAGTTGCGGGTGCTGAAGCAGCTGATGGAGGCAGAACGTATCGACACTAAGCGCTGGGCGCCGCCCGCGCTGATGTCGATTATCCAGCGCTGGAAAGATCGCGGCCTAACGCCGGCCCGGATCGGCGCGGCGGAGGACAGCGATTTCCTCAATGGACGGGCCAAGGACTTTTATGCGGCCTATCAGAACCGCTTGAAGGCATTGAATGCTGCCGATTTCGGCGATTTGCTGCTGCACATGACGGAAATCCTGCGCGCTCAACCCGATGTGCTAGCGCAATATCACCGGATGTTCCGTTACATTCTGGTGGACGAATATCAGGACACCAACGTCGTGCAATATTTATGGCTACGCCTGCTCGCACAAAGCCACAAGAATATTTGTTGCGTCGGCGACGACGACCAATCGATCTATTCCTGGCGCGGCGCCGAGGTGGAAAACATCCTGCGGTTCGAAAAGGATTTCGAAGGCGCGAAAATCGTTCGGCTGGAAGCCAATTATCGCTCCACCGCCTCGATCCTCGCCGCCGCATCGGGATTGATCGCGCATAACGAAGGGCGGTTGGGCAAAACTTTACGTCCGGGCCGCGCCGATGCGCAGGGCGGGGAGAAAGTGACCGTCGTCGGCGTATGGGATTCCGACGAAGAAGCCCGCATGGTCGGCACGCGCATCGAATCGTTGCGACGATCCGGGGAAACCCTCGGCGAAATGGCCGTGCTGGTACGCGCGGGCTTCCAGACCCGATCGTTCGAAGAACGGCTGATCACCCTTGGCATTCCCTACCGCGTGGTCGGCGGGCTGCGCTTCTACGAGAGACAGGAAATTCGCGACGCCATCGCCTATATGCGCGCGACCGTGCAACCGTCCGACGATCTGGCATTCGAACGGATCGTTAACGTCCCGCGACGGGGCGTCGGCGACACCGCACTACGCGGCATGCACGAACTCGCGCGCGCCCAGGAAATTCCGCTCTCCGTCGCCGCCGCACGCTTGGTCGAAACCGGGGGATTTCGCGGCAAAGTCAAGGAAACCATGGCGCAATTGTTACGCCAATTCATAGGCTGGCGAGAACAGCTCGACAAAGAAGGCCATGTCGTCACCGTCGCCGCGATGCTCGACGAGAGCGGCTATACGGATATGTGGAAGCAGGACAAATCGCCGGAAGCCCCAGGCCGTCTGGAAAACCTCAAAGAACTCGTACGCGCTTTAGCCGATTTCGAAACGCTCGGCGGTTTTTTGGAACATGTTTCTCTGGTTATGGAAAACGAACAAAATGCCGAAGATGCCAAGGTCAGCTTGATGACTTTGCACGGCGCCAAGGGCTTGGAATTCGACAATGTGTTCTTACCTGGGTGGGAAGAAGGTGTGTTCCCCAACCAACGCTCGCTGGACGAAAGCGGCGGCAAAGGGCTGGAGGAAGAGCGCCGCCTTGCTTATGTCGGCCTAACCCGAGCGCGAAAACGGGCAATTGTGAGCCATGCGGAAAATCGGCGAATTTATGCCAATTGGCAGAGTTCGATCCCCAGCCGTTTTCTCGACGAATTGCCCGAAGAACACGTCCAAATCGCCGGCTCGGCCGCCATGGCGCGCGATGCTCGGATTGCTGCGGCCCCATCGTTCGGAAGCCACTTCCCGATCGTGGCGCGCCGTCCGAAAACAATCGAGGCCTGGGAACAACCGGCGCGCGCCGCACGGGAGGTCGCGACTCCCGTGGGCAGCCGCGTCTTCCATCAGAAATTCGGATACGGAACGGTGAAAAACGTGGACGACGACAAGCTAGATATCGCCTTCGACAAAGCCGGCGAAAAACGCCTCCTCGACCGATTTGTGGAGCCCGCATAATGACCCGGCGTCATTCTACCCCACTCGAAACAGTGTTCGTCACCGTGCCGGAAGACGCGCTGGAGGCTTACGAGGCCGCGCTGAATAGCGCTTGCGACACTGTCGGGTTCTTCCGCGACATCGTCACCGGCGATTGGCGGGTCGAAGGGGTAAAGCCCGTCAACACCAACGAAGCCGAGTTATCCGCCGCGCTGATGCTGGCCGAGTTCGTCACCGGCGTGTCGATCCCGCTGGAACGTGTCACGACCGAGGCAGAGGGCTGGCTCGCGCGTACCTACGCGTCCTTCCCCGAACAACCGGTCGGCAAGCGATTTGCCATACGCGGCACGCATTTGACGGGGAAGCCGACGTCCGGCCGAGTCATGCTGACACTGGATGCCGGGCTGGCATTCGGATCGGGGGAACACGGCTCGACTCGCGGCTGCATGGTCGCATTGGAAACCGTGGCACGGCAGAAGCCGCGCCGTATCCTGGACCTCGGAACCGGCTCCGGCATTCTTGCCATCGCAGCGGCCAAGCTGTTGCGCCGCAAAGTGCTTGGGTCCGATATCGAGCCTTGGTCGATCAAAGTCGCGCGGCGCAATGCGATTCAGAACGGCGTCGGACGGCTGGTGCGCGCGAAACTGGCCGACGGTTGGCACCACCCGACAATCCGAGGCGGTGCGCCGTACGATCTGGTGTTCGGCAATATCCTCGCCCGTCCGCTTTGCGGCATGGCGAAGGACCTATCGGTGCATTTGGCACCGGGCGGAACCGCCATTCTCGCGGGGCTGTTAGGAACCCAAGCGCGCATGGTACTGGCGGCCCATCGCCGACGCGGCCTGGTCCTGGAACGTATGTTGCCCCAGGGACCATGGACCACGCTGGTCGTGCGGAAGCGGGGCTGAACCCGCCCCGATCAGTGCGCGCCGCGGGCGCGCAGATCGGAATTCGCGCTGTCGTCGAACATGCGGCCGAAATCGCCGCGGTTCAGGCCGATATCCATCAGCTCGCGATCCGTCATCAGCGACAGTTCGTTGAGTGCGCGGCGTTCCCGGCCCCAAGCGCGGAAGGTCGCCACGCTGCGGGTCAACCAACCGGCAGGCGCTTCACGGACGAAGTCCGCGCGATTTTGGTCTTCCAAGCTGGTATCGACATAGCTCAGGCTGGGCAGCGAGAAGGAAAAATGGTTATCGGCTGTCGAGGTGCTCATGGCTCTCTCTCCTTCGGCCCGGGTTCCAACGCGGCGTCGTCATGGCGTAGCGCACTCGGGCTTTGCTGCAACGCAACATAAGCGCCCGATGGCCATTCGATTAGCGCGGATTTGCGCGGCCAGCCGTGCGGAATCTGCATAGATGTTTGTATGCGTATGAATTTGGGGGTCCGAATGAACACCGACCGGCTGACCGCATTGCGCCAGGAACTCACCCGCCAGGGATTGGACGGGTTTGTCGTACCCCGAGCAGACGAGCATTTGGGGGAGTATGTGCCGGCGTCGGCGGAGCGGCTGTCCTGGTTGACCGGTTTCACGGGTAGCGCGGGGCTCGCGATCGTGCTGACCGACAAAGCGGCGGTGTTCACCGATGGGCGTTACGTTCTGCAACTCGCGGCGCAAACGGATGCCGCACTGTGGGAACAACTGCACGCGACCGAGCAGCCGCCGTCGGCCTGGGCGGCCGAGAATGCCAAGGCGGGGGCGAAGATTGGCTACGACCCGATGCTGTTCGCCGAGGAAGGGCTGAACCGTTACACCGACGCCGGTCTCACCATGCAGCCGGTCGCGCACAACCCGGTGGACGCGATCTGGACCGACCGACCGCCCCCGCCGATCGGTCCGGCATTGCCGCACGATTTGGCGCATGCGGGCAAGAACGCCGACGACAAGCGGGCGGAAATCGGGAAGCTCCTGCAAGAGGCGAAGCAGGATGCGGCGGTACTGACCGATCCGGCCTCGGTCGCGTGGCTGCTGAATATTCGTGGCGAGGACGTGCCGTTCACCCCCTTTGCACTGGGTTTCGCGCTGGTTCACGCCGATGGCGGCACCGAGCTATTCATGGACCCGGCCAAACTGCCGGAAGCAACCAGGGCGTGGCTGGGCAACACGGTCTCGATCTCAGGTCGGGAAGGGTTGGCGCCGGCTTTGGCGCGCTTGGCCGGCAAAACGGTGCGCGTCGACCCCGGGGGATCCCCGGTTTGGTTCGCGCAGCAGCTCCGAGCCGCCGGCGCCAAGGTGGCGGGCGGATCGGACCCGTGCCTGCTGCCGAAAGCCCGCAAGAACCCCACCGAACAAGAAGGCATGCGCAACGCCCATGCCCGGGATGCGGTCGCGGTGTGCCGGTTTCTGCACTGGGTCGCCGAACGCGGCACGGCCGCGACGGAGATGGCGGCGGCGGAGCAACTTTTAGCGTTCCGACAGAACGTCCCGTTGTTCCGCGGCGAGAGCTTCCCCGCGATTTCCGGCGCTGGAGAGCATGGCGCCATCATCCATTATAGGGTGACGCCCGAGAGCGATCGGGCGATCCGCCCCAACGAGGTGTACCTAATCGATTCCGGCGGCCAGTATCTCGACGGCACCACCGACATCACCCGCACCGTTTGGACCGGTCCCGATGCCGCCCCGGACGAAATTCGGGCGCGCGTAACGGCGGTTATGAAC
>Ga0194048_10001654_pt1 | contig 11074 bp, 12 predicted proteins | sample JunL225m_MetaG_FD_161685 | JGI IMG/M metagenome (GOLD analysis project Ga0194048, IMG submission 161685) | Anoxic zone freshwater microbial communities from boreal shield lake in IISD Experimental Lakes Area, Ontario, Canada - Jun2016-L222-5m | ecosystem: Environmental > Aquatic > Freshwater >... | reverse complement strand
AGCGGCAGGCGCGGCGGCGGCACCGGCGGCAGGGGCAGCTTCGGCGGCAGGCGCCGAGGCGGCAGCCGCGGCAGCGCGCTGCTCTTCGATCACGCTGGTCGGCGCGACGATGGAGCAGACGGTGAAGTCACGGCCCTTGATGACCGGCTTCGCGCCCTTGGGCAGGTTCAGGGTGCTGATATGGATGGACTCGTTGATGTCCAGCGCCGAAACGTCCACTTCCACGGTGTTCGGGATGGAGTCGGCCGGGCAGATCAGGGCGATGGAGTGGCGCACGATGTTCAGCACGCCGCCCTTCTTCAGGCCCGGGGAAACATCCTGGCCATTGAAATGCACCGGAATATCCAGGCGCACGGTGGCGCCTTCGGCCAGGCGCATGAAATCGACATGCACGGGACGGTCGCTGACCGGGTCAAGCTGCACTTCGCGCGGGATCACGCGGATCTTGGCGCCGGCGCCGTCCAGGGTGAACAGGGTGGTGAGGAAATGGCCTGCCTCGATGGCGCGCTCCAGGGTGCGGCTGTCCACGGCCACGTTCATGGGCTTGTCGCTGCCGCCATAGACAACGGCCGGAATCAGGCCCTTCAGGCGTGCCTGGTAGGCGGGACCCTTGCCCGTGCCATCACGAGCTTCGACCTTAAGTGCTTGAGCCTGCGCCATTTTTCCTGATCCTTCGGTGCCCGGAAAAGGGCTTTGCCCCCCGGAAAGGCGAGGCTTTTAGCGCAAGGGCCTCCCTCGCGCAACCGGCGCTTTGCGGCCCTAAAAGCCGTGCTAGCCTGCGGAAAACAAGGGGAAGAACCACATGCACAATCCCATCATCGTGATCCTGGCGGCGGGCCTGGCCGGCTGGCTGCTCGGCGCGGTCTGGTACACCGCCCTGGGCAGGCCCTGGCAGCGGGCGCTGGGGCAGAACCCGGACGACTGCAAGGGCAAACCCATGCCCAAGACGCCCCTGCTGGTGGCCTTCCTGTCGGCCTGCGTGATGTCGGCGGTGCTCTACCAGCTGCTGACCAATCTGGGGGTGATGGGGGTGGCGGCCAGCGCGGTGGCGGGCGCCACCATCGGGGTCGGGTTCCTCCTGACCTCCATCCTGGTCAACAACCTGTTCCAGCAGCGCAGCTTCATGCTGACCGTGATCGACGGTGGCCACTGGGTGCTGGCGGTGGTCGTCGAAGCCGTGGTGATTTCGCTGCTGGCTTAGCAAGCTCGAGCCGCGCATTTCGCGCGGCGACTCTCAGCATCCGACAGCTTCTTTCCCCGCGAGCGAAGTGACGAGCGGGGGAAGGTGTCGCAGCGAGGTGTTTGCGACTTGGCAAACCCGAGCTGCGACGGATGGGGGTCAATCAAAAAGACTTGAGACCGACGCTTCGTTGTTGATGCGCCGCATCGCTTCGCCCAGCAGCGGGGCGATGGAGATGGTGCGCAGGTTGGCGCAGGTCTTCATCAGCGGGGTCGGCTCGATGGAATCGGTCACCACCATGGATTTGAGCTTGGAGCCGGCGATACGGTCCACCGCCTTGCCCGACAACACGCCATGGGTGCAATAGGCATAGACTTCGGTGGCGCCGTTCTTCAGCAGTGCCTCGGCGGCGTTGCACAGGGTGCCGCCGGAATCGACGATATCGTCGATCAGGATACAGGGCCGCCCCTCGACATCGCCGATGATATTCATCACTTCCGACACGCCGGCCTTTTCGCGGCGCTTGTCCACGATGGCCAGATCCGTGTTCAGGCGTGTCGCCAGGGCGCGGGCGCGCACCACGCCGCCGACATCGGGCGACACCACCATCGGCTCCTTGCCGCCCAGATGGGCCTCGATGTCCTTCACGATCACCGGCATGGCGAACAGATTGTCGGTGGGAATGTCGAAGAAGCCCTGGATCTGGCCGGCATGCAGGTCCACCGTCAGCACGCGGTTGGCGCCCGCTTCGGTGATCAGGTTGGCGACCAGCTTGGCCGAGATGGGCGTGCGCGGGCCGACTTTGCGGTCCTGGCGGGCATAACCGAAATAGGGAATCACCGCGGTGATGCGCCGGGCCGAAGCGCGGCGCAGCGCATCGATCATGATCAGCAATTCCATCAGATTGTCGTTGGCCGGCGCGCTGGTGGACTGGATCACGAACATGTCCTCGCCGCGGACATTCTCATGGATTTCGACGAACACTTCGTCGTCGGCGAATCGGCGGACATCGGCATTGACCGGGACCAGGCCCAGATGGGCGCTGATGGCATCGACCAGCGGACGGTTGGAATTTCCGGTGATGAGGCGCATGCCCCGCGATCCGTTCAGATCCGTCATCGACCGTGCGCCCCGTGAAACTTTGATGACGCGCTTTTAGCGGCTGCCACCAATCCCCGCAACGGTCGCAAACGCCGCTGTTACCCGGTCAGCACAATGGCCGAGATTTGCCGCCCATAATCGGGTTCGCCCGCATGGGTGGTGCGGCGGAAGCTGAAATAGCCGTTTTCCGGCGGATAGGTGCAGACCCCCAGCGATTCCACCGATCCGGCGCCTGCGGCGGTCAGCCGGTGGGCCGCATAGCCGGGCAAATCGAAGCGGTAATGGCCTTCCTTGTCCGAGGGCACGAAAAAGCGGCGATTGCGCAAACCCAGTTTCAGGAAACGGTCGCGGAAGTCCCAGCCCACTTCGTAAGCGTCCTGGCTGATGCTGGGACCGATCACGGCCTGGATGCGCATCCGCTGGGCGCCCAGTTTTTCCATCGCCTCCAGGGTGGCTTCCAGCACCCCGCCCAGCGCACCCTTCCATCCGGCATGGGCGGCGCCGATCACCTTTGCCCTGGGATCGGCCAGCAGCACCGGCGCGCAATCGGCGGTCAGGATGCCCAGGGCCAGGCCCGGCGTGGCGGTAACCATGGCGTCGCCTTCCAGGCGCTTGCCGGTTTCGCTGCCCCAGGCAGGAAGCGTGTGCACGATGGGGCTGTGAACCTGGCTGAGGCTGACAAGCTGAGGTGGCTCGCCGCCCGGGATCAATACGGCCGCGATCCGGCGGCGATTTTCCGCGACCGCCTCCGGCGCGTCGTTCGATCCGGGGCCGCAATTGCGGGATTCATAAATGCCGGTGGAAACGCCGCCTTCGCGTCCGAAAAACCCGTGCGCGATTCCCGGCGCCTTGAGGGTTTCCGATTCCCGCCGCGTCACGGCGCAAACCCCGCCATGTCGCTGATGGACGGCGGCGCGAAGGCCAGCACCTTGAACAGCTGGCCCATCTGGTCGTTGCCGATCAGCCGCTCGATGGCTGTCAGAAGATCGCGGGAGGATTCCGGATTGGCCTTCATCAATTGCTCGGCGCGTTCGGTGATGCCGATATTGGCCAGGAACATGCCCTGGGTCGTGGGTCCGAACACGCTTGCGCCGCCGCGCTTGCCCGCGGCGGCCAGGGCCGCGAAATCCACATGGGCCGAAATATCGTCATGGCCAGGATCGTACAACGCCTCGGCGAAACGATGACCGCTGACGGCCTGCAGGGTTTCCGAAAAGCCGGCCGCTTCGCCATAGCCGTAATCCAGGATCAGGCTGGCGCCGCCCTTGGTGGCGATGATGCGGGCAATCTCTTCGGCCAGTGCCGTGGAGGCGGGCGAGGTCTCGAACACCCCGCCATCGGGCGCCGCTTCGCGCCCGGCGGGCACGCTCGCCTTGGGTGCCGGCACGGGGGCCAGCGCGAATTGCAGCTCGCCGTCCAGCGCCGTCACCATGCGCTCGCACCAGCCGCGTTCGGTTTTGACATATTGGCGCACGGGCAGGGCGTCGAAGAATTCGTTGGCCACCAGGAACAGCGGCCGGTCGCTCAGGTGATCGTCGAACTGGGCCTGCCACGAAAGATCCGCGCCAAGCCCGCGCAGCTTGTCGGCCTGCTGGGCCTGCATTGCCGGGCTGGCCTCGATCATCACCACGTCCAGGTCGGCAAGGAATTCGGGCGCTACCGCCGCGGTGCGCAGGATATCGGCCATCAAGGTACCGCGTCCGGGCCCCAGCTCGACCAGGCGCGGATTCTTGGGGCAGCCTTGGTCGGCCCAGGCCTGCACCAGCCACAGCCCGATCATCTCGCCGAACATCTGGCTGACTTCCGGGGCGGTAATGAAGTCGCCTGCGGCGCCGATGGCCTCGCGGTTGGGATAATAGCCGTCCTTGGGATCCAGCAGCGCGATGGTCATGAACTGCGCCACCGACATCGGGCCCTGGGCCTCGACAAGAGCGGCGATGCGCGCTTTCAGACTCATGCGGTGCGCGGCCTTGTATAGGCGAGCCAGAACAGCGCGCCGGCCGTCAGCCAGATGGGAATGGACAGGGCCATGCCCATGCTGACCGGGCCGAGGAAGGCGGCATCGGGCTCGCGGAAGAATTCGCAGATGAAGCGGAAGGTGCCATACCCTAGGAAGAACAGGGCCGAGATCAGGCCGGGACGCTGATGGGCGCGGAAGACACGCAGCGCGATCTGCAGCAGGACCAGCAACACCAATCCTTCCAGCGCCGCCTCGTAAAGCTGGCTGGGATGGCGCGGGATGTGCAGTTCGTCGCGCGGGAAGATCATCGCCCAGGATGCGTCGCTGGTCCGGCCCCAGAGTTCGCCATTGATGAAGTTGGCGATGCGGGCAAGAAATATCCCGACCGGCGCGAAGGCGCAGGCCAGATCCCCCAGCGCCAGCAGGTTGAGCTTGCGGCGGCGGGCGAACAGCCAAAGAGCAGTGACCGCGCCTAACAGCCCGCCATGGAAGGACATGCCGCCTTCCCAGGCCGCGATGATGCGGACCGGATCGGTGAGGAAGCCCATCGGCAACCCGTCGCAGAAGCGGGCATAGTCGGGCGTGACGCTGCACAGCAGGGTGCCGTAGATCAGAACCCAGCCCAGCCGGCCGCCCAGGATGACGCCGAAGGTGACCCAGACCAACAGATCGCCGATCTCGTCCTCGGTGGCGGGCGGCTTGCCGTTGAAGGGGGGATGGGCCCAAAGGGCCTTGTCGCGCAGCACCCGCGCGATGCCCCACCAGGCCAGCACCAGCCCGGCAATATAGGAGAGGGCGTACCAACGGACTTCCAGCGGCCCCCAGATGTGCAATGCCACCGGGTCGATATTGGGGAAGGGGAGCAGGGCCTGGATCATTGTGCGGTAAACGGGCCTGCTTCGCGGCTTGTGTCAAGCGTGGCTGACGGCCATATAGAGCTGTAAAGTGGAGGTTCTTATGGCGCAGACCGACAATCCGTTCCTGGATGGCGTGGCGAAGGCCTTCACCGATGCGGCCGGCATGGCCCAGAGCGTGCGCACCGAGATCGACACCTTCATGCGCCAGCGGCTGGAACGGCTGGTGGCCGACATGGATTTCGTACCGCGCGAGGAATTTGAAGCGGTCAAGGCGATGGCGGCCAAGGCCCGCGCCGAAAACGACGCGCTGGCGGCCCGTGTGGCGGCTTTGGAATCCAAATCAAACACTTAGGAGTCATCCACGGCTCCCGGTGCCGGAATCTGTGAGCGGATTCAAAGCTGTGGAATCTTTTCCGCGGACGGGGATGGCGAGTCCCGGACTCTTGTTTTCTCTAAATCTTGTGCCAGTTTGGATCGCAACTGCTTCGTTTTGTGGCTGGAGTTGCTCCAATGACCTTTACCCACCTGGATGACGAGCCGCTGGACACCCTGCACCCGCTCGACCTCCTGGAGCGGGCGGTGGAGCAGAATGGCTGGGCGTTCGAGCGGGCGGGCCGGGACGAGCTGAACCTGTCGGTAGCCGGCAAGTGGAGCGACCATCACTTCAACTTCTCCTGGCGGGAGGACCTGCAGTCCCTGCACCTGTCCAGCGCCTTCGACATGCGGATCAGCGAAGGGGTGCGCCGCCAGAACGTGGCCGACCTCCTGATGCATGTGAACGCCAAGCTGTGGATCGGCCATTTCGACCTGTGGCCCCAGGACGGCACCATCATCTTCCGCCACGCCATGATCTTCCCGGACGCCGAAGCCAGCGCCGCCCAGTGCGAGGCGCTGCTGAACCTGGCGCTGGAAGCCTGCGAGCATTACTACCCCGCCTTCCAGTTCGTGCTGTGGGGCGGCAAGACGGCGGAAGACGCCATCGCATCGGCGGTGCTGGAGTGCGCCGGCCAAGCGTGAGCATTCTTCTCGTCGGTGCAGGCCGCATGGGTTCAGCCTTGCTCAAGGGCTGGCTGAACCGCGGCGTCAAATCCATCACCGTGGTCGAACCCAAGCCGTCAACGGAACTCAAGAAGCTCGCCAAGGCGAAAAAGATCGCGCTGGTCGCTGCGCCGTCCCAGGTCAAAACCAGACCGTCGGTCTGCCTGGTGGCGATCAAGCCGCAGGTGTTGAAGGGCGAAGCGCCGGCGCTGGCAAACTTCGCAGCGAACGGCGCGCTGATGATTTCCATCGCGGCGGGCACTTCGGTGGCGGCGTTGTCTAAGGCGTGGGGAAAGAAGGCGCGGATCATCCGCGCCATGCCCAACACACCGGGCGCCATTGGCGCGGGCATCAGCGGGCTTTATGCGGCCAAGGGCGCAACGGCGGCGGACAGGAAGCGTGCCGCATCCTTGCTGTCGGCGCTGGGCGCCACCGAATGGGTGGCAAGGGAAAATCTGATCGACAGCGTCACGGCGGTGTCGGGCTCCGGGCCCGCCTATTTGTTCCTGATGGTGGAGGCCCTGACCGAGGCCGGCATGGCCGAAGGCCTGCCCCGCACCCAGGCCGAGAAATTTGCCCGCGCCACCGTGGCGGGGGCCGGCGCCTTGCTGGCGGCGGACAACTCACCGGCATCGGCCTTGCGCGAAGCCGTTACCAGCCCCGGCGGTACCACGGCGGCGGCGCTGGGCGTACTGATGGCGAATGATGGGCTGACGCCGCTGATGAAGCGCGCGGTCGCTGCCGCACGCAAACGGGCCGAGGAATTGCGCTGATCCTCACCTGAGCTTGCCGAAGGGTGAGGCGGCTAAACCGGCAACCGGATTGTCGCCTTCAAACCGCCCAGCGCGCTCTTGCCCAAAAGAATATCCCCGCCATGCGCCCGCGCGATGTCGCGGGCGATGGCAAGCCCAAGCCCGGAACCGCCGCTTTGCAAATTGCGGCCCTGGTCCAGCCGGCGGAAGGGTCGGAAGGCTTCTTCATAACGGTCCGGCGCGATGCCCGGGCCATTGTCTTCCACCGCGATTTCCACCACCCGGTCCTCCTGAGTCAGCGCGACCGCGACCCTGGTGCCGTGCTTGAGGGCATTGTCCAGAAGGTTGGCCAGCACGCGGCGCAGGCCCGCGCGCTTGACGCTGACATCAATGTGATTGGGCGCGGTCACGTCGATGGCGCCCCGCTGGCGCGCCCTGGCGGCAGCGGCGGCGGCATCGCGCACCATCTCGCCCAGGTCGGTGACGGCGCTCTCCTCGCCGCCTTCGCCCCGGGCAAAGGCCAGATATTCGTCCAGCATATGCTCCATCTCGGCGATGTCGGCGCGCATGGGACCGGTCTCCTGATCGCCTTCCATCATGGCCAGCGCCAGCTTCAACCGGGTCAGCGGCGTCTTCAGGTCATGGCTGACGCCGGCCAGCATTTCGGTGCGCTGGGTGACATGGCGCTCCAGCCGGTCGCGCATGGTGATGAAGGCCTGGGCGGCGCGGCGCACTTCGGTGGCGCCATAGGGCTTGAAGTCGGGCACGGCGCGGCCCTTGCCGAAACTGTCGGCGGCGCGGGCCAGCCGCTCGATGGGCCGCACCTGGTTGCGCAGGAACAGGATGGCGATGCCCATCAGCAGCAGCGAGGAACCCACCATCCAGAGGATGAAGATATCCGGCTTGGAAACGGTGACGCGATCGCGCGGCACCAAGACCGCCAGCACGCCGTCCTTCACGTCCACGCGGATCTCGAAATCATCGCCGATGCGGGCGGTGCGGAAATCGCGGTCGCTGCCGATGCGCTGTTCCAGAATGTCGTCCAGCGCCAGGTCGATGGTGCTGGTCAGCTTGCCGCGATAGGGCGCGATGTCTTCGCGCGGCAAAAAGCGGATACGGTAATTGAGCTGGCGCGCCGCCAGGGTGCGCAAGCGTTCGCGCTCCACGCCCTGGTGATTGTCCTCCAGCGCCACCAGCAGCGCCATGTCGGCAGCCACGTCGCGGGCCAGTCTTCGGGTGGTGGTGTCCAGGTCGCGCTCGAAGAACACATAGGCGATGATCGCCTGCAGGATGACGATCGGCGCGACGATGATGATCAGCGAGCGGCCGAACAGCCCGCGCGGCAGGAACCGCTTGACGGTGAAGCCGTCACCCACGATCTGGAACCAGCATATAGCCAACCCCGCGAACGGTCTGCAGGTACAGCGGCAGCTTGGGGTCTTCCTCGATCTTGCGGCGCAGGCGCGTCACCTGCACGTCGATGGACCGTTCGAGCTCGACATTCAGCCGCTTGCAGAGTTCGCTGCGGGAAAAGGGCCGCCCGGCATGGGTGGCGAACAATTGCAGCAGGGCCGCTTCCGCGCCGGTCAGCTTCACCGGCTTGCCGCCGCGCATCAGGCGCGAGGTGGCCGGATCGAACACCGCCTCGCCCAGGCGGACGGGGCCGGCGGCCGGGACTTCGGGCGGCGCTGAGCGCCGCAGCAGGGAATTGATGCGCAACAATAGTTCGCGCGGCTCGAACGGCTTGGGCAGGTAGTCATCGGCCCCCAGTTCCAGTCCGGCGATGCGGTCGGCCGGATCGCCGCGCGCCGTCAGCATCAGGATGGGAACCGCGCTGTCCTTGCGCACGCTCTGGGTCAGGTCCAGGCCGGACTCGCCGGGCATCATCACGTCCAGGATCAGCAGGTCGAATTCCATGCTTTTCATCAGGGCGCGGGCGTCGGCGGCGCCCGGCGCGGCGGTCACCCGGTAGCCGTTGGAGGACAGGTAGCGCTGCAGCAGGGCGCGCAGGCGTTCGTCGTCATCGACCACCAGAAGGTGCGGTTCGTCCGCGCCGATCCCATTCAGGGGCAAACTCATGGCAGCCATGCCCCGGCAGGGGGCCAAAAAGCCCTTGTGACCCTTGCGGTTTTCGCGCCGGACATGCTGCAATACATGACAGAAAAACTAGGCCCTCCCACAAAGGCGGGCAAGCCCGCCCGGGTTAGTGTTGAGGACGTTTTCGATGGCAGACGTGATCCCTTTCGACCAGCGCGACGGCTCGCTTTGGTATGACGGCAAATTGGTGCCCTGGAAGGACGCCAAGACCCATGTGCTGACCCATGGCCTGCATTACGGCTCCTGCGTGTTCGAGGGCCAGCGCATCTACAACGGCACCATCTACAAGCTGAAGGAACATACGGCACGGCTGTTCAAGTCGGCCGAGACCCTGGGCATGACGATCCCCTTTACCCAGGACCAGATCAACCAGGCCTGCATCGACGCGGCCGCGGTGCAGAACATCAAGGACGGTTACCTGCGTCCCGTCGCCTTCCGCGGCAGCGAGATGATGGCGGTGTCGGCGCAGAACACGACGATCCATGTCGCCATCGCCTGCTGGCCCTGGCCGTCCTATTTCAGCCCGGCCGAAAAGCTGAAGGGCATCCGGCTGGATATTTCCCGCTGGCGCCGGCCCGCGCCCGACACCGAACCGGTGCATGCCAAGGCCGCCGGCCTCTACATGATCTGCACCATCTCCAAGCATGAGGCGGAAGCCAAGGGCTATGCCGATGCGCTGATGTTCGACTATCGCGGCTATGTCGCCGAAGCCACCGGCGCCAACGTGTTCTTCGTGCAGGATGGCGAATTGCACACCCCGACGCCCGACTGCTTCCTCAATGGCCTGACCCGCCAGTCGGTGATCGCCATCGCCAAGGCGCGCGGCGTGCGCGTGATCGAACGCCATATCGAGCCGGAAGAGATGAGCGGCTTCACCGAATGCTTCCTCACCGGTTCGGCGGCGGAAGTCACGCCGGTGTCGGAAATCGGGCCCTACAAGTTCAAGCCCGGCACGCTGACCGAGACCTTGATGACCGCGTATGCCGACGAAGTCCGCGGCGTGGCCACGGTTTCGGCCTAACGATCCGGCGTCACGCCGGGGCGCAGATACGCCATGCCGTTCTTGAAATAGATCACGCCGGTATAGACGGTCAGGGCGGCGGCCACCCACAGCAGGATGTAGGCGATCCCGGTATAGGTCTTGCCCGGCAGGTCCGGCGCATATTCGCTGGCCAGCGGGGTCAGGATCATGGCGCCGATGGCGATCATCTGCACCGCGGTCTTGAACTTGGCCACGTTGGTGACCGGCACGCTGACACGGGTGCCGGCCAGAAATTCCCGCAGGCCCGACACCAGAATCTCGCGCGAGAGGATGATCAGTGCGGGCACCAGCCGCAGCAGGCTGAAGACGCTTTCGCCGGTGCCGGGAATATCCTTGCGGAAGGTGCCTTCGGCCACCAGCATCATCAGCGCCACCGCCACCAGTACCTTGTCGGCGATGGGATCCAGCATGCGGCCGAAATCCGATCCGGCCTTCAGCTTGCGGGCGGCAAAGCCGTCCAGCCAGTCGCTGATGCCGGCCAGTGCGAACACCGCAAAGGCCACCAGCCGCGCTGCATCGCCGGGCACGACGAAGGCGACCACGAAGATCGGCACCAGGACGATGCGCATGATGGTCAGGGCATTGGGCAGGGCGAACATGGGGCCAGTCTAGGAGCCCGCGCGCGTCAGGTCATCCGCCGGAATGAAAGAAATCGAAGATTTTCTTGGCCATGGCGGCGCTGACGCCTTCCACGGCTGACAAATCAGTCAGGCTGGCGGCCGATACCGCCTTGGCGGATCCGAAATGCTGCAAAAGCGCCCGCTTGCGGTTGGCGCCGACCCCGGCAATCTCGTCCAGCGGATTGACGCCGATGGCGGCGCTGCGCTTCTTGCGATGGCCGCCGATGACAAAGCGATGTGCTTCGTCGCGCAAGCGTTGCAAATAGTACAGAACCGGGCTCTTGAGATCGAGGCGGAAGGATTCCTTGCCCGGCATGTAGAAATGCTCGCGGCCGGCGTCGCGGTCCGGCCCCTTGGAAATGCCCACCAGCGCCACGTCTTCCACGCCCAGGTCGGCAAACACCTGGCAGGCGACGGACATCTGCCC
>Ga0194048_10001653_pt1 | contig 11080 bp, 15 predicted proteins | sample JunL225m_MetaG_FD_161685 | JGI IMG/M metagenome (GOLD analysis project Ga0194048, IMG submission 161685) | Anoxic zone freshwater microbial communities from boreal shield lake in IISD Experimental Lakes Area, Ontario, Canada - Jun2016-L222-5m | ecosystem: Environmental > Aquatic > Freshwater >... | reverse complement strand
CAGGTGACTTCTCTAGAAGTTCAGCATAAGTAGTTGCAGTCAAACCACCTGGGTAACCAGAGTGACGGTAAGCGTTCTTCTTCTGCAACTTAGATCCGGTTAGAGCAACCTTCGCAGCATTGATGATCACAACGTAGTCGCCATTGTCCATGTGAGGAGCAAAGGTCGGCTTGTGCTTGCCACGCAATAGTGCAGCAACGGTTGCGGCTAAGCGACCAAGAACTACGTCGGTAGCATCGATTACGAGCCAGTCGTTCTGAAGCTCATGAGCCTTCGGTGAATAAGTACGCACGCTAGATTGCCTTCTGTTTCTTATATCGGATTAGCGATGAAATTTATATCTTCATCAACATGGTCGAAGCCTTTTGGCTTACGGCACCAAGGGTCAAGTTTAGCCCGAAAGAGCCCGCATATGCAACCCAAGGAAATTGCCTAAAAACCGCTAATTATCATCCAAAGATCTGGTGTGCTGAGTTATCTGAACCTGGCTGGCATAGTCCTTTTCGGCCGGATAGCCCACTTCTATAAGGCTGAGCCCCTCAGGAGTGACAACCTTGAAAGGATGTGCCCTAGAGCGTGATTTCAGGGCTTTAGCGACGTCTTTAGGGGTTGCTCGTCCTGCCCCAACCTTGATTAGAGCACCAACGATGGATCTGACCATATTGTGAGCAAAAGCATCAGCCAAAAGCTCTATCTCGATGACATTACCCAGAGCCTTATTCCTTGAAACAGTTATCAGACGAAGTTCACGAATAGTGGTCGCCTTAGGCTTTGGCTTACTAAAAGCCGCAAAGTCATGTAATCCCAAGAACTCTTTGCTGGCAGCCTGCATGGCCTCAAGATCTAACGGGAACTTGAGCCAAAGGTTATATCTAGCTCTAAGTGGATTCCAACCACTGGTGGAATCTGCGATGGTGTATCGATAACGACGATGAGTAGCCGCATAACGAGCATGAAAAACAGCAGGAACTTCAGTGACCTTAATAATTCGAACATCAGGGTCCAGTAAAGAGTTCATCTTCAATCTGATGTCCTTATTTCTGCCTAGACGCTTTAGTTGAGCAGGGCTTAGATCAACATGAACAACCTGGTGTTCAGCATGCACTCCAGCATCGGTACGCCCGGCAACACGAAGTCCAAAATCAGTCTCAGACTCCCCAAAGATTTTGTTCATGACTGAGATGACTTCACCCTGAACAGTTCTAAGTTTTGGTTGTTTAGCCCAACCAGCAAACTCTGTTCCGTCGTAACTTAGATCAATCCGAAAACGAGTCAAGCCGTCAACCAATTGGTCAACGGCTTGATTCATGAGTCTTTTAGATGTCGAGATTACTCGGCCTCGTCGGCCTTAGGAGCATCTCCAGCTTCAGCTTCCGCTTCAGCAACAGCTGCTTCTTCTTCGGCAGGAGTCTCTTCAACAACTGCTGCTTCTTCAGCAACAGGAGCTTCTTCAACAACCGCTACTTCTTCAGCAACAGGAGCTTCTTCAACAACCGCTACTTCTTCAGCAACAGGAGCTTCAGCAACAACTTCAGCAGCAACTGCTTCTTCAACGATGTTCTCGTCAACAACAGTTTCTGATCCGGCGTGCTCGACTACTTCTTCAGCAACTACTGCAGCAGCAGTTCCCTTGACAGCGTTAACCACTTTTGACTTAGTTCTTGCAGGCTTTGCAGCAACAGGCTCAAGAACAAGTTCGATTAGCGCCATAGGAGCGTTGTCGCCCTTACGGAAACCTAGCTTGGTGATTCTGGTGTATCCGCCTGGACGATCCTGAACTAGTGGAGCGATGTTCGTGAAAAGTTCATGAACAACATTCTTGTCAGTGATGTCAGCCATAGCTTGACGACGAGCATGTAGGTCACCGCGCTTAGCAAGTGATACTAGCTTCTCGGCAACTGGCTGAACGCGCTTAGCCTTGGTCTGAGTTGTGGTCACTGCCTTGTGTGTGAATAGCGATGAGGCCAAGTTGTTGAGCATTAGACGCTCGTGAGCTGGACCTCCACCTAGGCGTGGACCCTTAGTTGGGCGTGGCATGAGTTTCTCCTCTTAGTTTCTTTTGACCTAAGGCTTACGCCTGGTCATCCTCTGCAAAGTTTGAGCTGAAGTAAGCAGCATCAAATCCTGGAACTGAGTCACGGAAACGTAGACCCATTGAAGTTAGCTTGTCGCGGACTTCATCAACAGACTTTGAACCAAAGTTGCGGATGTTCATCAGCTGGTCTTCGGTTAGGTTGATTAGTTCGCTAACAGTGTTGATACCTTCGCGCTTTAGGCAGTTGTATGAACGGACGGTTAGGTCTAGTTCTTCAATTGGCTTAGCTAGTGCTGGTGGTAGGTCAACTGGAATTGAAGATGCAGGAAGATCGATACCTTCTGCGTTCTCATCCAAAGCTGCTGCAAGACCGAATAGGTTCACCAAAGTAATACCTGCAGAAGCTACTGCTTCACGAGGAGAAATTGATGGCTTGGTCTCAACATCAACAATTAGCTTGTCGAAGTTTGTGAATTCTCCCGCACGAGTTGCCTCAACACGGTAAGAAACTTTTAGCACTGGTGAATAGATTGAGTCAATCGGAATGATGCTGTTGTTAGCCATATCTGGCTGACGGTTCTGATTAGCCTGAACATAACCACGACCAGCTTCGATGGTCAAGTGCATGTCAAGAGTTCCCTTGTTTACAGTTGCGATAACCAACTCAGGGTTGTGAATAGTTACGTTCTCAGGAGCAACGATGTCAGATGCCTTAGCAACGCCAACACCAGCTTTTAGGTGAACAATAACTGGCTCATCAGCAGTTGATGAAACAACTATATCTTTAACGTTCAAGATCAGTTCAGTAACATCTTCCTTCACACCATCGATAGGACCGAACTCGTGGCTGATTCCTTCAATCTTGATGCTTGTAACAGCAGCACCTGGGATAGATGAAAGTAGTGTGCGACGTAGCGAGTTACCTAGGGTGTATCCAAAACCAGGCTCTAGTGGATCTAGGGTGAAGCGAGCTCGGTTCGGGAAGTTGCTGTCGATTTCTTCGTGCAGAACTGGTGTCTGTGCAATAAGCACGTTGGTTCCTTTCATTGAAACATCCGCTATTTGATGTTCCGTTTGTTGGGTTTGCTATTCAGTGGCCACTAAACAGCTTTATTAAGTTGTTGTGCTGTAAAACTTTTGAAACTTAGATACGGCGACGCTTAGGTGGGCGACATCCGTTGTGAGCTTGTGGGGTTACATCAGAAATCGATCCAACTTCAAGACCTGCAGCCTGAAGTGAACGGATAGCTGTTTCACGACCAGAGCCTGGGCCCTTTACGAAAACGTCTACCTTCTTCAAACCGTGCTCTTGAGCTTTACGAGCCGCTGCTTCTGCTGCCATTTGAGCGGCGAACGGGGTTGACTTACGTGAACCCTTGAAGCCAACATCTCCTGATGAAGACCAAGAAATAACAGCACCGGTGTCATCAGTGATAGACACGATGGTGTTGTTGAAAGTGCTCTTGATGTGAGCCTGACCGTGCGTAATGTTCTTCTTTTCTTTACGACGTGGCTTGCGAACTGTACCCGCTGCTTTTGTCTTAGGTGCTGCCATGAGTTTTCTCCTAAATCCTTTATGCGACGCTAAAGCCGGGGGCTATTAGCGAGCCGCTTTCTTCTTGCCGGCTACGGTACGCTTTGGACCCTTACGAGTACGAGCGTTTGTCTTGGTGCGCTGACCACGAACAGGTAGTCCCTTACGGTGACGAATACCTTCGTATGAACCAATCTCAACCTTGCGGCGAATATCAGCTGCAACATCACGACGAAGATCACCTTCAACTTTGTAGTTACCATCTAGGTAATCACGAATAGCAATTAGCTGGTCGTCAGTTAGATCCTTAACGCGGATGTTCTTATCGATGTTGGTGTCGGCTAAAACTTTCACACTGCGTGTGCGGCCGATTCCATAAATGTAGGTTAGGGCGATTTCAACGCGCTTGTCGCGTGGAATATCGACTCCGGCAATACGTGCCATTTGGATTTCTCCTGTTGTTTAGAAGGTCTGCGACAGTGTTATCTTGAATGTTTATTCAAGCTCCCGCCTTCTCGAGAGGTGCCAGAAATTAATCTTGAACACTGCCTTGTTTTTATTTAGTTGTACTCATCTTTCGATGAGGTGGTGCAAATCTTCGGTTGCTTAACCCTGGCGCTGCTTGTGACGCGGGTTCTCGCAAATGACCATGACGCGACCGTGACGACGAATGACCTTGCACTTGTCGCAAATCTTCTTAACGCTTGGGTTAACCTTCATGTCTCTAAATTTCTGTTCGTGGTTTTTTTAGAACCGATTTACTTGTATCGATAAGTGATGCGCCCACGAGTTAGGTCGTAGGTTGAAAGCTCAACAATCACGCGATCTTCAGGAAGAATGCGAATGTAGTTCTGTCGCATTTTGCCCGAGATGTGTGCCAAGACTTTGTGCCCGTTGGTCAGCTCTACTCTGAACATCGCGTTCGGAAGAGCTTCAACAACAATGCCCTCGATCTCGATGACGCCGTCTTTGCTGGCCATGTACTCACTTATCTTCTTTGCTTTGATGCCCCAAACGCACGCGAAAATACCTGCTAAAAATTAGGGATTTTACGTGCCGAAACACCAAGACTCAATCCTAGGACAAAACTGCAATAAATGGTAGTTAAGGCTTTAAAGCTACTGGAACAACCCCGTAAGGAGCTAGGCCTGAAAGACCCCCGTCTTCGGCAGTTAGCACCCAAATACCCTCTTTATGCCTTACTACGGTGTGCTCCCAATGAGCCCCATCTGAGCCATCTTTAGTCGAAACCGTCCATTCATCACTGAGGATCTTGACCTGCTCTTTGCCCCCGGTAATCATGGGTTCAATGGCTATAACTAGCCCAGATTCGACTACTGGCCCTAAATCTCGGGTCTGATAGTTGAAAACAGCAGGATCTTCATGCATAGATTTACCAACCCCATGACCTATGTAATCCTGCAAAATACCGTATCTGCCGTGCTCTCTTATGGTCTTTTCAACCGCTCTACCGACCTCATTTAGCCTTTTTGCAGTAGCAAAAGCAGCCATTCCAGCCCAAAGGGAAGCTTCACAGGCATCGCTTAGAGCTTGGCGGGATGCCATAACTGCAGCATCGCCACCAGGGACAACCATGCTAAAAGCAGCATCGCCATTCCAGCCAGCCGGAGTAATCGCACCACAATCAACAGAGATTATGTCGCCAGCAGCTAAAACTCGGTCCTTTGAGGGAATGCCGTGAACCACTTCATCATTGATGCTGGAACAAATAGTGTGGTGGTATCCCCCAACTAACTTGAAGTTAGATGAAGCCCCAAAAGATCTAATAGTTGCTTCAGCGATGGTATCGAGTTCAAGTGTTGAGATACCAGGTTTAATAGCAGCTTTGACAGCAGCTAATGCATGAGCTGTGATTAGACCTGCTTCACGCATGGCAATAATGTCTGAATTAGATTTCAGCGAAATACGTTCGCGAGCCAAGATAATCCTTAGAGAGCTGGGCTTAGGCCACGAGAGGTAAGAGCATTTAAGATTCGCTCAGTTACTTCGCCAACTTGACCAATGCCATCAATCTCAACAACAAGTCCTCTTGAGGAATAGACCTCAATCAAAGGCTGAGTTTGCTCTAAATAAACATTCTGACGATGACGAATAACTTCTTCGGTGTCATCTGCTCTACCCTGCTCTTGAGCACGCTTGAGTAATCTACGAACAAGTTCGTCAGGATCAGAAGCTAAAAGAATAACTGCATCCAAACCAGTTTCATTTGAAGAAAGAATGGCATCAAGTTCTAAAACCTGATCCTGTGTTCTTGGATAGCCATCAAGTAAGAAACCTTTGGCAACATCTACTTGAGCTAAACGATCTCTAACCAAATCATTGGTAAGTGAATCTGGAACATACTCACCTTTATCCATGAAGGATTTAGCGAGAACACCTAGTTCAGTTTCGTTTTTGACGTTCGCTCTAAATATGTCCCCAGTTGAAACAGCTGGGATGCCATATGCCTGAGCGAGAAGCGCAGCCTGGGTTCCCTTGCCAGCCCCTGGAGGACCGATCAAGAGAAACCGACTCATTTCAGTAAGCCTTCGTAGTTTCGTTGCTGCATCTGAGCCGAGATCTGCTTCACAGTCTCAAGACCAACACCAACGATAATCAAGATTGAAGTTCCACCGAATGGGAAGTTAGAGTTTGCGTTCAGAAGACTCAAGGCCACCAAAGGAATCAAAGCAACCAGACCTAGGTAGAGCGAACCAGGCAGAGTGATTCTTGAAAGGACATACTCAAGATACTCAGTGGTTGGCTTACCGGCACGGATACCAGGAATGAATCCACCGTACTGCTTCATGTTCTCTGATACTTCTTCAGGGTTGAAGGTAATCGAAACATAGAAGTATGTGAAAGCAATAATCAAAAGGAAATACATCAACATGTATAGCGGGTGGTCACCCTTAGTTAGGTTGTTATTGATCCAAATAACCCAGTCAGAGATCTTTCCAGTCTTATCTGGACCATTGAACTGAGCAATCAAACCAGGTAGGTATAGCAAGCTTGATGCGAAGATAACTGGAACAACACCAGCCATGTTTACCTTGATAGGTAGGTATGTTGCCTGACCACCGTAAGTGCGCTTACCAACCATACGCTTTGCGTACTGCACTGGAATTCGACGCTGGGACTGCTCAACCAAAATAACTAGCAACACGATAACAACACCAAGAGCAATAACTCCTAGCAGAGTCTCGATGCCCTTCTGCTGAGCAATTGAACCCAAGCTTGAAGGAAAACGTGCAGCGATAGAAGTAAAGATAAGAAGTGACATACCGTTTCCGATACCCTTCTCAGTTACCAATTCAGCCAACCACATGATCATTCCTGTTCCAGCTGTCATGGTGATAACCATTAGTGAGATAGCCCACCAAGAGTTGTCACTGAAGACGCTGCCAGCACAGTTAGAACCAAACAAAGCACCTTGACGTGCAACAGCAATCAAAGTTGTTGACTGCAAAAGACCAAGAGCGATAGTTAGGTAACGAGTGTATTGGGTTAGCTTTGCCTGACCTGATTGGCCTTCTTTATACAAAGTTTCAAAGCGAGGAATAACAACACGAAGCAACTGGGTAATAATCGAAGCCGTAATGTAAGGCATGATTCCTAGAGCAAAGATTGATAGCTGAAGCAAAGCTCCACCGGAGAACAAGTTCACTAATTCGTAGATACCTGAAGTGCTGGCGTTACCGGCATTCAAACATTGCTGAACATTTGCGTAGTTAACAAACGGCGCAGGGATGAAAGATCCCAAGCGGTAGATTGCAACAATCGCAAGTGTGAACAAGAGCTTGTTGCGCAGATCTGGGGTGGTAAACGCCCTCTTGATTGCACTAAACATTCTTCGCCTCCTGTGGCTAAATAACTCTTAGTTACTCGGTTACAGACCCGCCGGCAGCAACAATCTTTGCCTTGGCAGATTCTGATACTTTGTCAACCTTGACGTCCAGTTTAACGGTTGCGTCGCCCTGACCTAGTACCTTGACCTTCTCGTTCTTACGAACTGCGCCCTTAGCTACCAATGAAGCTACGGTAACTTCGCCACCCTGAGGGAACAGCTCGACTAGAGTCTCGATGTTCACTACCTGGTATTCAACGCGGAAAGGGTTCTTGAAACCACGAAGCTTAGGGGTTCTCATTACTAGACGAACACCACCACCTTCGAAGCCTGGACGAACTTGGTAACGAGCCTTGGTTCCCTTAGTTCCACGACCTGAGGTCTTACCCTTAGATCCTTCACCACGACCAACACGGGTGCGGTCTTTCTTAGAACCAGGTGCTGGACGCAAGTGGTGCAACTTTAGAAGGTTGCTCTTAACTTGAACCTCAGCAGGCTTCTTAGCCGGAGCTGCCTTAGCAGCTGCTGGCTTCTTCGCTGCTGGCTTTGCAACCACTTCAGCTTCAGTCTTGATTTCGTCTGACATTAGTTGATCTCCTCAACCTTTACTAGGTGTGCAACAGCACGAACTAGACCACGCATGACTAGGCTGTCGTCTTTGACGATGATATCGCCAATACGCTTTAGTCCTAGTGTGCGAAGAGAGTCACGCTGACGCTGGCTGTTGCCAACACCACTTTTGACCTGGGTTACTTTTAGACGTGCGGCCATGATTAGGCACCTGCCTTTGCTGCTTCTTTAGCTGCGGCTTGAGCACGAAGAAGACCCTTAGGGGCTACTTGTTCAAGCGTTAGCCCACGACGAGCTGCAACTGATGAAGGCTCTTCAAGCTGCTTCAAAGCTGCGACTGTCGCATGGACAATGTTGATGGTGTTTGCTGATCCCAATGACTTTGAAAGAACATCGTTAACGCCAGCACATTCAAGTACTGCACGAACAGGACCACCGGCGATAACACCAGTACCAGCTGCTGCTGGACGAAGTAGAACTACTCCAGCTGCTGCTTCACCCTGAACTGGGTGAGGAATGGTTCCACCAATGCGAGGGACTCTGAAGAAAGACTTCTTAGCTTCTTCAACACCCTTAGCAATAGCTGCTGGAACTTCTTTAGCCTTACCGTAACCAACACCAACCATGCCGTTGCCGTCTCCGACAACTACAAGTGCGGTGAATGAGAAACGACGACCACCCTGGACAACCTTAGAAACACGGTTGATAGTAACAACACGCTCTAAGAACTGGCTCTTGGTTTCTTCGCGCTCACGACGTTCGCCTCTAGGCGCACGCTCACGTGAACCACGACGAGCATCGCGCTCGTTGGTCTCAGCTGGTGCGCTTTCGGCTACCACAGCTGTGGTTGCAGTTGCTTCAGTAGCCAAAATTTGCTCCTTGTTTTCTTCGCTCATAGAACCAAACCACCTTCACGAGCACCGTCAGCAATAGCTGCAACACGGCCCGCATACTTGTTACCACCACGGTCGAAAACGACCTCTGTGATTCCAGCAGCCTTAGCGCGCTCTGCTAGAAGCAGACCGATTGCCTTTGACTTAGCTGACTTGTCGTCTGTCGACTTACGCATCTCTGCTTCCATAGTCGAAGCTGAAACTAGGGTGTGACCCTTAGCATCATCAACGATCTGAACGAATACGTGACGAGCTGAACGAGTTACCACTAGACGAGGTCTTGATGCAGTTCCCTCAATCTTCTTACGAAGACGTAGGTGACGGCGACCACGAGCGGCAGATTTACTCTTACCGCGAGTCTTTGGAGTTAGTCCCATGATTACTTACCTGACTTTCCGGCCTTGCGACGAACAACTTCGCCGGCGTAACGGACACCCTTGCCCTTGTAAGGCTCTGGCTTGCGTAGTTTACGTAGGTTAGCTGCAACCTCACCAACAGCCTGCTTGTCGATACCGACAACAGTGATCTTGGTGTTTCCTTCAACCTGGAAAGTAATTCCAGCTGGTGGCTCAACCAAGATTGGGTGAGAGTAACCAAGAGCAAATTCAATTCCTGAACCTTTAACCGTGACACGGTAACCAGTTCCAACAATTTCAAGACCCTTAGTAAAGCCCTTAGTAACGCCTTCAATGTTGTTAGCGATAAGAGTTCTAGTCAAACCATGTAGTGAACGTGAATTACGCTCATCGTCTGGACGGGTAACAGTGATTGTTCCATCTTCCAAAACGATTGTGATAGGTGCAGGAACTGTGAATGACAAGGTTCCCTTAGGACCCTTAACGTCAACAACCTGACCATCAATCTTTACTTCAACTCCGGCTGGAACCGGAATCGGCATCTTTCCAATACGTGACATCTTCGATTACCAAACGTAGGCGATAACTTCTCCGCCTACCCCTTTCTTGGTTGCCTGACGGTCTGTTAGTAGACCTGAAGATGTTGAAAGGATTGCAATACCTAGACCACCTAGAACACGAGGGATCTCAGTCGACTTTGCGTAAACACGCAAGCCTGGCTTTGATACGCGCTTGATGCCTGAGATTGAACGCTCACGGTTAGGACCGTACTTCAGCTCAATGTTTAGGTTCTTGCCAACTTCTGCATCGGTCACCTTGATAGCAGCGATGTAACCCTCTGCTTTTAGGATCTCTGCGATGTTTGCCTTTAGCTTGCTGTAAGGCAAGTTAATCTCCTCGTGGAACGCGGAGTTGGCATTGCGCAGCCGGGTCAGGAAGTCTGCTACCGGGTCTGTCATTGTCATATGATTTGTTTCCTTCTTTGTCGGTTTCTGAGAACTTTACGAGTAATCAGACCTATCCAATTAGTAGTTAGTTGTTTTCAGCTGTCTTGAATGGGAAGCCAAGTGCTACTAGTAGCGCGCGACCTTCATCATCGTTTGAAGCTGTTGTTACAAGGGTGATATCCATACCACGAGGGCGGTCAATGCCATCCTGGTTGATTTCGTGGAACATTGTCTGCTCGTTTAGACCAAAGGTGTAGTTACCCTTGCCATCGAACTGCTTGTCAGATAGTCCGCGGAAGTCACGGATACGTGGCAAAGATAGTGATAGCAAACGGTCTAGGAATTCCCACATTCTGTCGCCACGCAAAGTTACGTGTGCACCAATAGGCTGACCTTCACGAAGTTTGAACTGCGCGATTGACTTACGAGCTAGGTTAACCTGAGGCTTTTGACCAGTGATAGCAGTTAGATCCTTGATAGCAAATTCGATTAGCTTGCCGTCTTTAGACGCTTCACCAACACCCATGTTCACAACAATCTTGGTAAGCCCTGGCACCTGGTGAACGTTTGAGAAACCAAACATGGTTTGTAGTTCGCCTTTGATTTCGGCTTTGTAGCGTGCCTTAAGGCGCGGCTGGATTTTGACGTCAGTCATTAGATTTCCTTACCTGACTTAACAGCAATACGAGTACGAACGGTCTTCGTCTTGCCATTTTTGGTTACGATCTCAACCTTTGAACCAATACGGGTTGCCTTCTTGGTGGTTGGGTCGATTAGAGCAACGTTAGAGATGTGAATCGGAGCTGGCTCAGTAACGATGCCACCGTCTTTCACACCACGAGCGTTCTCAGTAATACGAACGTGCTTCTTGACTAGGTTTAGTCCTTCAACAATGACG
>Ga0194048_10001652_pt1 | contig 11082 bp, 12 predicted proteins | sample JunL225m_MetaG_FD_161685 | JGI IMG/M metagenome (GOLD analysis project Ga0194048, IMG submission 161685) | Anoxic zone freshwater microbial communities from boreal shield lake in IISD Experimental Lakes Area, Ontario, Canada - Jun2016-L222-5m | ecosystem: Environmental > Aquatic > Freshwater >... | reverse complement strand
ATGCCACAGTATGAGAATTTCTTTAACTTGAGATTGTTTGGGGTATTCCATTATACTGAAAGCACTAAGCGATTCTTTAAGAAGATACAGCTATACAGCAGGCAAGAGTACCACATTTACCAAGACAGACTATTTGATTTTATTAACCTTGAAGACTTGACACCCATGGTTGATATTATATTGAACGGTAATTGTAAGCACCAGGATATCAATGTTGTCTACAGGGAAAAGTTTAAACTAAGTGAAATGGCAAATATGTTTAATGCTATTACAATGAGTGATACAAAAATTGTTATTGATGATCCCAATGGGAAGAATTATACAGGTGATTCCAGTAAGTTCTACAGTTATAATACCCCTAAGATGGGATTACCACTGGGGTTTCTTAGATACTGAAATCTTCCATTCCAGCAACCTTTAGCTTTACAAGGTTGCTCAACTGCCATTGCTTGCTGTCAATGCCTTTCATTACGCCCAGCCACTTGTTGCGTAGTAGTGCCACCTCATTAATGATGGTCTCATAGTCTACTACTTCTTGTTCACCTTCAACGTACTTTTCAGCATCGCGGGAACTTAAAGCGCGGGCGTAATGTTCCAGGTATTTTTGGAAATGCTTCCGACGTATTACACGTATTTGAATGTTGAGGAAGTTCAATACAGCCTCAATTTCCTGAAGCTGATTGAATCTCTGTTCTGTGATTCCAGGTAACGAGCTGATTGATTTCTCAACATTGCCCTTGATACCGATATCCTGTTTTGCCTTTAATAGTTCATCTTCATAATAGGCAATAAAGTCCGGTATAGAACCCAAATTGGATGTTACCCTGGAATACCACATTTTTAATCTTCGTCTTCCTCTGTGACTTCGATATGTTCTTTAATTGCTGTAAGCATAGCTTTATCAACAGCTAAATCTTCTAGATCTCGGTCATCAATCCCTAAATCCACGAGCTCATTTACAATGTGATCTGCTGCTGATTGACGATCCTTTGCAGGGATATATTCCTTAACAGTCTGCCACATTGTGACAAGGTATTCTGTATCACTCATCTTCTACTAACTCCTCAGTCTCAACATTGACAACAGACTTAGTTGTAGTTTCTTTCCATTCATCAATGATAACCATTAATTTATCATCTGTCCAACCCTTACGGAATTCCTTGATGATCTCACCAGTTGTTGAACTAGTATAAGCAAGTCTGTTGCCTTCTTTAACCAGAATGCCCTTTGCTTCAAACATGTCAAGCAATCCACTAGTGGGACTCATACCAGTCTCATATGGAATTTCAACTTGTACTGACTCAAATGGCTTGCTATAGCGTGTCTTCATGACCTTACAAGCTGATCTAATACCATGTACCTGACTAGTCTTGTTACCATCAGCATCGGTCTTTAGCTTGAGTTTACGCATTGCCACTACAATGGAGCTTGCATAGATGAAGCCTTGTCCACCACTGATCTTGTCATCTGGATCAAACATGTCTTGACTGGCATATGTGTGATTAGTACAAACCATGCCCACGTTTGCTGCACCAAACATATTAACACAGTTACGAACAAGTGCTGTCAATGCCTTAGGCTTTCGACCCATATCACCCTTCATCTCACCTGCTTCGAACTGATTGACATCAGTTGGAGTGAGCAACATGCCCAGTGAGTCAATTACGAACAATACCTTTGGCTTTAATTCACCGTCTGGAATTGTCTTATATGACTTCATAAACTCGCTGATAGTACGAGCAACGTCATCAATCATTGCCATGTTCATCTTTAGTAGCTTGTCTTCATGAGTATCAACACCCAGTGCATGTAGCCAAGATTCATCAAGTGCGTTCTCACTATCAATTAGAATACAAAAAATACCCTGCTCTTGTGCATTCTTAACAATATTGCCAGAGCAGATATAGCTCTTACCAGCACCAGACTCACCGGCAAACACTGTAACCTTACCAAGTGGAATACCTCTATGAAAGTCTCCACTGATTAGATAATTGAGTGTATAGTTGCCTGTTGAGACCCAATCTGTTGGATCATTAAATCCAAAGCTTAGTCCATCAATGCTCTTTGTTAGGTCCTTACGAAACTTTGAAATATCAAAAGGTTTAGCCATCTTTATTCTCCATAATAGATTCTATGATCAATGCCTCTTGCCTGATCATTACGTTTCAGCCATTCTTCAAGTTCAATGCTGTTATCTTTATCAACAGCTATTGGAAAGTCATACTGTACATTTATAGCACGTTCAGTAAGCTTATTCCTATATCTAATATCGAGCACATCTACTCGGTTCAGATGATTATAACTGATTGCCAAATTTAACTTTTTGGCATAATCTCTAATTTTTTCTATATGTTCAATGTTTAAGGCACTAATAGTAGGGTTCAGTGCCAGTTTCAGTTTTGCGTTTTTATTACGTTGCTCAATCCAAAACAACAAATTTTCTTCAACAACGTCCCATTTTAAAGGCCATCGAATATATTCAAACAAGTTGCCTATTGCATCTATGCTCACAGTCAATTCAATAATAATTCCTCTATTAAGAAGATCACTGAGATCGTATGGCATACTACCGTTTGTATTAATCCTCAGCCATTTTACACTGTTTGGCAAATTAGCTAGGATTTTCCTATATGATTTACTGTAAAATGGTTCGCCGCCTGCCAAATCAACTTGGATGACATTATCATCTAGATATCGATCAATGTACTGTATTCCCTTGTTCTGTAACATGGGACTGTAGTTCATTATTTTAGCATAAAGACTGCTGGATCCTGGGCCACAAGTTTGGCAAGCAGCATTACATATATTGTCAGTGCTGATATCAAAAACTTTGTAGTTGAGATTAAGCTTTGAATATATCTTATCTTTATTATTTGAAGTTTGTCTAAAGCTTAATTGATTATACTTTTCCTGATCTGAACATTGTTCACATTCGTCTGGCCAAACTCCCTGCTCTTGTTTCTGAACAAAACCTGCATGCCATTCACTGGCGTACATCTCATCCACACTAAAAAAGTTAGGAATCTTTCCTTTCAAGGCGCAACAAAACCCTACCTGTTCATCATTGGTATTGTTGATACGGATACAGTGTTGTATTCTTGCACAGGAAAATGTCATGGTAATCCAAAATGGCAGAGTGTTTCCACTCTGCCCTAGTTAGGTATTATTGAGTCTTACGGTTGCGAATCATTGCGAGAATGTCTTCTGCTCGCTGATTGGGAACCTTAGCAGTCTCGGTCACAACTGGTGCGCTGGCGACTGGCTCATTGTCCTCCCAGGGTGCTGTCACTACCTTAGGAGCAGCTGCCACTGGTGCCGGACGAGCAGCAGGAGCAGAACGTACGGGTGCATCACCATCATCAGTTGCCCCACCCATGCTAGGTGGCTTATAAAACTGACTCCAACGATCCTTATCGTAAGTCTGCCCATCAACTGAAGCTTCAAACATCTCAACGATTGCCTTTAGCTCAGTCTCTCCGGGCTTCTTGGGGAGGTAATCAGACAAGTTAAACAAGCCGTAAGTATCAATTGCAGCACGTTCCGTTGCAGTAAGTGCTGATTCCTTACGAGCCCACTTGCTAGTTGAGTAATCTGCATACTGACCCTTCGTAGTCTTGGTAATGGAGAAATCCAAGCCACGATCATAATCAGTAGGCATTTCCTCGACCTCAGTATCCTTTAATACTGCGGTAATCACAGGGAAGATGCTGGGGGACACCATAAACCTGCGAATTGGATTCTCAGGGACATTGTCTTCACTCATAGGTGACTCACGTACAAAGCCCTGGAATAGATAGCCACGCTTCTTCCAATACTTACGTCCCATCTCTTCAAGGCTCTTGTCCTTGAACCATGCACGAACTTCAGTAAGGATTGGGCATGTCTCGTTGTACATTTCCATACAGGGAACCTGTACAATAACTGGCTTGCTACCTGGCTCGCCCTTGATGCCACTAAAGGGCAAGCGAATCATCGCACGTTCAACCCAGAAAAAGTCGTTTTTTATATCACCGTCTGGTAGCAAGCGAACCCTTGCTGTGGAGCCTTCTGGAATATTCCAGTGAGCGTAAACGCTATTGTCTCGTCCGGTATTTGAGGAATTGCCGCCGCTGCGGTTTTCCATTGCTGTAAGCTTTGCTCTAATTTCTGCCAATGAAGCCATAATGTTTTTCCTTTGTTTTGCCTGATCGTTGTGAGCAACTACTCTCAACGTCATAGCTATTTATACATGATCGCCGATATAGAGTCAATAAAAAAGCAACATGTTGTTCAGGCATGTTGCTAATTTAATATATTTTGTTCTTTAAGTCTATATTAACGTGGGCCGCTATAAGCCTGCTTAATAACATTAAGTCCGTTTTCAATTTGCTGAACTAATTGAAGAATTTGAGGTGCTCTTCCGCCTTGAATAACTGCGTGTAAATCTTCAGCATACTGCTTAATATTACCAGCAACCATAGTTGGGTCTGCCCCAGGTGCTTCCATTGTTGGCTCACCCATTTCAGACAAGCCGGCTAATTTTCTCATTAAGTTTAGTGTGTCACTCATAATATATTTCCTTATCTTAAGCCAGCTAGTTTACGCATAAGAGCCAAACTATCATTCATTGGGTTTACTTCACGACCTTCTTCAACATCTTTTATGCCCATTGTTGCTCTACCAACTACAGCAGAATCAGCATCTTTTTGGAATACTGCGTTTGCTTGATTTTTAGCATCGTCTGATGGATCAACGAATGTGCCTGGAATTGCTTCATCCATGTCGTCCCCGATCTCGGAAACAACTTCTTGTCCTTGATTTGCTCTTGCTGCCACTCTTTCAGCAACCTTAGTCATTGGATGTCTAGCTGTTACACGCTCTGCTACACGTTCTGCTGCTGTAGTGCCGCCAGTACGAGTAGCAACTCTTTCAGCTACACGTTCTGCTGGAGTAGAAGTAACTTCTCTCGAACTTGCTCTTTCTCTAATTCTATCCATTGGAGTTTCTTCAACTTCGATTTCATTTACTTTCATTTGACCCAATCCTTCCTCGTCAGCGTCAATTTCGTCCATCATATCTGCTTCGTCGCCTTCGCCGATACCTTGTACCCAATCTTCCAGCTGATCAGATTCAACTTTATCTTTCTTGCCCATTGTCTTACGCTGCCCAAATGCAGCAACACGTAATTCTTTGCCTGCCTCAGGATCATTCTTAATCGTCTTTAAATCATCTTGATACCGCTTTGCCAACTGAAGAGCAATTTGCATGTCTTCGCCGGAAGCCTTGCCATCTTCAATATCCTGCCCAATTTGACTTGCCCAGTTAGCAATTTCACTGTCTTCCATGCTAACGCGATCTGCAACAGTACCAAGTACACGACGAAGTAATGCTCTACCATCTGTATACTTGCTGCTGGCAATTAAACGATCTTCTGCTGGATCATCCTTAAGAATCATTTTCCAATTTGGATCTTTTAACTTCTGAGCAACAGCGCCGGCTGATTCCTTAAGTGCTTCCATAATATTGCCTTTGTATTGCTTATATGCCTTTGCGGCGCTGTTAATCCAATTGTCTAAATTCTCATTGTAAACACTTTGTACGAACATTGGCTTAATATCTTCTATAGCGTCCTGTTCAGCCAATAATTTGCCTAGATCTTCCATGTTCTCATCAAAGCGAGTATTATTAGCCATACGGAACAAACTGCGCTTGATGCTTTCTTTAATAGCACTGGCTGCTTCAATTACCTGAATAGCATCTTCGCTCTCAAATGTCTTACGACGAGTAGCACCAGCAAAACGACGAAGATTCATCATTTCATTCACAGCGCCACTGATCAATTGACCACTTGTGTCATATGGGTTACCGCCACGACCAACATGATTGGCCATTGCCTTAGCACCCATTACACTTCTAAACGGCAATAGGAACTTCTCACCTGATTCATTTACAAGGAAAATACGGTCAACACGCAATAGTCTATTGTTTGTATTTTCAATCATACGCTCACTGTGTACGACATGAATTTTTACGTTGTTAAGGTCGCCCTCGCTAACCTTGCCACGACGTGCCCAAAGCACACGACTTTCGCCGATTTGGGACTTTTCTTTATTTTGGTTTGACACGAATTTCAAATCCTCATGAGTTAGAATATCTTTAGTGATGTCTCTGACATCCAATCCCAGTAAATGTCCTTTGGCAAATTTTCTTATTTCTTTGAGGAAGTTATACCATCCTCTTTTTTCCTCAGCGTCCATATACTTGGTGATGTCCTGACTAAAGTATATCTTTAGGTTCTGCTTGTCAATTAGACTTGCTGTGACATTACCAAATTTAATCTCGTTTTCTTCATAATCAAAATTAAAGAAACGTGAATCCTTGGGATTGGTTGTGGCATTGCTGTCTGCGTCACCCATTGTTACTTTTGGGAAGCGATTACGCAATTTAAAAAATAAGTCGTCTGCTGCTTGATCTACACCGGCCATGTAACTATTTAGTTTGATGACACAATATTATAAAGGATTTATTATCAAGCAATCATAAATGGCATGGGTTCAATGAATACATCATCAAATGTATCAGTTAAATTCTCACTGAGATCAGAATCATACTGTCTTAACAGCATTGCCATACGTACAACTAAGATAGTGGACATAACTAGATCGTCAGTTTCGCCCACCTTTGCTTTATAAGTGTTTCCAGATGCAACGAAATTCTTTAATTCACTTATCAAGCTCTTGCTTCGTACTTTCATACGATCCGTTTCAACCCATAGCTTCATTTTGGCGCAGGCTGCTAATTTACTCTTGTGATTCGTAGAAAATCCCTTACGATATCGACGATTACTGCCAGACACCCCCGGCTCACTCAAGAATGCACCAGCAATTTTATCCTCTCCGATGTCTTGAATAGCATTAAGGGCTGCTTCGCCAATTGTATTATTCTCCACGCTGTAATACAAGTTACTTAGATCGTCTGTCTCCTCAGCAATATAACGACATATCTCACTCATAATAGCAACTTGTCTCTGAATAACAGTTAAATTATGCTGCCATTCAGCTATTTGTCTCATTGTGGTAAGATCCCATACTTGAATAGCAGCAGGGTCGCCGCCAGTGCCCAAACTAGGGTCAAGGGCCACACTATAAACATTCCCCGGAATAGGCTTCTCATACCAACGCACCTGCCCTTGCTTTTCTACGGGGTTAATACCCTCCATAAGTGCCAATGTACTTGGAGAAATTAAAGTCTCATCAAAGATAATGAACTTACATTCATGTTCTCGACTAAATCTATCATCTCCAATGCTCGCACGTTCTTGATCCGCCCATGCTTGCTCTCGTTCAGGATGCCTATTCCATGGGAACATAATTGGAGCAAATCCGTTTTTCCCCAACTTCGTTTCATTGCCATACTCATCAAACTTTTGATTGGCAACTTTCCAAATAGTAGCAAATTGATCTTCATCGCTATTAGGTGTGCTTGTTACAATTGCTTTACCACCAGTTGACAGTGTAGGACTAATAGAAGTCCAGAATTCACGAGCAATGGTTGGTCTAACGAAGGCAAACTCGTCGCAGTACAGCAAGCTGATAGACATACCACGTCCCGTTGTTTCAGTTGTTGTAGCACTTACAATACGACTACCGTTGTCAAATTCAATCGAGCCTTTGTTATAACTGGTAACACCACAACGTATAAAATTAGGCACACTTTCATAAGCATAACGAATACGCTGCATAATTTCTTGTGCGCCTGTATACTTGTGAGCAGCAATTAGAATAGTACTGTCAGGAACAAACATTGCAAACCAAAGCAGGTATCCAGCAGCACAGGTAGTTTTACCCATCTGTCTACCCAGCATATTGATACTAAAGCGATTATTATGATAGTTTGCAATTAGTTCAATTTGATAATCAAAAGGTTGAAATAATAAACGACCTCTAATAGGATGCTGTATATAGAAAAAGTGCTCTAAGAAATACATAGGGCCAGTTATAGGGTCCGCACATTTTTGAAGATGCACAATTTCTTCCATTGTGTATGACATCTTCAAATATGGTTTTTTAATTAAGTCGTCGCCGAGATTGCTCATATATCAAACATTTGGTTGCAGTTTATATATCTTGTTTTTTGATATGGGTCCATATAAGACAATTGAATCTCTTGAATCCTCGCATCAATCTCACGCTTCCAATGCCAAAGAAACTTATGTATTCTGGGAAATTCAGGAACTAGATCTTCTGTCTGCCATAAAAACTCCTGTATAATGGAGTTATGGTCTGGCATATAATAGTATATCTGTATAGTGGCTACACGTCTAGCGTGCCAATTAATCATAAAAATATTTAGTCATGGAACTCAATTGAGCAATTTGATATATTGTCTATGTATGACATCCTTCTAAAATCAACCTCACTGGTTGCAATTATCTTGCCAATGGGGAAATCTCCACGTATACCCTCAGATTCTTTGGTTACGCCATGGGATAACAACCAATTATTAAAATCATCACTGTCATATATACGTTTTCTAGCATCATTTGCCAGGATTAAAAAACTTCCCCACCAACCATTATTTCCAGATGTATCAAAATAGTTGGGATCGTCCTCATCAATAAAACTTTGAAGTATAGTTTTTCCTAGAATTTCAGCATTGAATATTACATCATAATCCGATCCCCATGTATGGTATTGATAGTCCTCTTGATTAAACCCATGCCATTTATGAGTAGTATTAAGATGATAGTTAAACCCTGGCAGATTTACATGTAGTAGCTTGTTAAACTTCAAATACTTTTGTCGTGTTTGATTCATACAGTAGTGTTCAATTTTATGAACTGCCTCGTTTATTATGTGTCCTAATTTATAAAACACAGCAATGTTTGTGCTGTCCTCGTCGATCACCGTATTTGAAGTCAAATTAAATTTTCTATATTGCATTAATGTGGTAAAATATCTGTGTACGCGATTACACCATTTCTGATCGTAGTTAAATTCCGTTGGCTCAATTGTTGGCCAAACAATACCAATTTGTTGCAACCCTTCTATTGCCATTAATATATTATTATATGAATTGTTCACTAAGTCTCTAGCTTCAACTGAGATTTCTGAATAATAAATGGGATAATGTATCAAGTTAGCTATAGGAGGAAATTGGTAAATCTCTTTGGCTGTCTCATACCAGCGATTGATAACCGGTATGTCCAAGCACTCTACCGTTGCCCAATAATGTCTTCCGTAACTTTTAAAATTCACTGTGAATTTCTTTGTCATGAGTATACTTATTTGCAAAAATATTCGGTTGACAAAAAGCTTAAAAGCTACTATTGTTAAAATAGTGAAATTCAAAAGTGTAAATATATATAATGTCAGCAACATTAGTACTCAATGCGAACTGGCAGCCTCTTAGTTGGTTGCCCCTGTCTGTGATAGACTGGCAACAGGCTATCAAGCTACAGTTCATGAACAAAATTGAGATTATTGAATATTACGATGATTGGGTAGTGCATAGTCCAAGTATGACACTCAAAGTACCAGCATTGGCTGTTACCAAGGATTTTCATGCCTTCAAACGTGGTGTTCGATTTAGCCGTAGTAACCTTTACCTAAGGGATCTGTTCCAGTGCCAGTATTGTGCTGAGACATTAGATCACGGCGAGCTGACTATTGATCACGTTATCCCACGGGCTAAAGGCGGGCGTACCAATTGGGAGAATTGTGTTGCTGCGTGTGTTCCTTGTAATCAAAAGAAGAAAGACAACTATCAGAAGCCAATTAAGGAGCCATATAAGCCTGATTATTGGCATCTGAGTGCAAGGCGTAAGAACCATACTTACGATATCAGGCACCCAAGTTGGATACCTTTCTTAACTTAATTTCAAGTGGCAAATAGTCCCTGAACCATACTTAAGCCACTACGAACTTTTTCTCTATCAGCATTGGCACGAGCTATTGCCTCTGGAGTTTCTGCTTTATTTCGTTTAGCAGCATTTATATCTTCCATTGCTTTCTCAGTGTACCTTTGTAGAAACTTAGATAGAAAATCTTGAGCACTACTAAACCCACCTAAACTTCCTTTACCAAACATACCATTCTGCTCAAAACTATTAGCTAATCCTTTAACGCCATTAACTAATGTTGCAATCTTCATGTTATTAATGTCAGCACCTGGATTATCTCTTAGCAAAGCATCAATCTGAGCAGGCTTACCCAGTATGCGATTAGCCTCGAATTGAAAGATATCGTATATAAATGTTCTTGGGTTCTTGGCTAACGTGTGTACTTCAACGTCCTTCTGCTTACTAAATGGTACTTGTTGTCCATTTTGTGTCTTGATTTGCACTCCGGCGTGTTGGATACTCATACCCATTAGCTCGCCCAATACACTATACATATTACCAGTGAGTAGCCCTTTAACCCCACGTTCAGGGGTTACTCTTGAAGCGCCCCACTGTGATAATTCAGGGTTATGCCACATAAAGTCAACTTGTACATAAGCATCCTCACCAATTTTAACAATGGGGTGACCTATTTTACTTTCAACTGGATGAAAATAGCTGGGTTGTGCTTCCTTAACAAATTTATCTGCTAGTCCATTCCAATAATTTGTGAACTGCCCTTGTGTTGCACCTTGGAGAGCTGGACCAATCATTTGTAAATCAATATCACCATATACTTTGTCAGGATCTTCTTCTTGATCCTTTTCGTGATAAGCACCTGATCCAGTTGGTCTACCCATTTGTACAGGACCCAACCCTTTTTGTCCCAACCACTTGTTAAAATCTTGTACAAACTGTTGAATAATGGCGAGAACATGCTTAACAACCGCGGGCTTTATCACAGTACCTTGTGTCACTGTAGTATCCCAACCACCTTCAACAATATCAAATATTTTCATTTCTTACGACCCCTAAAGCCAACAGGCATTTCACCTGTCAACAGTGGTTTACTGAACCAAAGTTGGAACCACTCATCGGTTCCAGGCTGTATATTCTTCTCACGTTCTATTTGTTTAAAATTAGAAGCACGTTGGCTAGTTACTTGACCATAACTTTCAGTCTTTATTCCAGCAAGTTTTTTAAGTTCTCTGAGATCCATCTGA
>Ga0194048_10001650_pt1 | contig 11096 bp, 6 predicted proteins | sample JunL225m_MetaG_FD_161685 | JGI IMG/M metagenome (GOLD analysis project Ga0194048, IMG submission 161685) | Anoxic zone freshwater microbial communities from boreal shield lake in IISD Experimental Lakes Area, Ontario, Canada - Jun2016-L222-5m | ecosystem: Environmental > Aquatic > Freshwater >... | reverse complement strand
CTGTTGCGGTACGCGATGTGTCGTTTGATGTTGCTCCTGGAGAAGTGTTCGTTGTCATGGGACTGTCAGGATCTGGCAAGTCAACACTTGTGCGTTGTTTAACGCGCTTGATTGAACCAACATCGGGCAGCGTTGTGATGCATGGCGAAGATGTCATGAAGGCATCAGATGCACGCCTGCGCGAACTACGACGTACAAAGTTTTCGATGGTGTTTCAAAACTTTGGACTACTTCCCCATCGTCGGGTAATTGACAACATTGCGTTTGCTTTAGAAATTAATGGAATCGATAAAGCTGCTCGGCATGCGCGTGCCCGTGAAGTGATTGAACTCGTTGGCCTTGATGGATTTGAAAACGCATTTCCTGAGCAACTCTCGGGCGGTATGCAGCAACGCGTTGGCCTGGCTCGGGCTTTGGCGGTGAACCCAGAAGTTATGTTCCTTGATGAACCGTTTTCGGCACTTGACCCACTGATTCGTCGTGACATGCAAGCAGAAGTAATTCGCCTTCATCAGGAACTTGGCAAGACCATGATCTTCATCACGCACGACCTCGATGAAGCGCTACGAGTCGGTGACCGAATTGCCATCATGCGCGATGGCGCTGTTGTTCAAATGGGCACTGCTGAGGAACTCATCGCGAACCCTGCAAATGACTACGTTGCTGACTTCACACGTGACATTCCGAAGTCTCACGTACTCACGGTTCGTTCTATTGCACGGCCACTTGCATCAGGTGAACTGCCGTCAAGTTCAACAGTGGCTGCAACAACAATCATTCGCGATGCGACTGAAGTAGTTTTGCAGGCCGGCGGTCCAGTGACTGTCATCGAAAACGGTCGCGACATTGGCGTGATCACTGCGCGGGACATTTTGCACGTAGTTGGAGCCGGAGCTGCTCGATGAGTGCCACTCACGATCCGCTTGTTGTCACGAGTAGACGCACAATACATCGTGGCTGGATTCTGCTAGGAATTTTAGCGATCTGGTTTGCACTTGGTCACGCGTTACGAGGGCGAGCAACTTTCCAAATTGGAGTGTTTGATCAAACATCATGGTCAACTCGTATCGGCGATGCTGCCTCATCTATTCGCGGCAATCGAGAACACAACCCAATTTTCAATTATGTCTTTGACCCAATCCGAACCTTCATTAATGGTTTCGTCACGATTATCCGACATGTCATCTCGCTGCCGATTGGAAAAGCAACGATTCCATTGCTTGGCTGGCTTGGTGTATTAGCGCTCATTGTGTTTGTTGTGTACATCACGTCCAACGTGCGCATGGCACTGTTGGCTGCTCTTCTGATTTTTGGGTGTGGTGCGCTTGGAATGTGGACGGATTCAATGGACACACTCGCGCTTACTATTACTGCAGTTTTGATGTCGTTGGCCATCGGAATTCCGTTAGGGATCTGGGGTGGGCTATCGGATGTCGGCCTAAAAATCCTCACACCAATTTTGGATTTAGCGCAGATCTTGCCGACCCTTGTGTACTTAGCTCCCCTGGCGTTGTTCTTTCTCATTGGTCCTGCATCGGCAACCATCGCAACAATGGTCTACTGCATTCCCATTGCTATTCGCATCACTGCTTTCGGAATTCGAGGTGTGCCTCATAGCCCAGTTGAAGCCGGCACATCCATGGGAACGACCACTCGGCAATTGTTGAGCAAAGTGCAACTACCCATGGCTGCGCGCACTCTTGTACTTGGCGTGAATCAAACAACTCTGGCTGCGCTATCTTTCGCGGTAATCGCTACCTTGATTGGCGCGCCTGGTCTCGGTAAGCCAGTGATCAATGCGCTCGTTGTACGAAATGTTGGCAATGGATTCGTCGCTGGCTTGGCAGTAGTTTTGCTCGCCATCATGCTTGACCGTTCAACAAGCGCATCGGTTAAGAAGCGGGATTCATTCGTTCCTGCCTCACCCGAGGCGTTGAAGCGGCGGCGAATCGGAAAAGTTGTTGCCGCAGTCTTAACAATCGTCGCCATGGTGTTGTCTCGACAATTTGCTTGGGCGGCATACTTTCCCAAGCAAGCCATTTTTGGAAAGTCGCTTTCACACTTCACTGACAGTGTCGTGGCGTGGACAGTCGACAACTTGGGATTCTGGACCACAGGATTAAACAAAGTTGTCACTATTGGTGTGCTTAATCCATTGGAAGCAGTTTTAAGTGAATCACCGTGGTTTGTGACAACCGTTGCAGTGGCTCTCATTTCATTTGTGTTAGGTGGAGTGAGATCGGCAATTGTGACCAGCGCATTGCTGCTTGGAATCGTTGCTACAGGTTTGTGGTACGACACCATGATTACGTTCACGCAAACAATTGTGGCTACCTTGCTGACTATGGTTGTTGGCGTGATTCTGGGCGTGTGGATTGGACGCAGCGAACGTGTCGATCGGGTGTTGCGCCCATTTCTCGATGCCGGTCAGGTACTCCCAGCGTTCGTGTACTTGATTCCTATCCTTGGCTTCTTTGGACCTTCTCGATTTACCGGAATCGCAACAGGCATCGTGTATTCCATCCCCATTGTTGTGAAAATCGTGGGTGAAGGGATCCGTGATGTGCCTAAAACCATCATGGAAGCGGCCACTTCTTCAGGTGCCACAAAGTGGCAACTTATAACGAAAGTACAACTTCCTGCCGCAAAGAACTCCTTATTGCTGGCAACTAACCAAGGATTGATATTTGTACTCGCTGTTGTGGTCATTGGTGGCTTCGTCGGCTCGGGTGGTTTGGGCTACATGGTGATTTTGGGTGGCGCAAAACCTGAAATGCAAGGTAAGGGTCTGCTCGCTGGCCTAGCAATCTTGCTCCTGGGAGTCATGATTGACCGCGTGGCACAGTACGCAGTGCGCAGAAATTCTGCGCCAAAGCACTAGATTTCGAACTAGTTGTTCGAACGGATCGCACACGTGGTCCACCTTCTCGAAGGAGAGAAAATGATTCGCAAAAAGAAGGGCATGAAGGCGGCGGTAATTAGCGCTGCCGTCGCCTTGACACTGACCGCATGTGGCGGCGGAGTCGATGCTGCATCAACAGCAGGCGCAACCAGCGCTGCTCCAGAAGCTTGTGGCAGCTACGCAATTGCTATGCATGCATGGGTTGGATACACCGCGTCAGCGCAAGTACTCACCAACATCGGAAACAAGATGGGTTGCACAATCACGCAGACCCAGCTCGATGAAGGCGCAGTCACCTACGACGCAATGGAAGCCGGCACAATCGACCTCATTGTTGAAGACTGGGGCGGCGGTCGCTGGAAGGATTGGGCTGATCGTGGCGCAGTTGTCGATCTAGGTCCTGATGGCAACATCGGTCTTATCGGTATGTATGTTCCGCAGTGGATGGCTGACAAGTACCCAGACATCACTGACTCAGCAAACCTCAACAAGTACGCTGACCTTTTCAAGACTCCAGAGTCAAAGGGCAAGGGCGCTTGGCTAGAAGGTCCTCCGGGATACACCACAATCGGTGAAAAACTTGTAAAGGAAAACAAGCTTAATTTCACTGTACTCTCACAAGGTTCTGAATCAGCATTGATTGATGCATTCACCAAGGCTGACAAAGATCAGACGGCTGTGCTTGCATACTGGTGGACACCACAAAACCTGTTGGCGAAGATCAAGTTGGCTCGTATCAACTTTCCAGCTAATGACTGGACTGACGCAGCAGCAGCAAGTGGTCTAACGGATTACCCAGAAACTGTTCTTCCTAAGTTGGCTGGCAAGAAGCTTGCTGAATCAACTGACCCATTTGGTCGCTTGGTGAAGAACTGGAAATGGACCAATGATGATCAGAATGCGGTAGCAGCTGACATCGATGGCGGCATGACACCTGAGGCAGCAGCCCAGAAGTGGATTGACGCTAACGCTGACCAAGTTGCAGCGTGGACCAAGTAGTTCGAATCAAGTAATACTCACGAGAAGGGCATCCGAAAGGGTGCCCTTCTTCTTTGTCTTGTTGCGGCAACGTCAAGATTGTCTAAACGACTTGACGGGTTTCGTGGACACGAGCAATATTTAGGTTGTTGCGCATTTCGCACTAAGTTGCGCATTATGCAACGCGCATATTGCGCATAATTTTCCGCACGGCTCGTTCCTGCTACGCATAGGAGACCACGACATGACCACAGTAGTCATCATCGGAGGCGGCATCGTTGGATGCTCGCTCGCTGACGAACTGACCGAACGCGGATTGACTGACGTCACGGTCATTGAACAAGGTCCTATGCCAGCACCCGGTGGATCAACATCACATGCGCCAGGCCTAGTTCAAAAAGTCACATCGAACAAAACGCTTGCGATTATGGCTGATCAAACAATTAACAAGCTGCTGAGCGTTGCCACCGAAGAAGGTCCAGGCTTCTACCAAGTTGGCAGTTTAGAAATTGCGACAACGCCCGAACGGTTGAAGGAACTGCATCGCCGCACTGCGTGGCTTCGCAGTTACGGATTTGAGGCAGAAGTTGTTTCACCAGAACGAGCGGCAGAACTTCATCCCGTACTCGATCCCAATGCAATACTTGGCGCGATTTACTGCCCTACTGATGGTCTGGCTAAATCAGTGCGCGCAGTTGCGGGTTTGCAAAAGCTTGCGGAATCACGTGGCGCAGTTTTTAAAGACCGTCACGAAGTAATCGCTATCGAACACGAAGATGGCCATGTCACTGGTGTCACAACTGACAAGGGTTTCTTTGCTGCCGATATCGTTGTGTCGTGCGCTGGAATTTGGGGACCTAAAGTCGGTCGCTTGTTTGGAATGCAAAAAGCATTCCAGCCATTAGCTCATCAACTCGCATGGACCGAAGACATTGCGTCCCTCGCAGATCAAACTGAAGAAGTCACGATTCCGATCATGCGTCACCAAGGCGAAGACTTGTATTACCGCCAACGCTTTAACGGCATGGGCATCGGTTCTTATTTACATCGTCCATTGCCTGTGGAATCCGAAGAGATTCTGCCGTTTGATCAAGCTGAAGTCATGCCAAGTCAACTTCCATTCACACCACCTGAATGGGAAGGCGTAATGGAGTTGTCCGGCAAGATTATGCCTGAACTCAAGACTGCAAAGATTGTCGATGGCATGAACGGTATGTTCTCGTTCACGGTTGACACCTTTCCATTGATGGGTGAATGGAAAGGCCTGAAAGGCTTTTGGGTCGCTGAAGCTGTGTGGGTCACGCATTCAGTTGGTGTCGCACGAGCAACTGCAGAGTGGATTATCGACGGACATCCATCACTTCCGGTTCACGAATGTGATGTGAATCGTTTCGAACCACATCAACTTGGCCCAAACCACATCTCAATGCGCGGCGCACAAAACTATGTCGAGGTATACGACGTCATTCACCCATTGCAGCCAATGGAAAAGCCTCGTCCACTGCGCACAACTGGTTTCTATCATCGCCAACAAGAACTTGGTGGCTACTTCCTGGAAGCATCGGGCTACGAACGTCCGCACTGGTATGAATCCAACAAGGAACTTGTTGCGAAGTATCCATCACCCGATCGCGACGAATGGACTGCGCGATACTGGTCGCCCATCATTGGCGCCGAAGCACAGTATGTCCGCGACAATGTTGGACTGTTCGACATCACAGCACTCAAGCGCATTGAAGTGCGCGGTAAAGGTGCACTTGAATTCTTAATGCACCAGACAACTGGCAAACTCGACAAAGCCCCGGGTTCAGTCACGTACTGCCTCATGCTCACTGACAAAGCCGGAATCTTGTCAGACGTCACTGTGACACGGCTTGCAGAAAATCATTTCGTGATTGGCGCTAACAGTGCAGTAGACGTTGCACGTCTAGAAATGATTGCACCTGACACAGTATTCGTGAAAGATATCACTGCTGGCACAGTTGGCGTGGGCCTATTCGGTCCGCATGCGCGCAAGGTCGTCGAGAAACTCACTAAACAAGATGTCTCGAACGAAGCATTCGGCTACTTCAAAGCAAAGCAACTGTACTTAGATCAAGTTCCAGCAACACTGTGGCGCTTGTCGTACGTGGGTGAACTTGGCTACGAAATCTATACCGATGCTGACATGGGATTAAAACTGTGGGACACCTTGATGCAAGCCGGCGAAGAATTCGGAATCATCGCTGCCGGCCGCGGCGCCTTCAACTCAATGCGCTTGGAAAAGGGCTACCGGTCCTACGGAACTGACATGACCAGCGAGCACAATCCGCACGAAGCGGGTCTGGCGTTCGCTGTCCGCAAGGGCGGCGGCTACAAGGGCGCTGAAGCTTTCGAAGCACTTGATGCAGCCAAGATCACTCGCAAATTGGTGTGTGTTGTCATGGATAAGCCCGAGTACGTTTTGCTGGGCAAAGAGCCAGTATCAGTGGGCGGTAAGCCAGTCGGATACGTGACCTCGTCCTACTTCGGGCACTCCATTGGAAAGCAGCTTGCCTATGCCTGGCTACCGATTGAGGCATCCACTCTGGGCACTGCGGTCGAGATTCAGTACTTTGACCAGATGTATTCGGGTGTTGTCAGCGATGACCCACAATTCGATCCAGCCATGAAACGGCTAAAGTCGTAGTTATGTCGATCACCCGCCGACGCACCGTCGAATTACCGGAACACCCCGATTTTCTCTGGGCGCACGCTGCTCCGAAAAAGTCCTACGACGCCATCATCGTTGGTGGTGGTGGACACGGCTTAGCGACTGCTTACTACCTGGCCAAACTGCACGGCATGACCAACATTGCTGTGTTAGAAAAAGGCTGGCTTGCTGGCGGCAACATGGCACGCAATACAACTGTCATTCGTTCCAACTATCTGTGGGACGAGTCTGCTGGTATTTACGAACATTCGTTGAAGTTGTGGGAAGGCCTGCAAGAAGACGTCGGCTACGAAATGTTTTTCTCACAACGTGGTGTGATGTCTTTGGCGCACAGTGTTTCTGACGAACGAACAAAGCGACGCAACTCTTATGCCAATGCAGTCAATGACATCGACACTGTGTGGCTCACACCGCAAGATGTAAAAGAAATTGCACCTATCGTCAACATCAGTGAAGACGTGCGCTACCCCGTAATCGGTGCAACATATCAACCACGCGGTGGCATCGCCAAGCACGACTGGGTTGCGTGGGGTTACGCAAAAGCTGCTGGCGATTTAGGTGTTGACATCATTCAAGGTTGTGAAGTTACTGGCTTTGATATTCGCGAAGGCAAAGTCCATGGCGTGAAAACCAACATGGGAAATATTTCGGCGAACAAAGTTGCTCTAGTTGGCGCAGGACATTCGTCCGTACTTGCAAACATGGCTGGCTTTGATATTCCGATTCAGTCTCGTCCACTTCAATCGTTGGTATCAGAACTTCTTGAGCAAGTACTCGATACCGTCATCATGTCGGGCATGGTTCACGTGTATGTGAGTCAGGCACACAAGGGCGAACTTGTGATGGGTGCAGGAACAGATGCATTCAATTCGTACTCACAACGTGGTGGCTTCCATGTGATTGAGCATCAACTTGCAGCAGCAGTTGAACTGTTCCCGATCTTTGAACGCGCTCACCTACTGCGTACCTGGGGCGGCATCGTTGACGTTGCGCCAGATGCTTCCCCAATTGTGGGTCTGACTCCAGTGGACAACATGTACCTGAACTGTGGTTGGGGAACCGGCGGCTTCAAGGCAACGCCTGCTTCAGGTTGGGTTATGGCTCACACGATTGCAACTGGTGAACCACATGAATTGAACGCACCATTTAGCCTTGACCGGTTTAAGACAGGTCACCTCATCGATGAACACGGCGCAGCCGGTGTGGCTCACTAAGGGAGATTGAGATGTTAAACATTCCATGTCCATGGTGTGGACCACGCGACGAAACAGAATTCCACTACGGATCCGAAGCTGGCGTTGCCTATCCAGAAAATCGCGATGAAATCAGCGATGAAGAATGGGGCAAATTCGTCTTCATTCGCTCAAACCCTAAAGGTTGGTTCGCCGAGCGTTGGGTACACAGTGCGGGCTGTCGCCGATGGTTCAATGTGTGGCGCAACACCATCACACATGAATTCGGTCCGACCTACAAACCAGCCACTCAACAACCAGCGAGCCCACAATGACTCAGATTAATTTCACCTTTGATGGAGTGAGCTACCAAGGTCGTTCCGGCGACACTCTTGCAACTGCCTTGCTGCGCAATGGAGTTCTGCACTTTACAGATAGTGCCTATCGCGATCGGCCACGAGGCATTGTTGGTCTGGGTTACGAAGAACCTAATGCGCTGGTCAATGTTGATAGTGGCGCTGGCGAACCGATGGTGCCTGCGACAACAATTGAGCTCGTCGAAGGTTTAGTTGTGCGCAGCTTGGCTGGTGTTGGCGACCTACCTGATACGCGCGATACGTCGCGCTACGACAAGAAGTTCCGTCACATCGACGTACTCGTTGTGGGTGCGGGTCTTGCTGGCTTGAAAGCAGCAGCAGAACACGCTGCTGCCGGTAAAGATGTTGTGGTTTGTGATGATCAACCTGCACCTGGTGGCCATGCCCGCTTAATTGATGCTGAGATTCCTGAAGAGCTACTTCACGTGCTGACTCTGCCTAATGTGACGTATTTGTCGCGCACAACTGTCACAGGTTTGTACGACCAGGGTTACTCTGTGGCAATTGAACGTCGCACTGATCACATCTCGAGCAAAGTCTCAACCGACAAGGCTCGGATTCGCGTGTGGCACTTCCGTGCGGCTCATACCGTGCTAGCACCGGGCGCATTCCAACGCCACTTAGTGTTTGCCAATAACGACCGTCCGGGAATCATGCTGTCGCATGCCGCCGCGACGTACGTAGCAAAATACGGCGTCGATATCTTCAAGAAAGCAGTTGTCATCACCGTTGATAATCAGGGTTACCGTGACGCGATTCGCTTGCACAACGCTGGCGTGAATGTTGTCGCTGTGGTTGATGTGCGCCAAAAGATTTCCAAAGAATCTAAAGCCGAGACTCGCAAAGTTGTTAAGGCTCTGGGAATTCGAGTCATTAAAGGCAGCACTGCTATCAATACCGAAGCGGACTCCAAAGGCTGCGTGAAGAGTGTGACCATCGGCAACATCGTTGGCGATACGGGTGAAACTATTGACGCTGACCTGGTTGCAGTGTCTGGTGGTTGGACTCCAACAGTTCACCTCGCGACATACATCGGCATTAAGGCTGAATGGAAACGCAAGAAGGCTGCTTTTGTCGTGAAACACCACAGTGAATTCGTGAGCACAGCAGGCATGCTCGATGGCAAGTTCGGCGGCAATGACGAGCCAGCAGTTTTCTTTGGAGTTGAAGTTCCTAGTGAACTTGCAGCTGATGCATTCATTGACTACCAACGCGATGCAACTTTGCGCGATATACGTCGTGCAATTGGCGCTGGTATGCGCAGTATCGAACACGTGAAGCGCTACACCGCTATTGGAACAGCGCATGACCAAGGCAAAACCAGTGGAACCATCACGATGGGTCTGATTAGTCAACGCCTGGGCAAGCAGCCTGACGAAGTTGGTTCGCTAACCTTCCGTCCGCCTTACATCAGCGTTCCATTCGCAGCATTAGCAGGACGTGAACGCGGGTTGCTTCTCGATCCAGTACGCATCACAACAATTCAGGATTTGCATGTTGCTGCCGACGCTCCAATGGAAGATGTTGGACAGTGGAAACGTCCTTGGTATTTCCCACAAGGAAACGAAACGCGTCACGAAGCTACCTTGCGTGAGTGTGCTGCTACGCGTGGCAGCGTCGGAGTGATGGATGCTTCGACACTAGGCAAAATTGATATTCAAGGTCCAGATGCGGCCGAGTTCCTCGACCGCGTGTACACCAACATGTTCAGTACCTTGAAGGTTGGTCAGAGTCGCTACGGATTCATGTGCGGCGTTGATGGCATGGTGTTCGACGATGGTGTGACCACTCGCCTCGCCGAAGATCATTTCCTAATGACAACCACGACTGGTGGCGCTGCAAAGGTACTCGACTGGCTTGAAGAATGGTTGTTCACTGAATGGCCCGAACTCAAGGTGTATTGCACATCAGTCACTGAACACATCAGCACTGTGGCCATTGTGGGACCTAAGTCGCGCAATGTGCTCGGCAAGTTGGCACCTAGCCTTGACGTTAGTAATGAAGCGTTTGGCTTTATGGAAAACCGTTATGCAGATGTGGCTGGCATTCCTGCACGTATTGCACGGATCTCATTCAGCGGGGAACTTGCATACGAAATCAATGTCGATGCCTGGTACGGCGCACACATCTGGGAAGCCGTGATGAGTGCAGGAGCAGAATTCGCAATCACACCCTACGGAACTGAAACACTTCACGTGCTTCGTGCCGAAAAGGGTTACGTGATTCTGGGTCAAGATACTGACGGCACTCAAACGCCAATGGACTTGGGCATGGACTGGATTGTGTCGAAGAAGAAAGACTTCATCGGTAAGCGGTCATTTGCACGTAGCGATACAGCGCGTGCAGGGCGTCACCAACTTGTTGGCTTCATGCCTGTTGATGGAAGCGTCGTGATACCTGAAGGCGCGTATGTCGTGAACGAAAGCGATGCTGGGTCCAAGCCACCGTTTCGGCATGTTGGTTACGTGACAAGTTCCTATATGTCGGCAGCTCTTGGTCGCTCTTTTGCACTCGGAATGCTGGCTAACGGTCAGGCACGCCACGGTGACACAGTTGCAATTCCTTACGATGGCAATGTAGTCATGGCACAAGTGACTGAACCTATTTTCTTTGACAAGGAGAACACTCGTCGTGACGGTTAAATCCTTAAGTGGTGCTCGCAGTCCATTAGACGGAGCAAAGCACGGCGCTGCAGAAACAGTGTTCATGCACGAAGTGCCATTTACTCCTGGCTATGACTTGCGGGTTGATCCATCGTCGGATGGTTTCGCTGCTGTGAACTCAGCACTAGGTTTGACGTTACCGACAACCGTTGGCGCGGTAGTGCGTGTGAACGCAGCGTGCGAAGGCCAACCTGGTCACAATCCCGATGCCACTAATGGCATCAGCGCTTTGTGTTTAGGTCCTGACTGGTGGTTTCTGACGGGAACAGCGGATGTCATGGCTTTAGTACAACCACTGCGAGCACAGCATCA
>Ga0194048_10001649_pt1 | contig 11096 bp, 8 predicted proteins | sample JunL225m_MetaG_FD_161685 | JGI IMG/M metagenome (GOLD analysis project Ga0194048, IMG submission 161685) | Anoxic zone freshwater microbial communities from boreal shield lake in IISD Experimental Lakes Area, Ontario, Canada - Jun2016-L222-5m | ecosystem: Environmental > Aquatic > Freshwater >... | reverse complement strand
GGTGAACTCGATGGCGGGCGTCATGAACTCACGGCCGGCGAGCATAAGCTCGAGGTCAAAATCCTGACCCCAAACCCAGTGGCCACGCCGCTGAACATGTTCGGACTCGATTACCTCAAGGTCGAAAAGAAGTAATCTATCCATTCCCCGCCATGAAAGCCATCGTCCCGTTTCTACTTTTTGCTTCCGCCTCTTTTGCCGCCGAAGTCCCCGCTCCCCGTGTCGACAAGCACGACCCTGCGCTGGATGCTTTGGTCGCGACCGATGTGAAGATCGAAAAAGTCGGCACGGGTCATGGTTGGGCGGAAGGCCCCGTGTGGTTCAAGGACCGCTTCGTCTTCTCTGATGTCCCTAAGAACATCGCCTATGCCTGGAAGCGTGGCGATACCGCCCCGACGGTCTTTCTGCAGCCGAGCGGTACGGATGAGCCCTCCGACCTTCAGGGCTCCAACGGCCTTGCCGTCGACGGCAAGGGTAACCTCTTGCTCTGCCAGCATGGTGCCCGTCGGATTGGCCAGTCTCTCGGCGACGGTAAGTTCAAGCCGCTGGCGACCGCGTTTGATGGTAAGAAGTTCAATAGCCCCAACGACCTCGTCGTCGGTGCCGATGGTTCCGTCTACTTCACCGACCCGCCCTACGGCCTGCCGAAGGGACAGAAGGCCGAGCAGGGCTTTCATGGTGTCTATAAGCTCGCGACCGATGGGAAAGTCTCGCTCGTGACCAAGGAAGTCCAGTGGCCGAACGGCATCGCCCTGAGCAATGACCAGAAGACGCTCTATCTCGCCGTCTCCGACAACGCCAAGACCCGCGTCACCGCCTGTGGCTTGGACGGCACTGGCTTGCGCGACGTCTTTGTGGCGCAACCGCTCAAGAAAGCGGATCGCCCCGGTGGTTGCGATGGCATGAAGGTAGATGAGCGCGGCAACCTTTGGACGACTGGTCCGGGCGGCGTACTCATTATCACTCCCGAAGGGAAACACCTCGGTACGATTCTTTTCCACCAACCCACGGCTAATCTCGCTTGGGGTGAAGACGGCAAGACCCTCTTCGTCACCTCCAACCACGACGTCTTTGTCCTGCGCACCCTGGTCAAGGGCCAGGGTTTCTAAAATCCTTTAACTATTTCATCATGAACAAATCCCTTCTTCTTTTGGCAGCCTGCGGGCTGGCTTTTGCCGCCGATCAGCCGGCTTACGTCCCTGACTTCACCCCGCAGCCGGCAGTCAAAGCGCTCACGCCGGAGCAGGAGCTCGCTACCATTCAACTGCCCAAAGGGTATCGCCTTGAGCTCGTCCTGAGCGAGCGCGACGGCGTCCGTGAGCCGGTGAACGTTACCTTCGACGGCAACGGCCGGATGTATGTCGCCGAGCTCCGCACCTACATGCAGGAAATCGACGGTAAGAATGAACATGACCCCATCAGTGTTGTTTCACGTCATGAAAGCACCAAGCGTGATGGCCGCTTCGACAAGCACATGATCTACCGCGACAAGCTCATCTTGCCGCGCATGGTGCTCCCGCTGGACGATCGTGTCCTGATCAACGAGACCGATACGCAGGACATCTTTGTCTACCGTGATACCAAGGGAACGGGCGTGGCTGATTCGAAGCAACTCTGGTTCGAGGGCGGACCCAAGAGCGGCAACCTTGAGCACCAGCAGAGCGGCCTGATTTGGGCCTTGGACAATAACCTTTACCAGACCTACAACGCTTACCGTCTCCGCTGGAATGGCACGCAGCCCCCGCTGAAGGAAACCATCCCGAACGGTGGCGGCCAGTGGGGCCTCGCGCAAGATGACCAGGGTAAGGTTTGGTGGAGCAACGCGGGGGGCGAGAAGGGCCTTTGGCATTTCCAGACCCCGATTCTTTACGGCGCCTACGACCTCAAGGGCCAGTTCCCCGAAGATTTCATGCAGGTCTGGCCGCTCATCGGCCTCGCTGACCACCAAGGCGGCGCTGGTCGGACCTTGCCGGATAAGAAGTTGAACCACTTCACCGCTTCCTGCGGACAGGAAGTCGTACGTACCGATCGCTACCCGGCGGACTTCCGTGGCGATGTGCTCATTTCCGAGCCGGTCGGCCGCCTTGTTCGTCGTGCGAAGGTCACGGTTGACGATGGCATCACGCGTATTTCCAACCCGCATGGACATGACGAATTCATTCGTTCTTCGGACCCCAATTTCCGTATCGTGAACATGACCGTTGGTCCCGACGGTTGCCTCTACCTCGTCGACATGTACCGCGGTATTATTCAGGAAGGTAACTGGGTGCGCGAAGGTAGCTACCTGCGGAAGGTCGTGCAGCAGTACTCGCTGGATAAGGTCGCTGCTCACGGCCGTATTTGGCGCCTCGTCCACGATGACTTTAAGCCTGGCCCGCAACCGCGGATGCTTGAGGAAACCCCGGCTCAGCTGGTGGCGCATCTCAGCAGCCCGATTGGCTGGTGGCGCGACACCGCGCAGAAACTCCTCGTCCTGAAGGGCGATAAGTCGGTCGTACCGGCGCTCACGGAACTCGCCTTGCATGGCAAGGAAGTCCTCGGACGCACGCACGCCCTCTGGACGCTTGAAGGCCTCGGTGCGCTCGACGCTAAGGTCGTGACTGCCTTCTTAACCGACGCGGACGCTCATCTCCGCGCCCAAGGCCTTCGCGCGGGCGAGAGCCTCGTCCGCGCAGGCGACAAGACCCTGATTGCCGAGTTTCGAAAACTCTCCGCCGATAAGGACGCTACGGTGGTGCTCCAGCTCCTTATGACGGCGAAGCTTCTTGGCTCGAACGAGGTTAAGGCTTGGCCCGATAGCTCCAAGTTCCTCCAACAAACCCTCATGACCTCGACCTCCAAGGGGGTGAAGGAACTCGGTGCGGTCGTGCTAACGGGCAATGATACCGTTGGCGGTCGGGATTACTCTAAGGAAGAAAACGACCAGCTCGCGCGTGGCCAAGCGATCTATCGTGAACTCTGCTTCGCTTGCCACGGCTACGACGGGAAGGGTATGCCTATGGACGGGCCTAAGCCTGGCATGACCATTGCACCGCCCTTGGCCAATTCTACGAACGTGCGCAGTCACCGGGACGCCATCATTCGCGTGCTGCTCAATGGTATGGCGGGTCCAATTGCTGGTAAGACTTACGATGCCCAGATGGTTCCGATGCCGATGAACGATGATAAATGGATCGCCGATGTTGCGAGTTATGTCCGCAATTCCTTTGGCAATCACGGCGCCGTTATTTCCAGTGCCGACGTCACCCGCGTGCGCACGGAAGTTGCCGCCGTGGTTCAGCCTTGGACGGTTGAGAGCCTCGCGGCTGCCTTACCCAAGGTGGTGAAGCCTGCCACGGAGTGGAAAGTCACCGCTAGCGACGAACTCGAACTTGCGCAGAAGGGTTGCGATGGGGATATGAAGACCCGCTGGGAGACTAAGGCCAACCAGAAGAAGGGCATGTGGTATCTGGTCGAATTACCGGAAGCCAAGACCATCTCCGGGCTCCGCCTTGACGACTCCTCCCGCCCCAGCGCCTCGCCCAAGTCCTACAAGGTGGAGGGCTCGGTCGACGGCAAGAAGTGGATCGCTCTCGGCAGTACGCGCGGATTGCCAGGCCTTTCCGAGACCTACTTCGCGAAGGAAGCTTCCGTCAAGTTCGTTAAGGTCACGATCGCTGACACTCAGAATAATCAGCCTTGGGCTATTCAGGAATTCCAACTCCTCGCCCGCTAAGTTTTCCAATATACCCATGAAATCCTTCCTTATTCTCGCCCTCGCCCCGTTGGCTGCCTTCGCTGCTGAGGCACCAAAGCCCGCCGCTCCAGTGGCGTCGAAGCTCCCCGCCATCCCGGCGGAGTCCATCGCCAAGAAAGGCGAACTGCTCTTCTCCGATGACTTTGAAGGTAAAGGCGAAGCCGATAAGCGCTGGGTCAAGGTCGTCCCGACCTTCACCGTCGCCGAAGGCGTCCTCAAGGGAACCCAGACCCGCGATAAGAATGTCCCGGCCGCCGACGGTAAGCCGGCCGTCACCGCGCACGCTGCGGTGCATGGTCTCGAAGTCCCGACCAAGGATAGTGTTATCGAACTCAAGGTACGCTTCGATGGCGCGGCCATGATCGACGTCGAGCTCGACGACCGTAAGTACACCGGTTGTCACTATGGCCATATCTGCCGAGCCCAGCTGCGCTTTAACCCGAAGGACAAGTCGTTTTCCGCCGTCATCATCGACGAGAAGGATGGCAACATGCGTAATGATATCTACGAGATGAAGAACGACCCAGCCAAGAAGGCGGAAGTCGCCAAGCTTCTCGCGGGTCGCCAAGCGAGCTTTCCGGTTAAGCAAGCCCTCGAAGCCGGTAAGTGGATTACCCTCGTCGTCGAAACCGTCGGCGAAGAAATGCGTATGACGGTGGATGGCATCCCGGTCGCCTACCTGAAGTCCTCGGGCATCGCCCACGCCACCAAGTCGCGCTTTGAGTTCGGCGTGGCCGGCAAGGACGGCTGCATCGATGACCTAAAGATCTGGGCCGCAACGCCGGCCAAGTAAGCTTTAGCCGAGCGACTGCAGTAACGACTCCAGCTCGCGGCCATACTTCACATATGACGCAAAACGCTCCTCGGGCGAGGCCTTCGTGCCTTCGCCGAGGTGCACGATGCTTGCCACATGGGGCTCGATGGACACGCCAGCCGTGTAACCGGTGCGGAGTAAGTCGGAGAGCACCTCACGGACCTGCGCGTCGCCTTGGCCTGGATAGGTAAACACAGCGCTCTTACCCCCCGCAGGGTTGCGGTGGGAGTCCTTCACGTGGACGTAGGCGATGAAGGGCTTCACGGCCTCGTAGAAGGGTAGAGTTGGGAGCCCGTAAGAGACGGTGTTGCCGATGTCGAAGAGGTAACGGACGTTCGGGTGGTCGACCGATTCCATGAAGGCACGGGCGTTGTCTGGTGATGTCCCGCCCCAGCCTTCGCAGTTCTCGTGCAACAGGATGATATCGGCGTCGGCGGCGAGCTTGGCCATCTCGCGGTAACGGCGGATGCCTTCATCGCGCCAGGTCTGGTCCGACGTCCCGGCCTGCATCCAGCCCATCGTACGGACGAAGCGCGTCTGCGCGCGGTGCATGCGTGGGATGAGCACGTAGAGGTCAGCGAGGTCGAGCGCGAAGTCTCCATGGATGGGGCGGCTCCAGTTACCGATAGCGGAGGCGAAGCCGCTTACCCGCATCCCAGCGGTCGCGATGGTATCCATCGTGCGGTCAAACTCGTCATCGCTCACCGCGGCGCTGGAGAACTGCTTGCCGTTCAGGAGGCGTAGTTCGAGGGCGGACCAACCTAGCTCGCGGTGGGCGGCGACTTGGCCGTCAATGCCGTCGGCCGCTTCGTCGGCGAGTCCGGAGAGGGGAAGCATGGTGAGGAGTTTGTGGGCGACGGGAGGGCTGACAAGCCGCTTGCGGCTTAACGGGCGGCGGCGGGGTAGCGGGCGCCGACGACTTCCTTCGTTTTTCGTTCAATGGAGTAGAGCACGCAGCCTTTTTCCTTACTGCCGGCGGTGCGGTCCTCGTCGAAGGCTTGGCCAGCGGTCAAGAAGCCCCAGGTCGCTTCCCAGCGGGCTTCGCCGCCCTCGGGTGGCAGTGTCAGGGCATAGAGCTCACGGGCATCATGGCCGCTGACTAGGAGCTGTTCGCCACCCACTAAGCTGACCCCGGAAGAACTCGAGCGAGCGAAGCGCTTGAGCAATTCCGCGGGGAAGGACCAGCGTTTCAATTCCTTCCAGTTTTGGTCGAACTGCACGATGCGGCTGAGGGCGTTATCGCTCGTGAGCGAGTAGTGGGCAAAGCACGTTAACCAGCCGCCTTGATACGGAATGGCCCAGGTTAAGGAGCCCGGCGGATTAGCAAACACATGCCGCCCCGTCGGTTGGAGCGTCGCTACATCGAAAATCTCCACGCTGCTCTCGTCGGGCTTCAGTGGAAAATTGGAGTGGGCACAGTGAAGTTTTCCCTCAATGACCACGCCCGCGTTGAGGTGCTTGATCTTGGAGTCCGTTGGCGCGGTCCAAGCGGTGACCTTGGCGCCATCGGACTTCCGGTATTTGCCGAGGGCGTGGTCAGCGATCACATACAGGAACTCGCCATCGACCGCCACCCCTTGGACCGCTTCGTCTGCATGGAAGCGGGCAAACTCCCTGGGTACAGGGCCTTTCGCTGGTTCGGCGGAGAGACCGAAGGCAAAGGACAGGTAGGAGAGTAGAGAGAGCGTAAGGAGACGCATTTAGGTAGGCTGGTGACATCTCGAATGGAAGCAAGGGCAGGGGTTGACTCCGCGAGGTAGCTTGTAGTGACTGAAAGGCATGCAACGCCTCATGGGCTGGCTCAGTTTACTCTGTTTTTCGGTGCTAGCGGCCTTAGCGGCTGAGCCTGAGCGGGTGCTGTTTATCGGCAACAGCTACACGCACGTTAATAAGTTACCCGATGTCTTTGCTGAGGTCGTGAAGAGCGCTGGACTTAAGGTCCCCGTCATTAAGTCGGAGACCCCGGGCGGTCAGACCTTCAAGCAGCACCTCACTGTCCAGCCCAAGAGCCTCGCTGCCATCGACGAAGGTAAATGGGATATCGTCGTGTTGCAGGGGCAGAGCCAGGAGCCCGCCCTCGCCGAAGTCAATCCGACCATTCGTAAGGATTTTGTCGAGAGTGCCGCGGCGCTTTGCCAACGCATTCGAGCCAAGAGCCCACAAGTGTGCATTGTCTTTTACGAGACCTGGGCCCGCCATGCTGATTCCTGGGCCACTAAGGGTAAGGATTACAACGCCAACGTCGGCAAGGACCCGGCTGAGATGCAGGCCCGCCTCCGTCTTTGGTATGGTAATGTCGCCAAGGCTAATGACGCGCTCGTTGCCCCCGTCGGCGATGCGTGGGAGCGTAACTACCAGTCCAAGCAACCCTATCGCCTCCACGTCGCCGATAATTCGCACCCCGATTTTACGGGCACTTACCTCGCCGCGCTGGTCATGTATAAGACCATCTACCAGCCCAAGGACGTCGCCGTCGCCTACCGTGGTAAGTTGAGCGAGGAAGAGGCCAAGACCCTGCAGGCGCTCGTAAAATGAAAGTTGCCCTCGCGATTCTCTGGGCCGCCTCCGCGGTCCTGGCTGCGGCCGAATCCACTCCAATCATCGTCGCCCATCGCGGTGCCAGCGGGTATCTCCCTGAGCACACCTTGGCCGCCAAGGCTTTGGCTTATGCGCAGGGTGCCGACTACCTTGAGCAAGACCTCGTCATGACCAAGGATGGTGCCTTGATTGTGCAGCATGATGTCACACTCGATAGCACGACCGATGTTGCGACACGCTTCCCGGGTCGGCAGCGCGCGAACGGCAGTTTCTACGCCATCGACTTAACCTTGGCAGAAGTCCGCCAACTCCGCGTCCTGGAACGTTTCAATCCCAAGACCGGCAAGGCGGTTTACCCCGGTCGCTTTCCCGCGGGCGTCGGTGAGTTCCGTATCAATACCTTCGAGGAGGAAATTGAGTTCATCCAGGGCCTCAACAAGAGTACCGGCCGTATGGTCGGTATCTATCCCGAAGTGAAACTCGCGGCCTGGCACCGTCAAGAAGGGCAGGACCTTTCTAAGGCGATGTTGGCGGTCTTGGCACGCTATGGTTACGGCACCAAGTCTGACCTCTGCTACGTCCAATGCTTCGAATATGCCGAGCTCCAGCGCCTGCGGAATGAGCTCGGCTGGAAGGGTCGGCTGATCTTGCTCTCCGGAGGTAAGTCTCCGCTCTTGGACACCGATGACGGCTTGAAAGGCATTGCCAAGGTCGTCGATGGCATCGGTCCGGCGCTTTCCGCGATTGCCGAAGGTCGCAAGCCTACTGGCTTGGTTGAACGGGCTCATGCGGTCGGCCTTAAGGTCCATCCGTATACCCTCAGGACCGATACCTTGCCCAAGGGTTTCGCGGATGGTAAGGATTACTTACGGTTCCTGACGCAGGAGGCCAAGGTTGACGGCCTTTTCACAGACTTTCCTGACATCGCCCGCTGAGCCCTTGAGGGTTTGACCCCGGGATACCCTCGGTCATCGTGGGGTCACGGTTAGCCTTAGCCGTACCCCTCTCCATGCTCGTCAGTATCTTTAATGATGTCATCGGACCCGTGATGCGCGGTCCCTCCAGCTCGCATTGTGCCGCGGCCTTGCGCATCGGCCGTTTAGGCCGTGACCTCATGGGCGGGGAAATCGCCGAGGTCTTGGTTGAGTTCGATGTGCATGGCTCCTTACCGACGACGCATGACACGCAAGGCTCCGACATGGGTCTGTTCGGTGGCTTGATGGGATGGGAGGCGGACGACGATCGTCTGCCCGACTCCATGCGTATTATCCAAGAGGGCGGGGTGAAGGTGCGCATTGAGACGGTCGATGTTCATGATGAGCATCCCAATACCTATCGGCTCACGCTGAAGAACGCGCGCGGCTCGCACTTTCTCAAGGCCATTTCCACCGGCGGTGGCATGATGGAAATCATTGAGATCGACGGCGTGACGGTTTCCTTGCACGGCGATGCGTATGTCATACTCGCCTGGTCTAACCTCCCGCCGTCCGCTTTAGCGGACGCCTTGGCGCCAGTCATTGCGGACACGATTCGCTGCCAGGCGGTCGGCTCGGGGTCTTTGGCCATCTTGGCTGACCTGCGACCCATGGCAGAAGCCCCTTTGGACGCGATGCTAGCGAAAGGCCAACTGCGTACGCTCCGCCGCCTCTCCCCCGTCTTGCCGGTGCTCTCCAGTCGTTCGAGTCACGTCCCTTTCAGTACCTGCGCGGAACTCCTCGTCGTGCATGCCCAGGCTCCCGCACCGCTCTGGAAGCATGCCGTTGCCTATGAATCTGCCCGCGGTGGCCTGACCGAGGCGGAAGTCCTCGCGAAGATGGTCGCCTTGGTACGGATTCTCCGTCGCTCCATCGCGCAAGGACTGGCTGGTACGCATTATGAGGACCGCGTCCTTGGGTTCCAGTCGGGCGGGTTCGCCCGCGAGCTGGCGGCGGGCCGCTTGCTCGATGCCGGCTCGTTGAATCGTGGCATTCTTTACGTCACTGCGATGATGGAAGTGAAGAGCAGCATGGGCGTCATCATCGCCATGCCCACTGCGGGCGCTTGCGCGGCCTTGCCAGGTATCGTGATTGCCCTCGCCGAAGACCGAATGCAAACGGATGAAGACGTAGCACGTGCCTTCCTCGCCGCGGGTCTCATTGGCGTCTTTATTGCGACCGCCTGGACCTTTGCCGCGGAAGTCGGTGGCTGTCAGGCCGAAGGCGGTTCCGCTGCGGCCATGGCGGGCGCTGCGCTCGTGACTTTGTCCGGCGGCGATACTCCACAGGCCTGCGCTGCGGCTTCCATGGCCATGCAGAGTATGATTGGCTTGATCTGTGACCCCATTGCGAACCGAGTGGAAGCCCCGTGCCTCGGGAAGAATGTCATGGCCGCCGCCAATGCGCTGTCCTGTGCGAATATGGCCTTATCCGGCTTCGACCAGGTCATTCCCTTCGACGAAGTCATTGCTACCGCCAAGCGTGTCTCCGCGCAGATGCCCCGCGAACTCCGCTGCACGACCTTGGGTGGACTGTCCATCACCCCGACCTCGCTCGCCATTGAGCAGCGCCTCCTCGCCAAGCGCGGTTGCGGCACCGGCAGTTGCGGTTGCGGCTGAGTCTCCTCCTTATGCGCCTCATCCTACTTGCCTTCCTTGCCTTTTCGGGTGTTTTACGGGCCGCAGGGTTGCCCGCGGATTTCGTCACGGAACAGCCGAAGTTTCAGGCCGTGCTAGCGGGGCGAGTGTCGACCTTAGCGATACAGGGTACGGCTGAATTCCGTGAATTTGAGTCGGAAGCAGGTACCGGTTTGACCCTTTTGCGCTCTCAGCTGCTGCGTAAGGTGGGCGCGCCTGCTTTGCAGGACTTCCGTAAAGACCGAGCGCAGGAGGCTTTTCTTGGCTGGCTCTGGGATAATCCGGCGGCGCTTCACCTTTTCTTGGAGGGAGCGACGCCTTTAGGTTTGGCGCAGCGCGATGAAGACAAAACACCGATTAAGGTAGAAGCCTTGGTGTTGTGGTCGCAGCTTTGGAAAGCCGACCCGCAGTCGCGTGACGGATTATTTCTAAGGTTGGCAATAGCCTCGGCCTTGCTCCCTCCGGGCGAGGGTAATCATGGGGCTGGTCAGCAGGTGCCGCCCCCCGACCCCGCCAAACGTTACCAGCATTTCAAGCAAGCTTACCTCGCGAAGGAACTCTATCCCAGTTTCGCCCATCACTCCGTGTGGGAATACATGCAGGTCGTTTCCTCGCCGGCTTCGGATGCGGATTTGGCGTGGACGCGTCAGGTCGTGAACACGTGGCGCCCTGATCTTCGTGCTAAGGAGCAGGTCGTGAAGACCGTTAGCGAAGTGAAGTACGGCAACTCACCGCACCCCTACGGTGACTATAAGGACGTTTTGGATGGCGGCGGTAAGTGTGGCCCTCGTTCCTCTTGGGGCGTCATGGTGTGCCAAGCCTTTGGGATACCGGCGGTCGGAGTAGGCCAGCCCGGCCACGCCTGTGTGGCGTTTAAGACGGCGTACCCAGAGACGCAGCCTCAGCCTGGTAATAGTTGGAAAGTCGATTACGGCGCTGGCTGGGAGAAGTCGCGCATCTATGGGTTGAGTGGTCCGGATTTCTTACAAGCGATTGCCTCCCGTTCGCGGAGTGCCGAGTTCACCCGGATTGAACGGCTGCGTTGGTTGGCCGCGGCTGTCACTGGTTCCGTCAGTCCGGAGAAGTTGGCCAGTTTGAAAGCCCTCTTAGCTGCGCAGATGAAGGATCTCCGTCTCGCCCAGCCCGTGTTCGGTGAAGGCGATAATGCTGCAGAAGCCGAACGCGAGCCTGCAACCAAGCCGGCGGCTCCCGTGGCGACCAAGGCCACCGCTAGTCGCGTCGGGGCGGGCGTGGTTATGATTCCCGCAACAGCCTTCAGTAAATTGGGTGGCGCCCGCGTGCATGAAAGCACGGGGGGCGGCCGTCAGGTGTATTTTGAGAAGAACGCTCCCAACACGTGGGCAGAGTATCCGCTCGAGGTAAGCAAGGCTGGTAAC
>Ga0194048_10001646_pt1 | contig 11105 bp, 9 predicted proteins | sample JunL225m_MetaG_FD_161685 | JGI IMG/M metagenome (GOLD analysis project Ga0194048, IMG submission 161685) | Anoxic zone freshwater microbial communities from boreal shield lake in IISD Experimental Lakes Area, Ontario, Canada - Jun2016-L222-5m | ecosystem: Environmental > Aquatic > Freshwater >... | reverse complement strand
CGAGGCATCCTGTGAATTCACCTGCAGTGGAGGAGAGCAGCAAATCATCCTCGAGACGGTCTCCGGTTATGTGATCAACACCAAGGGCTCACGCCGCCGCGCCGAACTCGGCGAAACGGTCGCCGCCATCTCCCTCGAAGGCAGCCAAGACTGGAAGCTACTCTCCCCGGGGAGACAGATGCCCGCCTATAACGACGCGGGCTGGGAAGCCTACGCCACTCAAGAAGAAGCCCGCCTCGGGGGCCTCGATGCCGCTCAACGCGCATCCCTCCGGGCCGCCCAAGGTGCTTACTGGCAGAAGCGACGCGACAACGCCAAGGCCTGGCTCGCCGCCACCCCCGACGTCCCCACGCCAGCGCTGATTGCGCGCTATCCTGCAGGTAACGCGATTGACGCCTTCATCGGCGCCAAACTCGCCGACTACACCCAACAGGCGAAGGCCACCCCCGCTGGCGGCGTCGATTTCTACGCCAAGATTTATCCGATCCTCGAAACGAACTGCCTTGAATGCCATCAAGGCGGGAAACCCAAAGGCAAACTCCACCTCGACACCCTCGCCGGCGCACTCAAGGGCGGCAAGTCGGACGGAGCTGCCCTCGTCGCCGGCCAGCCCGCGAAGAGCCCACTCATCACGCGCGTCACTTCCGATAACCCCGATGAAGTGATGCCGCCCAAGGGCAACCGTCTCACCGCCGCCGAAGTGGCTTTGGTGAAAACGTGGATTCAACAAGGCGCAGTCTGGCCGGAATTCCGCCCCTCCTCCACGAAGATCACGGCCCCGACTACCGACCTGGCCTTCCTGCGCCGCGTGACGCTCGATACCATCGGCCTCGTGCCATCGCCGGAAGAAATCAGTGCCTTCGTCACTGACCCCTCCGCAGATAAAAGAGCGAAGACCATCGACCGCCTGCTTGCCGACCCGCGGGCCGCCGACCACTGGGTGGGCTACTGGCAGGACGTCCTCGCCGAGAATCCCAACATTCTCAATCCCACGCTGAATAACACGGGCCCGTTCCGCTGGTGGATTCACGAATCCATCCTCGATAATAAACCGCTCGACCTAATGGTCACCGAACTCTTGCGCCTCAAGGGGAGCAAGCGGGATGGCGGCCCGGCTGGCTTTGGCATCGCTTCGCAAAACGACGTACCCATGGCCGCCAAGGCCACCATTGTTTCCACTGCTTTCCTCGGCATCGAAACTAAGTGCGCGCGGTGCCACGATTCGCCGGCCCACACCTCCAAGCAGATTCAAGTCTTCGCGCTCGCGGCGATGCTCGAGACTAAGCCCGTCAAGGTACCGGCGACCAGCAGCGTCTCTCTAGCCAAACTCCGCGAAGGGGGCCGCAAGCCGCTCATCGAAGTCACCCTGGAGCCTGGCACCACTGTCGCGGCGCAATGGCCCTTCCCGGAATTAGTCGACGCCTCGCTGGCCGATAAACTGGCCTTCGACCCGCGGGACACGCGCGACCGACTCGCGACCCTCGTGACGATTCCGCAGAACGAGCGCTTCGCGCAAGTGATGGCCAATCGCCTCTGGGCCCGCCTCATGGGCCGCGGCCTCGTCGAGCAGCCGTGGGATTGGGAACGCTCGCGCCACACCCACCCCGAGCTTCTTCGCTGGCTCGGTCGCGAGTTCGTGCGCAGCGGCTACGATAGCCGCCACCTCCAACGGCTGATCCTAAACTCGGCCGCCTATCAGCGCGCCACGGACTCCACCCTCAAGGCCACAAGCCCACTCTACGCTTCGCCCGCCCCCCGCCGACTCAGTGCCGAGCAAGTCGTGGACGCTGCCTTCGCCGCGACTGGCAAAAAATTCCGCACCGAGGAGGCCAGCCTCGATATTGATAATAACCGCGAACAAGATAACTCCCAGAATCTCGGACAACCGCGCCGCGCGTGGATGCTCACCTCGACCTCGAATGAGCGCGATCGCCCCGCCCTCGCCTTGCCCCGCATCCAAGCCGTCTGCGATGTCCTCGCGGCCTTCGGCTGGCGCGCCAGTCGGCCAGAGCCGATCACCGACCGAGAAAGTGCCGCCAACTCCTTGCAGCCAGCCATCCTCAGCAACGGCACGATGGGCACCTGGCTCACCCGCCTCAGCGAGGATCACGGCGTCACCCAGCTCGCCGTGAGCGCCCGCACGCCAGATGAATTCGTCGAGGCGCTTTTCCTCCGCCTCCTGACGCGCCACCCGACCGAGGAAGAAAAAGTTAAATATAGCCGCCAAGTGACGCCCGGGTTCGACGAGCGCCTGAACGTTCCCGACCTGAAGCCGCTGCCCCGCCCAGCCCGGCCGCCTTACTACGTGTCTTGGTCCAACCATCTGGATGCAGAGGCCTCGGTGATTCGCCATCAACAAGAGGCGGATTCTCGCCAAGGCGATCCCGCCACCCGTCGCCTCAACGCCGCTTGGCGTCTGCGGGCGGAGGATGCCGTCTGGGCACTGGTCAATTCACCCGAATTCCTTTTCACTCCCTAAACCCCATGGACCGCCGCTCTTTCATCTCTGCCCTCGGACTGGCGCCGTTCGCGGCCCAGCTTAACGCCGCGTCCACCCTCTCGACGCCTCAAGGCAAAGCTGAGCACTGCATCTTCATCTGGCTCGGTGGCGGCATGGGGCAGATTGATACCTTCGATCCGAAGGCGCTGGGCGATAATAAGGCCGCTAAGAAAAAGGCCGGCTCGCTTTACCCTTCCATCGAAACCGCCGTCGCGGGTGTTCGCATCGCCGAGCACCTGCCCCGTACGGCCAAACTCATGGAGCACGTGACCGCGGTTCGTTCCGTGAATCATAAGGTCATCGACGAACATGCCTTTGCGACAAATCTTGTCCATACTGGGCGCATGATCAGCGGCAACGCGGTCTATCCTTCCATCGGCTCCATTGTCGCCCACCGTCGCGGTGCCGCCGACCCCACCGTGCCGGCCTACATGCTCATCGGCTACCCGAACGTTAGCCGCGGCCCGGGTTTCCTCGGTATCAGGGACGGCTACATCTACCTCGTCGACACCCAGACGGGGCCCAACGGATTCACCCGCCCAGAAGGCGTCACGGATGAGCGCGATGCCCGCCGCCGCGAGCTCCTCGGCGCCCTTTCACCCAATCAACCCGACTCGAGCCTTTCCGAATACGCTGAAGCCCAGCGCGAGGCTTTCCGCCTCGCTGGACCGTCGTTCATGAAGCACTTCGATCTGACGCAAGAGTCCGCCGACCTGCGCGCCTCCTACGGCGGCGAGTTCGGCCAGCGTTGTTTGACCGCCCGCCGGCTCATCCAAGGCGGCGTCCGCTTCGTGGAGGTTTCGCATAATCTGAATTTCATCAACGGCACCGGCTGGGATGTCCATAATCACGGCATCGATAACCAATACACCCTCATCCGCGAGCTCGACAACGCCCTCGCGGGCCTACTCGCCGACTTAAAAGCCCACGGCTTACTTGATAAAACCCTCGTCGTCGTGGGCACCGAATTCGGACGCCCAGCGGATTTCGATGGCAATGGTGGCCGTGGCCACCAAGGCACCGCCTTCTCCATGGTCCTGGCCGGCGGCGGCCTGAAACATTGTGGCGCCTATGGCACCACGGACGACCTCTCCAAAAAAGTCGTCGAGAACCCCGTGAGTATTCCCGATTTTCATGCGACGATTCTGGCCGCGCTCGGCATCGACACGACGCGCGACCTCATGGCCGGTGCGCGACCCGTCCCAATGACCGACGGCGGCAAACCCATCGCGAGGTTGTTCTAAGGTAGGGGCGCGACTGCGTCGCGTCCGTTCGCAGACTGAGGTACAGATCTCCATCGGGTCTGCGGTTCCCCTTTGATTTCCCTTAGTCCTAGGTAGGGCGGGTTGTCCCCAACCCGCCGTTGACCCGATCGAGAATAGAAACTCGCCCGTGATGCGCACGTCTGTCCGCGAACGGACGGCTGAGGACAGCCGTCCCTAACAGAGGCAGAGGCAAAGACTAGGGCAACACGCGGTGCTTCCCTAGTCTCAAGACCGCACGCGCCTTACCGATGATCCGGCTTCCAATGATTCACGCGATTCACGAGATACTTCACGTAGATATCCGAATCATTGAGGCAAGGAATCTGCGAGAAGGTTTCGCCGCCGGCATGCACGAACGTCTCTTTACCTTCTTCGCGAATTTCCTCGAGGGTCTCGAGGCAATCGGACGTGAAGGCGGGGCACATGACCAAGAGGTTCTTAACCCCTTCGGCCGGCAGGGCCTCCAGGCGCTTGTCGGTGTAAGGCTCTACCCACTTCTCGATGCCGAGACGGGATTGGAAGGAAAGTTCGTATTGCGATTCCTTGAGTCCGGCAGCCTCGACGAACAGGCGCGTCATCTCGACGCACTGGTGGCGATAGCAGGTCGCCTGGCAGGGGCTGTAATGCTGACAGCAATCCTTCTTCTTCATGCAATGGGCCTTCGAAGGGTCACCCTTGCGTAGATGGCGTTCCGGCAAGCCGTGGTAAGAGAAGAGCAACTTATCGAACGGCTTGCTCAACCAAGGCTGCGCGGATTCCACCATGGCGTTAATATAAGCGGGGTCGTTATAAAACGGCTGGAGGACGTGGTACTTCAGGCCAGGCGCGAGCCGAGCGAGTTCTTCCTGTACCTTGACGACGACGGTCTCGTAGGAGGACATCGCGTAGTGCGGATACTGAGGCATCACGAAGAGGTCGTCGATGCCGGCGGCGATCACCTTCTCCACCGCTTCGGCACAGGAGGGCGTGCCATAACGCATGCCCATGATCACCGGCAGGCCCGTGGCCTTCTCGAGCTTGGCACGTAGCTTATCCGTCGTGACCACCAACGGCGAACCCTCGGGGGTCCAGACGCTGGCGTAGGCCGCGGCACTCTTTTTCGGGCGGGTGCGGAGGATAATGCCTTCCAACAGCAGCCAGCGCAGCGGCGCCGGGTAATCGATCACGCGATCATCGTTCAGAAATTCCCGCAGATAGTTCCGCACATCGGGTACGGAAGTGCTCTTCGGAGAGCCGAGATTCAGAAGCAGGATACCTTTGCGGGACATAGGAGCAAAAGAGGCGGGACGATGGGCGATGTCAAACGCCAGAGGCAACCACGGTGTCGACGACGGCCTGGAAGGTCTCAATCCGGGCCTGCGGCGTGATGCCGTGGCCGAGGTTGAAGATATGGCCCAGATCACCGGCATTGTCGGCCAGCACGGCCTTGGTGGCGGCGGCGGCCGCGGCGGGCTCGCCGGTCATGAACTCGGGGTCGAGGTTACCCTGCAGGCAGATCGGACGGCCGGCCAGTTTACGTACCTGCGAAAGCGGCATGGTCCAGTCGACTCCGAGGCACGGCACGCCGGTCTGGGCGAGCGCGGCGGCCTGCGGGGACTTGCCCTTGGCGTAAAGGATGACCGGGGCGCCAGCGGGCAGACGTTCGAGCACCGCACGGATGTAGCGCAGCGAGAACTCTTCGTAGTCGGCGCCGGTGAGCGCACCGGCCCAGCTATCGAAAATCTGAATCGCATCGGCACCCGCGGCGAACTGTCGCGTGAGGTATTGCGCGACGGCGTCGGTCAGGATCTCCAGAATACGATGCATCATCTTGGGGTCCGCCTTGAGCAGCGCCTTCGTCTTCGGGAAATCTTCCGAGCCGCCACCTTCGACAAGGTAACAGGCGAGCGTCCAGGGCGAGCCAGCGAAACCAAGTAGGGTCTTGTTCAGGCCGAGCTCCTTGCGAAGGATCGTGAGTGCGTCGTAAACGTATTGCAGCCGGTCGGCGGCGCCTTCGAGTTTCAACGTCGCGACATCCGCGGGCGAAGCGAGCGCTCGCTCCATGGCGATACCGCCTTCGTCGCGGAAACGATAGCCGACGCCGAGGGCCTCGGGAATCACCAGGATGTCCGAGAAAAGAATGGCTGCATCAAGCTGCGGGAAACGGCGGAGCGGCTGGAGCGTGACCTCGACCGCGAGTTCGGGCGTGCGGACCATTGTGACGAAATCCGATTTCGCCTTGAGCGCGCGGTATTCCGGCAGGTAACGGCCGGCCTGACGCATGATCCAGACCGGCGCCCGGTCATGGGGCTGGCGGCGGAGGGCGGCGAGGAAGCGGTCGCGGGAGTTCATCAGGACCCTTTCAGCCAATCCTGCGGTTTCAGATAATGCGAGACTAGTCGTTCTTCCGGGGTACCCGAGGCGGGCTGGTGTCCATAGTGCCACTGCACGCGGGGCGGGAGGGACATCAGGATCGATTCCGTCCGACCACCGGACTGCAGCCCGAAGATGGTACCACGGTCGAAGACCAAGTTGAATTCGACGTAACGGCCGCGGCGGACCTCCTGCCAATTACGCTCGCGCTCCCCATAGGGGGTATCCTTGCGGCGGCGCAGGATCTCAGCGTAGGCCGGACCAAAAGCATCGCCCACCTTCTTCATCATCGCGAAGGCTCGCTCAAAGCCACCCTCGGTGAAGTCATCGAAGAATACCCCGCCGACCCCGCGTTGTTCCTGGCGGTGCTTCAGCAGAAAGTAGTCGTCGCACCAATTCTTGAACTTCGCGTAGTGGGCGCCCGTGGCCTGCTCGGCCGCACGGTGCCAGGAGACTGCATCCTGATCGAAGCCGTAATAAGGCGTCAGGTCGAACCCGCCACCAAACCACCAGACGGGATCAGGACCATCGGTGCAGAAGAAGCGCACGTTCATGTGCGACGTCGGACAATAAGGATTGAGCGGATGCTGGACCACCGAGACGCCCATGGCGCGGAAGCCTTTGCCCGCGAGATCAGGCCGGGCGATGGTGGCGGATGGAGGTAAGGCATGGCCGCGGACATCCGAGAAAGCCACCCCGCCCTTTTCAATGACCGACCCGCCGGCGATGACGCGCGTCCGGCCGCCGCCGCCTTCGGCGCGCTGCCACTCCTCGGTGATGAATCGAGCCTGCCCGTCGACTTCCTCAAACGTGGCGCAGAGTCGATCCTGCAGGCCCATGAGGTAGCTCCTGACGTTTTCCGGATTCATGGGCTCATCCTGAACCATCCCCGCGCCCAAGGTCAACGGGCAGCCGCTGGCGGCGGAAGGTTTCTCGGCCTGCTTATCGTGCTTATGCCGAAAACAATTAGGTATTCCTTGATGGGAACCTCCAAATCAGCAGGTTCAAAGGAGCGATGAATCTGGAGTTTAAAATCCTACTGCTCTTCTGCCTGGCAGGGATTTTCTCCCTCGGCCTACCCTGGCTGGCGTGGCGGCGCCTCCGCCGACTCGAACGTAAATACGGTAGTATTTTACTCGTGCGCGGAGTGACGGGGGCGCAGGCCGCCCGGATTATCCTCCTCCGCGGCGAAATCCCGCAGGTCGACGTGGATGAAAGCGCCCTCGCGGTCACGGACTTCTATTCGGCCCACGAGCCTGCGATCAAACTCTCTCCGGCCGTCTACGAGGGCAAGCGCCTCTTCGACGTCGCTCGCGCCGCCCGTCTCGCCGGCCATGCCCTGCAACATCGCGATCGCCAACTGGGGAATCTCGCCGCCTGGGATTCCTTCATCATTCTTTGGGGTAACGCCTGGCCGATTTTATTGACGCTCCTGCTCTTCGCCACCAAGGGGCGATTCATGCTCGTGGCCGCCGGCTTTGCCATCGCCGCCTCGCTGCTCGCCGCCACGCATCTGTTGAAACATAAATTGGTGCAAGATGCCGCCCGACGTGGGCGACATGAACTCGAGGGAGCGAAACTGCTCGATGGGCACCCCGAAAAGGAGATTGCCGCCGCCTTCTTGGCCTCCCGACTAGAACACCTCTCGCTGCCATTTTCCCGCACCTGGTGGCGGCTGATTTTCTTCCGCTGAGCAGAAAACCCCCTGCCGAGCCCCGCGGACGGGCTCCCGAACGTATCTTTCCGGGAACTTCGGCTTCCCCCGGGAGTTATATTAGTCATACCTTAAACCCATGAAACGCTTCCTCGCCCTCCTCTGCCTCGTGGCCGTCCCGGTGGCAGCTTACCTTTACTTTAAAGCCCCCGCCGGTGCCACCGCCGGCCGCGGGAGCGCTCGCAGCAACGGCAGCTCCGCCGCCAACAACCTTAACCTCGAGAAAGGTTCCGCCCGCACAGCCAAGTCGCTCCACCTGACCAAGAACGAGAATATTGGCACTGGCGTGGAGGAAAAGGATCTCGTGAAACAATCCGCCCCCGTGGCTGAACTCGATGCGAAATTCGCCAACTGGCGCAGCGACGGTCGCAAAATCGTCGAAGACATGGCCGGCGGTGACCGCCAGAAAATTGGGGCGGCTTTTTCCGCGGCCATGCAGAACGAGGATTTCCGTGCCAGCTTCGCCCGCTCCCGCGAACTAGAAGCCGAATACCGTGCCGCCGGCGATGACCGCAAGCCCGCCATCATGGATGAGCTCAGCACGCTCCGTGAAAAGGGCCTCGCCCTCCTGCGCCAGAGCATGAATCAAGTACCGGCCCCCAACAACGTGCCGAACGTCAGCGTTATCGGTGGCACCCTGGGCACCCCTCAAAACGGGCCAGCCCCCGCCGCGCCGGCCGCGCCGGTGCCACCACCCCCCGCTCCGGTCTTTCAGTAAACCCTGGGGAGCCAAGCAGAGCATTGGCCACTGGTCGCAAACTCCTCCGCCCGCAGGCGAAATTCTGTCAGTAAACGTTGCATGGCCGCGAAGCCCGCGTGCTTCTCGCCCGTCGCCTCGTGCATATACAGATCGCGGCGCACCTCGATCATGATCGACTGGACGCGGGGGTCTTGACCGAAAAAGCGGTTCGGCACCATCGTGCCACTAAACGGGATGTTCACGCGGACGGTGAAACCATGGAGGCGGAAGAAACCTTCGGCTAGGGCTAGGAGCTCCGGTGATGTATGCCCCGCTTGCGTGCCAATCCCGATCTCCGGCGGTGCCGAGAAATCGACCTGCGTCGGCAACGTGCCCGTCGGGAATGAATGCGCGTCGAGGATCACGCAGCGGCCGAAGCGCGCGAGCCGTTCCGCCGCGGCTTCGTCGAGCCGACGATGGTGTGGCCAGTAATAACGTTCCATGAGCTCGGCGCGACGTTTCGCCGTCAGCACGCGGAGCAGTCGGCCGTGGCACGTCCGCACATACGTCGCGCCCATCCCGACCTTGGCGCAAGGCTCGTCGCGATCGTCAGAAAAGCGCTCGACGTCGACGACGAGCCGCGAGACCTCGGCCCGCACGAGATCCGTCGGAGCGGCGGAGGCAGCATAAAGATCCGCCGTGTGCCAATCCGTCAGCCAAAGCTGCTCTTGGTGCAGTGCGTCGGCAGGGAGCAAGAAGTCGGCGGCGGCTTCTGGGGGGATTACCGTAGAATCGTGCGGGATGTGTAAAACCAAGGGATTCATAACATTAATATATGCACCGCCTTAGCTGTAAGTCATTCCCAGCCAGTGTCATAAGATTTAATCCTGATTTTGAAACCTTGGCCGCTCAACGGGGTTTCATTCTGTGAACCACCCTCCCACACATGAAACTCAAACTCGCATTCCTCCTGGCCCTGATCTCCTCGGCCGGACTCATCGCTGCCGATGCCCCGAAGCCCGACGCTCCTAAGGGCGACGCCCCTAAAGGCGAAGGCAAGAAGCCCGGCAAGAAAGGCCCGCAGAAGCCTGAAGCCGTCTCCGAAGACGACTGGAAGAAGTTCCTCGCTGCCTCCGAAAAGGCCAAGGAAGACCCGGCCGTCAAAGCCGCTGAAGAAAAGATGAAGGCTGACCCGAAGGACGCCGACGCCCGCAAGGCTCTGATGGAAGCCCGCAAGGCCGCCATCCTCAAGGCCGACGCCTCCCTCGAATCCGTCCTCAAGGCCCTCGAAGAAGCCCGCGGTAAGGGCAAGGGCAAGGGCGACAAGAAGGGCGAAGGCAAGAAGCCTGAAGCCAAGTAATCCTCGGATTACAGGCCTAAACAAGACCCCGGTTCGCCGGGGTCTTTTGTTTGGGGAGGGTGGAATGGATGGCAGAATCGATGACAGAGGACTGAATCGATTGAAAGACAGAGTCAGGGCTAGGGCTCAGAGGGAAACCGGAGACCGGATGATTGGAGGGGAAACTTTTCAGGTGGTAGGCTTCATCCATTCAGTCCTCAATTCATTCCTCCATTCTGCCATCGATTCAGCCCTCGCCTGAACCTTTCCCCACTTCCGGTGTTTCTTAACCATGCGCCCTGCCCTCTTTCTCCTGGCCTCCTTGCTCGCCCTTGCCGGCTTCGCGGCCGACTCCCCTTCTGACGCGCCGGCCAAGAAGCCCGGCCGCCAGGCCAAGGGGGCCAATGTCTTCCCGGAGACCGTCGCCGGCGTCGAAGCCGCTGATTTAGCCAAGCTCAAGGTCGCCTTGGGGGCCACGTACACGGACGAGACCATCGTCGCCGCCCGCAAGCGCCTCGCGACCCTCAACGATCGCCGGAAATTTGCTAAAGGGAGCAACGAGCAGAAAGACCTAAAAGATGACTTCGACAAGGCCGTCGAAGATCTCCGCAACGCCACCCTGGCGGCCGCTCAAAAACAAGATCCAAGCCTCACTAAGGAAACGGTGATGACCGTCTTGAACGCCATCGAAGAAGAGCGCCGTCAGGCCGGCCAAGCTGCCGCCCAGAAAGCTGCCCAGAAAATGGCGGAAGAGCGCAAGGCGGCCGAGGACGCCAAACCCAAGACCGAAATCGCTAAGGACGAAACCCTGAAGGGCGAAGCCAAACCCGAGGGTAAAAAAGACAAGGCCACGGCGAACGCTAATCAGGCGAAGGCCCTGCTCGCCGATGTCGACGGTGTTTCGAAGGAAGACATGGCGAAGTTCCGCGCTGCCGCCGCTAAGGTTCGCCAAGATCCTGCCGTCGTCGCCGCCCGAGCCGCGATCAGCGAGCTAAAGAAACGGAATGAATATGCCTCCGCCGATGAGAAGAAAGGTATGCGGAACGAGTTTGAAGCGGCCCTCGGCGACCTCCGGAAAGCCAATGTGGCCGCGTTTACCCAGCACGCCCCGACACTCTCCAAGGACACCATTGAATCCATTCTCGATGCCATTGAGGCCCGCCTCAAGGCTAGCGCCCAGAAAGCGGCCAAGAAATAATCCCCCTCCACCCCACCCCACGCCATGAAACAGTTCCTCTCCCTGCTCCTCCCTGCCG
>Ga0194048_10001645_pt1 | contig 11115 bp, 6 predicted proteins | sample JunL225m_MetaG_FD_161685 | JGI IMG/M metagenome (GOLD analysis project Ga0194048, IMG submission 161685) | Anoxic zone freshwater microbial communities from boreal shield lake in IISD Experimental Lakes Area, Ontario, Canada - Jun2016-L222-5m | ecosystem: Environmental > Aquatic > Freshwater >... | reverse complement strand
GCAGTTAACTGGTGCCCAAGCTGCCAGACTGTTTTAGCTAATGAACAAGTCGTTGCCGGTCTCTGCGAGCGATGCGACACTGCCGTTACTAAGAAGAAGTTGAATCAGTGGTATTTCAAAATTACCGATTACGCCGATCGTCTGCTCGATGACATGGCCCAGCTAGAAGGCAAGTGGCCTGAGAAAGTTTTGATGATGCAGCGCAACTGGATTGGACGATCAAGCGGCGCCAATGTTTCATTTCTCATTGAAAATCGCAGTGAACCGGTCACGGTTTACACAACTCGCCCTGATACTTTGTTCGGCGCCACCTTTATGGTTGTTGCAGCCGATAGTGAATTAGCCGCTGAGCTAGCAGTTGGTTCAGGCGTTGAAACCGAGTTTGCCGCCTATCTAGAAAAAATTAAGGCCGATAGCGATATTGATCGCTTAGCAACGGATCGACCAAAATCAGGTGTCTTCTTAAATCGTTATGCAATCAATCCAGTTAATGGGGCCAAGCTACCAATCTGGGCAAGTGACTATGTTTTAGCCGACTATGGAACCGGTGCAATCATGGCCGTGCCTGCACACGATCAGCGCGATTTAGATTTTGCACGTGCAATGAAACTGCCAGTTGTAGTTGTTGTTGATACAGGCGGGGAGGATCCAAATGAAACGGGAATTGCAACTGGTGGAGATGGCGTATTAATTAACTCTGGCGCGCTCAATGGCCTCAGTAAAGATGCCGCTATCACGGCAATTAGTGCCCAACTTGAAAGCGATGGAGTTGGAAAAGCTGCACGTAACTACCGTCTTCGCGACTGGTTAGTCTCACGACAGCGTTATTGGGGTACTCCGATTCCTATTATTCACTGCCCTAAGTGTGGTGAAGTTCCAGTTCCTGCCGATCAACTTCCATTGATACTTCCTAGCGCAGAGGGTTTAGATCTAAAGCCAAAGGGAGTATCTCCGTTAGGTGCTGCCACCGATTGGGTAAATGTTAAATGCCCTAAGTGCGCAAATGATGCCAAGCGCGATACCGACACAATGGATACCTTTGTGGACTCATCTTGGTACTACTTACGTTATCCATCATCGACAAACCACAATGAGCCTTTTTCAAAGAAAGAGATGGAGACCTGGCTACCTGTAGACCAATACGTTGGCGGTGTAACACATGCCATCTTGCACCTTCTCTATAGCCGCTTCTTCACTAAAGTCCTCAACGATATGGGGATGCTCGATTTCAATGAGCCTTTTACGCGTTTATTGAATCAAGGAATGGTTGTGATGGATGGCTCAGCCATGTCAAAGAGCCGCGGCAACTTAGTACGTTTATCTGATGAGCTCGAACATCACGGTGTTGATGCAATTCGATTATCAATGGTCTTTGCCGGACCTCCTGAAGATGACGTCGATTGGTCGGATGTTTCGCCATCGGGGTCAGTAAAATTCTTATCGCGTGCTTGGCGATTATCAGGGGATGTAACGAGTGCACCTGGAGTGGATTTCTTAAATGGTGACACATCACTTCGCAAGGTCACGCACAAGGCATTACACGATGCAGATTTTGCAGTTGAATCATTTCGCTTTAACGTTGCAGTAGCTCGTGTTATGGAGTTAGTAAATGCAACACGTAAAGCTATCGATTCAGGTTGCGGTGCTGCAGACCCTGCAGTCCGTGAGGCCGTAGAGGCAATTGCGATCATGCTCTCATTAGTGGCGCCATTTACCGCCGAAGAGATGTGGGAGCGCTTGGGGCATACACCGGCCGTAGCCCTTGCCGGCTGGCCCGTGGTTGATGAAAAACTATTAGTTGCAGATACGGTCACCGCCGTTATTCAGATTAATGGCAAGATTAAAGATCGCTTGGATGTCTCACCAAGTATCAGCGATGGCGAGCTGGAAGCGGCAGCCTTAGCCCTGCCCGGCATTATTCAAGCTCTGGCGGGGGCAACGATCTCAAAGGTAATTACGCGCGCCCCAAAAATCGTCAATATCGTTATTAACGGCTAGAGCCTCTTGTGGTGCGGGGCAGAGTTTCTGCCCTTCGTTGGCCTAACCTCTGTTAAATACGCGCAAATTCGTTGCAAAATAGACAACAATTAGAAATCTCACCCTTTACAAACCGCTTTTTGCAGACTTTAATGCAGTAATTGAGCACCCCTGCGGTTGTATGTATAACAACACGTTATCTCATCGGAAAGGTAGGTCGGGTCTGAAAATGTCTTCACAAACAGCCTCTGCCAGCGTTTCTGTTAGTTCGGCCTTGGTCAAAGGTTTAATTACACAAGGCGTGAAGAAATTCTTTGTCGTTCTCGGGCATGGGACTACCGATGTAGGCGAAGCGCTCAGAGTTGCCGATGCAGCCGGAGATATAAAGGTTATTCAATGCAGAAATGAAATCGAGGCAACTCATGCTGCAACTGCACTTCGGTGGTCAACTAATGAAGGTGTTGCGGTAGTAACCTCTATTGGACCGGGTGCTCTGCAGGCCGTCTCGGCATCCCTTGCAGCGGCAAGTAATGGGATTGGAGTGTGGTTCATCTTTGGAGATGAAACAACCCATGATGAAGGCGACAACATGCAGCAGATCCCTGGGCGTGGCCAATCTAGTTATTTCAAAATGTTTTCTCATATGGCTGAAACTTATTTACTCCATACTCCACAAGCTATTTACTCTGCCCTTGGAAAAGGCTCTGCTGTAACGAATCACCCTAGCCGTCCGCAACCATTCTTTTTACTACTTCCAATTAATGTTCAACCTAAGGAAGTACCATTTTTTGACTCTAAAAAATTGGATAATGGAAAGAAAATCTCCATCGGACCTGCAAATCTTGATGAAATCAAAAAAGTTGCTTCCTCACTTTTACAAAGCAAGAAAGTAGTCATCAAAGTCGGACGTGGATCAGCTCACGCCGGAAAAGAGTTAAAGGCTTTAGCCGAACTCGTTGATGGAATCTTTGTAATGTCTCCTTCGAGTCTAGGAATAGTTCCAAGTTCTGATAGTAGAAATATGGGCGTTGGTGGCTCTAAAGGATCCATCAGCGGTAATTTCGCAATGACAGAGGCCGAGACCCTTATCGTTGCTGGAAGCCGTGCGGTTTGTCAGTCAGACTGCTCTAGAACTGGTTATCCCAATGTGCAACAAGTCATTAACTTAAATACGGACGTATTTGACGCTCTTCATTACAACAATACAACTTCGCTAATTGGCGAACTCAGGCAGACACTTCAAATACTCATATCTGAATTGAAAGCGCTCAATTGTTCGAAGTCCAATAACTCCGATTGGTTAGATTTATGTTCAAAAAAGAAAGCAGAATGGGCGCAGTATAAAAGCTCAGTTTTGTCGCAGCACTCAGCTTTCGATGAATTACGCAAAAAAGAAATTTTAACTCAACCATTTGTAGTATCTGAAACATTGAAATGGGTTGAGAAGAATGGATTCAAGGTCTTCTTCGATGCTGGAGATGTGCAAGCAAATGGATTCCAAGTGGCCGAAATTGAGTCTGAAGGCTGGTACTTCACTGAAAGCGGTTCTAGCTATATGGGTTTCGCGACGTCGGCGGTTCTAGCTGGTGGAGTTTCTAATGAAAAGTTTTATGGAGTTGCCGTTACTGGGGATGGATCATTCATTATGAACCCACAAATACTTATCGATGCAGTTCATACCAAAACTAATGGCTGCATAGTGCTGCTAGATAACCGCCGTATGGGCGCGATTTCTGCACTACAAAATGATCAGTATTCAAAAATATTTGCAACATCTGATCAAGTAGAAGTTGATTACGCTGCAATGGCATCGTCAGTTGAAGGGGTCTTAGGAATTTATGGGGGAACCTCACCGCAGGAATTCGAAGCCGCCTTAGCAAAAGCTTCAGCCCATGTTGGTTTGACATTGATCCATGTGCCAGTTTATTTCGGTGACAATGCTGGAGCTGGTTTGGGCTCATACGGGCGATGGAATGTCGGGCCATGGAGCCATGAAGTTGAAGAGCTAATAGCTAAGGGGAGGATTTGAAATGTTAAAGACTTTCGAAGGATCCTTACCTTGGCTTAAAGAGCATGCGCCACAAGGCCTACTCATTGATAATAACTGGATTACCTCGAGTGAGAATGACTCTATTGAAATATGTGATCCAAGTACTGAGCAAGTAATTGCATCTGTGCCAAGGGCTTCAGAGGTGCAAATAAATCTTGCTTTACAATCTGCTGCCACAGCGCAAATTGGATGGAGCAGATTATCCTCTTGGAAGAGATCTGAATACTTGCGTTCCATTGCACAAATAATGCGAAGAGATGTAGATATATATGCCCGTGTTATGACTTTAGAGCAGGGAAAACCTTTCGAACAGGCAAAAGGTGAGGTTCTTGCATCGGCTGACCAATTCGACTGGAATGCTGATGAGGCGCGTCGTATATACGGAAGAATTGTGTCAGCGAAAAATGAAATTGATCAAATTCATATTTACCGTCAGCCAATAGGCCCTGTTGCCGCATTTGCGCCGTGGAATTTTCCAATGCTGTTGCCCGCACGCAAGATAAGTGCAGCTCTTGCGGCCGGTTGTGTTGTCATTGCTGTACCAGCGATCGAATCCCCTTTGAGTGCATTAATGCTTGGCAAAGCAGCTATGGAGGCGGGCTTACCTAAGGGAGTCCTTAACCTTATTACTGGAGATCCTGTTCTACTTTCTCAGATCCTCATTGATTCGCAGATCATTCGTAAAATTTCACTTACTGGTTCTGTCGCAGTTGGCGGCATAACACTTGCTCGAGCCGCTTCTGGCATTAAGCCAGTAACTGTTGAACTAGGTGGCCACTCTCCAGTTATAGTTCTTGAAGATGCAGATATAGATGAAGTAGCGAAGCTGTGTGCAACAGGAAAATTCAGAAATGCCGGTCAAGTATGCATATCAGCTAATAGATTTTTCGTTCACGAAGCTGTAGCCAAAGAATTTATCGAAAAATTTATTGTGCATACTAAGACAATTCGCATAGGTGCAGGCCTAGATGCAGATACTGATATGGGTCCGCTTGGAACTAGAAAACGTGTTGAAGCAATGAAAGTTATGGTTGATGATGCTCGTAAAAAAGGTGCTTATGTTGCAGTTGGCGGCGACGTAGCTAAACAATTCTCTGTCGGATATTTTTTCGAACCAACGGTATTACTAAATGTAACCCAAGATATGTTGGTAATGCAGGAGGAGACTTTCGGGCCAATAGCGCCGATTACGATTTTTTCAGATATTAATCAGGCAATAGAGCTTGCGAACTCCACTCCTTATGGGTTAGCTGGATTCATCTTTACCCAAGATCTCAATCTGGCAATTCAGATCGGCCTACAGCTAGAAGTTGGAATGGTTGGAATAAATAACTTGACCATTGCCACGGCCGAAGCGCCCTTCGGCGGGGTAAAAGCATCGGGTTTTGGACGAGAAGGCGGCTCTGAAGGAATAGAAGATTTTCTAATTACAAAGTATGTCAATGCCCGAATGAATAGAGTTATCTCATGAAAAAAGATAATGGAGCAGGTTTCTTTGGCGGGCTGACTAGTTACGGTGATGAAGGTTTTAGTCGTTTTCTTCGGAAGGTATTTCTGAGTTCCATGGGATACGACGATGTTGATCTATCTCGACCTGTAATTGGAATTGCAGACACTTCCAGTGGATATGTAACGTGTCATCGCGAGATGCCACAACTCATTGAGGCGATTAAACGCGGGGTTCTTCAATCTGGCGGACTTCCCGTTGTATTTCCAACGTCATCTTTACCCGAAATCATGATGAATCCGACCTCTATGTATCTTCGCAATTTAATGGCGATGGAAACTGAAGAGCTAATCAGATCACAACCCATGGATGGAGTAGTCCTAGTCGGCGGATGCGATAAAACTGTTCCGGCACAGCTCATGGCTGGAATCTCTGCGGGAATTCCATTTATGCAAGTAGTCGCGGGCCCAATGGTTCCAGGGCGATGGCAGGGTGAGAAAGTTGGCGCCTGTACCGATTGCCGTGCTGCTTGGGGCAACTATCGGGGTGGAAAGATAAACGAATCAGAACTAAATGATGTTGGCGCAGTCCTTGCACCATCGGGTGGAACGTGCACCGTGATGGGTACAGCATCAACGATGGCGTGTATTACAGAGGTTCTTGGTTTTGCTATTGCTGGCTCTTCAACTGCTGCAGCTCCTACGGGTGAGAGGTTAATTATCGGAGCCAAGACCGGTCGAGCGATAGTTCAGGCAGTAAAAGATGGACGTACCCCAGAACAAATTCTAACTAGAGCATCGTTTATAAATGCAGCAACAGTTCTCGGGGCAATTGGAGGTTCCACTAATGCAATTGTGCATTTATTAGCAATTGCTCGTCGCGCAAAAATCAAATTTAATCTTGATGACATTGCCGAAGCATCTGCATCAGTTCCCGTCCTTGTTAATTGCAAGCCATCAGGATCGGGATATATGGATGACTTCCATGCCGATGGTGGAGTTCCTCAGCTGCTCCATCAGATATCTGCCAATATGGATCTCAATTCCATGACGATGACTGGTGAAAGTTGGAAGGCTATTTTGAACGAGATAGCCCCTCGTGTTCCCTCTGGCGCCGGTATAAAAGTGGCATCGGATCCAGTCTCTCCAAAAGGCGGCTTAAGAGTTTTACGAGGAAACTTAGCGCCTACCGGTGCAGTCATTAAGGTTTCCGCAGCAACGCCTTCTCTGTTAAATCACGAGGGAGAGGCTGTAGTTTTTGAATCGCTGGATGATTTAATGGCGCGGATTGATGATCCGAATCTAAAAGTAAGTGCCGATTCGGTTTTGGTCCTAAAAAATGCAGGACCATACGCCGCGGGCATGCCAGAGGCAGGTGCCCTCCCAATACCGAAGAAACTAGCTGAAGCTGGTGTTCGCGACATGGTTCGAATCTCTGATGCACGCATGAGTGGAACGGCGTATGGAACCGTCGTTCTGCACATTTCACCAGAGGCGGCAGTCGGGGGCCCACTTGCAATTGTAAAAAATGGCGACAGAATAAAACTTGATAGTGAGAATAATCGCTTGGACTTACTTGTTTCAGACTCTGAAATTGCAAGCAGGCTAAAGAATCACAAAAAGAGTTCTAGCCTGCCCGATACATCGTGGGGAGTGATATTTAAAGAGACGGTTCTGCAAGCTTCAGAGGGTGCAGATATGGATACAAATGCTTTGGGAGGTACACAATGACAATGAGTATTTCTAAAACCGGAGCCCTTATTACAGGCTTGGAAGTCCTTGAGGTTGTTTGTTCAGATCCAGGCGGGCTTGGAGTCTCTGAAGTCGCACGCCTGTCAAATTTGGATAAAGGAAATGTTCACCGCATTCTTCGTTCTCTGGAAGATCGTGGTTATATCGAACAAGACAAGAAGAGCAAGAAATACAAAGCCTCTTCTCATGTACTTTCGCTGGCTCGCTCCGTACTTCGCGGCCTTGACATCATTGGTATCGCTCGCCCAATTATGCGCGAACTCAGTTTTAGTTCAGGCGAGTCGGTTCATCTAGCGCAACGAACACGTCACGGGGGAGTCTATGTTGCTCAGGAGAGGCAACGAGGACGCATTACTATCGAAACTGAAATTGGCGCATCACCGATTATCCATGCAACAGCGACCGGTAAGGCATTGCTTTGCTATGAAGAGTGGGAAGCCGTTGAAAATTTACTCACGATTCCACTTGTAAGTTTTACTGAAACAACAATAACCACAGCCCTTAAATTCAAAGAGGAACTTAAACTCGTGCGCGAACAAGGCTTTGCGATTGATAACCAAGAGCTAACGAGTGATGTTCGTTGTGCCGCAGCGCCGATCTTTGATTTTTCTGGAGCAGTAATCGCATGCGTAGGCATGTCCGGACCTTCTTCTCGAATAGATATCGAGAGGTTGAGTGTCATGGGCCAGTTGGTCTCTGATGCTGCAAATCAAATAACCAAAAAAGCCGGTGGACACTACCCCGTTATGAGTAGTGCCCACCTACAGACAACCTAGGAGAATACCTATGACAAAAGGAATGAAAAAGTTGCCAAGAATGCGCTCTCTTAAAGTCGCTGCTTTGGCAATTGTAGTTGGTATCGCCGGAGGCGCAGTCCCATCTGCTCATGCAGCATCAGGAAATGTGGCCCTCGAACATTACTTCAGTGGAGACCTCGGTCAAAAAGCCTTTGATCAGATTTTCCCAATCTGCGAAGCGCAAGCTGGAGTTAAAGTAGATGCACCAACAATCGCGCACGAAGCGTTCAAAGACTCAATCTTGGTTCAGTTGGCTGGAAATAATCCACCTGACATGTTTTCATATTGGGCAGGCGCAAAAACTCAGTCACTAATTGATGCTGGTCAAATTGGCTCAATTGATGACATGTGGACCCAAGCTGGTTTGAATAGTGTAATTCCAGCTTCCATCGCAAACTCTGCAGCTACTTATGGTGGAAAGAAGTACCTAATTCCATTTGACTACCATTATGTAGGCATGTTCTATAACCCAGCTGCATTGAAAAAAGCAGGAATCACTAAGAATCCAACTACTTGGACTGACCTGATGGCTGCTGCTTCAAAGTTGAAGGCAAAGGGAATTACTCCATTTGCAATGGGTTCAAAGAATGCTTGGCCAGCTCAGTTCTGGTTCGACTACATTCTTCTACGTACAGCTGGACCTGACTACCGTGCCAAGTTAATGGCGGGTAAGGCAAGCTATACAGATCCTCAAGTAAAGAATGCATTCGCACAGTGGAAGATTGTTTTGGACAAGGGATACTTCAATACAAGTCCAAATGGTATTGACTGGACAGATGCAGCCGATCAAGTTTCTTCCGGAAAAGCAGCTATGACACTCATGGGTACATGGGTTACTGGCTACTGGGATGGTAAGGGCTTAAAGGCTGGAACTAACTACAACTTCTTCCCATTCCCTGTTATTACAAAGGGTGTAGCACAAGCCTCTCTAGGACCAGTTGATGGTTGGGTTATGGCTACAAAGGGCAAGAACAACGCAGGTGCGAAAGCACTTATGCAGTGCTTTGCAGGACCAGAAGCACAAAAGATCATGGCAATGACTCAAGGCGCGTTAGCACCTAACTCAAAGACTGATCTCAGTGGTCAAAATAAGGTTATGCAAGCCGCTGCTAAGCAAGTAGCTGGATCTGCCGCTTTCGTATTCAATTACGATCTAGCGACTCCACCAGCAGCATCGGCCATTGGCCTAGACATGTTTGTCGAATTTATCGGCAACACAAAATCAGCCGCCTCAATCCTCGCAAAGGCTCAGGGCAAAATTGCAGCTACCTTCAAGAAGTAATTGAAGAACTAGCAGGTAATTAGAAATAACGGAGCAGGACCTGACAAACACCCAGGTTCTGCTCCGTTTATCTAATTTCAGAATTCAAACTACGGAGTAGATTAAATGGTTTCTCGGAAGCGATATTGGGCATGGATCTTTTTGAGCCTGCCACTAGCTCTATACGGGCTCATAGTCGTTGGTCCCACATTGTATTCATTTTACTTTAGTTTGACGGACTCCAATTTACTTAGCAGCACCCATAGTTTTATTGGTCTAGAAAATTTCCGAGCTCTTTCAAAAGACAGCGATTTCTGGGAAGCACTCTTTACGACCGCGATATGGACAATTGTTGGTGTTGTGGCTTCGCTGGCTCTGGGCTTTGTACTAGCCCTTGGGCTTAGTAAGACCCGATTATGGGCACGCGCAATCAAATCTATTCTATTTTTGCCACTTGCGTTATCACTTGTTGTAGTCGGATTCATTTGGTTTTGGATCTACCGATACGATTTTGGATTAATCAATCTCTTGCTTCGTGCAGTTGGCAAAGACTCTCTTACTAAAGATTGGCTCGCAGATCCATCTACAGCACTCATTTCTGTCATTATTGCTTGGGCCTGGCAACAGATTTCTCTCTCCATGATTATTTTTTTAGCCGGACTCACATCGGTTCCAGCTGACTTAATGGAAGCGGCACAGATGGATGGGGCTAAACCGCGAACACAAATCCGACACGTGGTGATACCTAGTTTGGCACCAGCGATATCGGTTGTTATTTCTTTAGCTTTGATAAATGCATTAAAAACCTTTGATATCGTCTTCGTGATGACACAAGGTGGTCCGTTTGGAAAGACTAGGACGCTTGCTGTATTGAGCTATAGAGAAGCATTTAGAAGTTATAACTTTGGATATTCGAGCGCGATTGCCGTAACCCTTTTCATTTTAACCGTCGTAATTATTGGTGGCTTCATGTATCTAACTAAAAGGGGAGGTGCAAGTGATGATTAACCAAAGTCACATAACCTCCAAGAGAAGTAAGTACCCATTTGGCATCTTTATGCTCATTGTGGCGATTTTGTACCTAATTCCCGCCTTAGGTGTCTTTTTGACCTCTTTTAGAACTGATACGGAGATTTCTCTACATGGCATTTGGGCAATATCGGGCCACTTGACGTTGGATAATTATTTATCAATTTGGTCGTCATCAAGTACCAGAATCTATATGCGCAACTCCTTTCTAGTAGCAATTCCAGCCACAATTATCTCGGTAACACTTGGAACACTTACTGGCTATGTTCTCGCGAAGCTAAAACCGAAGGGATCTGGGTTTCTCACACTTTTCTTTGTTTCTGGGCTATTTATTCCACCTCAAATTTTGCTTATTCCACTCTTCCAACTTTTTAACAAAGTTAATCTTTATGACACCTTATGGCCAATGATAATTGTTCACTCAGGATATGGAATTTCACTCTGCACCCTTGTTATGAAGAATTTTTTCAAGAATGTGCCTGATGAATTGATTGAGGCCGCTTTAGTTGATGGCGCCAGTGATCCCGGTATTTTAGCCAAGATTGTCATTCCTCTGTCCCGACCAGCTTTGGGGGCGCTTGCGACCTTGCAATTTACTTTTATTTGGAATGATTTCTTGTACCCGCTCATTTTGGCGCGTTCTGAGAATGCACAAACTGTAATGGTTGGAATTTTGAATATGGCCGGGCAGTATTCAACTGCCTACGGCGCACAGGCAGCGTTATCAATTGTTGCAAGCCTTCCAACAATTGTAGTTTTCTTTCTTTTCCAGAAGCAGTTTATAGCCGGACTAACTACAGGCG
>Ga0194048_10001644_pt1 | contig 11130 bp, 9 predicted proteins | sample JunL225m_MetaG_FD_161685 | JGI IMG/M metagenome (GOLD analysis project Ga0194048, IMG submission 161685) | Anoxic zone freshwater microbial communities from boreal shield lake in IISD Experimental Lakes Area, Ontario, Canada - Jun2016-L222-5m | ecosystem: Environmental > Aquatic > Freshwater >... | reverse complement strand
CCTCGTAGCGCAGCAGGTCGCGCAGGACCAGGCCGCGATTGCCCCAGGCTTCCGCGAAATTGGGTTCCAGGGACAGGGCGCGGTCCAGGCTGTCCAGCGCCTCGGCCGGGCGCTTGAGATTGCGCAGCGCCAGGCCGCGATTGTTCAGCATCTCGGCATTGGTCCGGTAGGCATCCATCACGGCGTCAAAATCGGCAAGCGCCTCTTCGGCGCGCTGCAGGTCCAGCATAATGACGCCGCGATTGTAGGTGGCGTTGGCATCCCCGGGCGCCACGGCCAGGGCGCGGTTGTAATCTTCCAGCGCCTGCAGGGGGCGGCCCTTGGCGCGATGCGCCATGCCGCGTTGAACCAGGACGTTGGTATTGCTGGGCTGCATCGACAGCACCCGGTCATAGCCGGCAATGGCGTCGTCCAGCCGGCCCACCGCCGCCAGCGCCACGGCGCGGTTGACCCGCGCGGCGATCATTTCGGGCAGCACCACCAGGGCGCGGTCGTAGGAATCCACCGCCAGTTCGAAACGCTGTAGGTCCGCCAGCGCCACGCCGCGATTGTAAAGTCCCTCGGCCATGTTGGGCTGGATCGCCAGCGCCCGGTCGAACATGGCCAGCGCCTCTTCGACGCGGCGGGCGGCGCGCAGCGCCATGCCGTAATTCATCAGGCAGCCAAGATCGTCGGGATAAACGGTGGAGGCCTCGCCCAGGAAGGTGCAGGCTTCCTCAAAGCGGTTCTGCTGCATGCGCAGGATGCCCATGTAATAGCGCGGCCCGAACAGGGCGGGATCGGCGCCCAGGATCTTCATGTACAGCGCCTCGGCCTGATCCAGCTTGCCCTGCTGATGCAGCGCGATGGCGTCTTGCGCAATCTGTTTCAGGTCCAGGACTTCCATTGGGCGTTCCGTTCTTTTCTTAGTTTTGTGCGGCGGCCTGGGCCACGGCCAAGGCGGTCATGTTGACGATGCCGCGCGCCGTCACCGACGGGACCATCACATGCACCGGCTTGGACACGCCCAGCAGCAGGGGTCCCACCAGCAGCGCCTCGGTGGCGGCCGACAGCAAGGTCAGTGCGATATTGGCGGCATCCAGGCTGGGCATCACCAGCAGGTTGGCCGAGCCGGTGAGGGGGCTGTTGGACACGACGCGTCCGCGCAGCACATCGCTCAGCGCCGCATCGGCATGCATTTCGCCGTCGATCTCGAAATCCGGCTCGGCGGCGCGCAGCAGGCTCAGCGCCTTGCGCATCTTGATGGCGCTGGGCGAATGGGAGGTGCCGAAGCTGGAGTGCGACAGCAGCGCGGCCTTGGGCGCCAGACCGAAGCGGCGCACGCTTCTGGCGGCCAGCTGGGTCATCTCCGCGATCTGCTCGGCAGTGGGATCGACATTGACGTGGGTGTCGCAGAAGAATAGCGCGCCATTGGGCAGGATCAGCGCCGACAGCGAATAAAGCCTTGTAACGCCGCGCTGGCGCGGAATGATCGGCAGAATGTTCTGCAGCTGGCGCGTCCAGTCACCCAAACCACCGCACAAAGCGGCATCCACGTCACCGGCTTCCAGCAGCATGGCGGCGGCGATGCCGTGACGGGTGGCGATCCAGCGGGCCGCTGATTCCGGCTGCACGCCGCGCCGCTCCACCATCCGTTGATAGCGTTCGGTCAGGGGCGCGAAGAATTCGCGGTCCGCCTGCGGGTCCAGGATGCGCGCTTCCTTGTTGAAATCCAGGCGCAAGCCCAGCTGTTTGGTTTTCGCCAGAATGACATCGCGGCGTCCGATCAATGTGGGATGGGCCAGTCCTTCGTCCACCACGGTCTGCACCGCGCGCAGCACCCGGTCTTCCTCGCCTTCGGCATAGACCACGCGCTTGGGATTGCGGCGGGCGACCTCGAAAACGGGGCGCATCAGCTGGCCGGAACGGTAGACGAACTTTTCCAGTTCGCTTTCGTAAGCGTCGAAATCGGTGATGGGCCGGCGCGCCACGCCGGAGTCCATGGCGGCGCGCGCCACGGCCGGCGCGATGGACAGGATCAGGCGCGGATCGAAGGGCTTGGGAATGATGTAGTCGGGGCCGAAGCCGGTCTGCGCCCCGCCATAGGCGCTCGCCACCACGTCGCTGGCTTCGGCGCGGGCGAGCGCGGCGATGGCTTCGACGGCCGCCACCTTCATGGGCTCGTTGATGGTGGTGGCGTCCACGTCCAGCGCGCCCCGGAAGACAAAGGGAAAGCACAAGACGTTGTTGACCTGGTTTACATAGTCGGAGCGGCCGGTGGCGATGATGGCGTCGGGCCGCGCCGCCTTGGCGACTTCGGGCAGGATTTCTGGATCGGGATTGGCCAGTGCCAGGATCAGCGGCTTTGCCGCCATCTGCGGCAGCCATTCGGCCTTGAGCACATTGGGCGCGGACAGGCCCAGAAACACATCGGCGCCGACCAGCACATCGCCCAGGGTGCGGGCATCGGTCTTGCGGGCATAGCGCGAAAGATTGGGTGCCATCTCATCGCCCCGGTCCTTGTGCACAACGCCCTTGATGTCGGTAAGGGTGATGTTGTCCACCGGCAGGCCCATCGCCACCAGAAGGTCGACGCAGGCCAAAGCCGCGGCGCCGGCGCCGCTGGTCACCAGCTTGACGTCTTCCAGCTTCTTGCCCTGCAGCACCAGCCCGTTGCGGATGGCGGCGGCGCAGACAATGGCGGTGCCATGCTGGTCGTCATGGAAGACGGGGATCTTCATGCGCTCGCGCAGCTTCTTCTCGATCACGAAGCATTCCGGCGCCTTGATGTCTTCCAGGTTGATGCCGCCGAAGGTCGGCTCCAGTGCGGCCACGATGTCGACGAAGCGGTCGATATCGGTCTCGTCCACTTCCAGGTCGAACACGTCGATGCCGGCGAATTTCTTGAAAAGGACGGCCTTGCCTTCCATCACCGGCTTGGAGGCCAAGGGCCCGATATTGCCCAGCCCCAGCACGGCGGTGCCGTTGGTGATAACGGCGACAAGATTACCGCGGGCGGTATAGTCGCGGGCCGAGGACGGATCCTCGACGATGGCCATGCACGGCGCGGCGACGCCGGGCGAATAGGCTAGCGCCAGGTCGCGCTGATTCGCCATGCGCTTGGTCGCTTCCACCGACAGCTTTCCCGGGCGGGGAATGCGGTGATAATCCAGTGCGGCTTTACGGAAATCGTCGTCCATGATCGGGACCTGTGGCGGGAGCCGGTAATTGGCAGGCCTGGGGGGTATAAATCAAGCTTTGCCCCTGTTTTTGCCCGGTTTTCCGCCAAAAATCCCGGAACCGGGCCACTTGGGCGGGCGTTCCCCAACCGTCTGCGCCTGAACCGGTTTCCAGGCGTGTTCAGATGGCTAGATTTGGCTGATATTGCCGCCGCATTCAGGCTCCATCCCATGGTGGGGCGCTTCAGGAGATTTCATGCAGATCGGGATTGTTGGATTGGGCCGCATGGGAGCCAATATCGGCCGGCGGTTGATGAGCCGTGGCCACCAGGTCATTGGATATGACGCTTCGGCCGCCGTCGTGAAGGGATTGGAAGGCGCCACCGGCGCCACATCCTTGGAAGACGTCGTGGCCAGGCTGGCCCCGCCGCGCGCGGTATGGGTGATGCTGCCGTCCGGCAAAATTACCGAAGAGACCATCGCCAGGCTGGGCACGCTTTTGTCCAAGGGCGATGTCGTGATCGATGGCGGCAACAGCTTCTGGAAGGATGATGTGCGCCGCGCCAAGGCACTGCGGGAAAAAGGCATCGCCTATCTGGATGTCGGCACCTCGGGCGGGGTTTGGGGGCTGGAGCGCGGCTTCTGCATGATGATCGGCGGCGAGAAGGCGTCGGTGGACCGGCTGGATCCTATCTTCAAGGCGCTGGCGCCGGGCGCCGGTGAAATTCCCAAAACGCCGAACCGCGAGAAATCCGATCCGCGTGTCACCGAAGGCTATATGCATGCTGGCGCCGCCGGCGCGGGCCATTTCGTCAAGATGGTGCATAACGGCATCGAGTACGGGATGATGCAGGCCTTTGCCGAAGGCTTCGATATCATGAGCGGCCGCAGCAGCGACATGCTGCCCGAGGATGAGCGCTTCGACATCAACGTCTCGGACGTTGCCGAAGTGTGGCGGCGCGGCAGCGTGGTGGCTTCCTGGCTGCTGGACCTGACCGCCATCGCGTTGGCGCGTTCGGGAACGCTGGGGGAATTCAGCGGCAAGGTGGACGACAGCGGCGAAGGTCGCTGGACGGTGGCGGCGGCGGTGGACCAGGCGGTGGCGGCGCCGGTGCTTACCGCGGCACTGTATGCGCGCTTCCGCTCCCGCAGCGATAACACCTTTGGCGATAAATTGCTGTCGGCCATGCGCAAGGAATTTGGCGGCCACGTCGAAAGCATCGTCCCCACCCCCAAGGCAAAGGACGACGACAAATGAGCATGCAGTCGCACAAATCGCCCCCGCCGCCTTGCGCTATCGTGATCTTCGGGGCCAATGGTGATCTGACCAAGCGGCTGATCGTGCCGGCGCTTTACAATCTGGCGCGGACCGGGCTGTTGCCCAAGCGACTGGCGCTGGTCGGCGTCGATCACAACAAGAAGACCAGCGAGGAATGGGCCGGTCAGCTCAAGGAATTCCTGGGTACGGTGCTCGCCAAGAACAGTGAAGGGATTGACGAAGGCCTGTGGGACCAGGTGGCCCGCTCCATGACCTTCCTCAGCGGTGATTTCGAAAAGCCCGAGACCTATAGCCAGCTGAAGGACCTGCTGGCCGAGCTGGATCAGAAGCAGGGGCTGGGCGGCAATGTTCTGTTCTACATGGCGGTGGCCGACCGATTCTTCCCCACCATCGCCGGCAAGCTGGGCGAAGCGGGGTTGGTCAATTCCGAGGAAAATGGTTTCCGCCGCCTGATCGTGGAAAAGCCGTTTGGTCACGATCTGGCCTCTGCCAAATCGCTGAATGCCTGTCTTCTGAAGTGGCTGAAGGAAGAACAGATTTACCGCATCGACCATTTCCTGGGGAAGGAGACGGTGCAGAACATCATGGCGCTGCGTTTCGCCAACGGGTTGTTCGAGCCGATCTGGAACCGCGACCGCATCGACCATGTCCAGATCACGGTGGCCGAAAGCATCGGGGTGGAGACGCGCGGAAAATTCTATGAAGCCACGGGCGCCCTGCGTGACATGGTGCCCAATCACCTGTTCCAGTTGGTCGCCATGGTGGCGATGGAGCCGCCGGTGTCGTTCGAGGCCGAGGATATCCGCGCCAAGAAGGCGGAAGTGTTCCGTGCTATTCAGCCGCTCGCCCTGACCGATGTGGTGCGCGGCCAGTATGATGTCGGCATGGCGCAGGACGCGCCGGCGCCCGCCTATCGCCGCGAACCCAATGTCGCGCCCGATTCTAATATCGAAACCTATGTCGCCATGCGGCTGAAGATCGACAATTGGCGCTGGGCGGGCGTGCCTTTCTATCTGCGCACCGGCAAGAGGCTGAATATCCGGTCCAGCGAGATCGCCATCCGCTTCAAGCAGGCGCCTCATGCCCTGTTTCGCGACACGCCGGTCGATGAACTGGATTCCGACTGGCTGATCTTGCGCATCCAGCCGGACGAGGGCATCCGCCTGCGCTTCAATGCCAAACGGCCAGGCCCGGCTATGATCCTGGAAAGCGTGTCGATGCGTTTTAACTACAAAGACTATTTCCACCAGGCGCCGGCGGTGGGTTACGAGACACTGATCTATGACTGCCTGATCGGTGACGCGACGCTGTTCCAGCGCGCCGACCAGGTGGAAGCGGCCTGGGCGCTGGTCGAGCCGGTGCTCAAGGGTTGGCAGGACACCAATCCGCGTCATTTTCCCAATTACGCGGCAGGTGGCGAAGGTCCCATCGCGGCCAACGATCTGTTGGCCAAGGACGGCCGCTCCTGGCGCGCCATTCGCATTCTGGGCGGAAAATGAGCGGTATCGCTGGCACCATGGAAGTGTTGAAGGACGCTGGCGCACTGGCGGCGCGGGCGGCCAATATCATTGCTGGCCGCCTGAAGGTGGCGCGCTATCCCTTCCGCCTGGTGCTATCGGGCGGATCGACCCCGCGCGCCACATATGAATTTCTGGCGAAGAAGGATCTTAGCTGGGACTGCGCCGAACTTTTCTTCGGCGACGAGCGCTTCGTGCCGCCGGACCACAAGGATTCCAATTATCGCATGGTGCGCGAGAGCTTGCTGTCCAGCCCATCGGTCAATCCGCGCAAGCTGCTCGCCATCCCGACAGATGGTACGTTGCAAAGCGCCGCTGACCGCTATGATGAAGTCTTGCGCCAGCAATATGGCGCGGGCACGTTGGAAGCGGGCGTGCCGCTGTTTCATCTCACCTTGCTCGGTTTGGGCGATGACGGCCACACCGCCTCACTGCTGCCGGGTCAGCCGATTTTGAAGGAAATGGATCGCTGGGCCGCGGCGGTGCCGCAGGGGCGCGGCGAGCCGCGCGTCAGCCTGACCTATCCGGCGATCAATTCCAGCGAACTGATCCTGTTTCTGGTGTCGGGCGCGGGCAAACGCGATGCCCTAGCTCAGGCGCGCGGCGGCATCGGGCCGGCCGGCCGGATCAAACCGCAAGGCGAAGTGTTGTGGTTGGCGGACGAGGCGGCGGCGGGGGAGGAAGGCAAGGGTTACGGCTTTTGATGTCACGTATTGAAGATTATGCCCTCATCAGAGATTGCCGCACCGCGGCGATCATCTGCAGCAGTGGCTCCATCGACTGGCTGTGTGTGGTGCTTCGATCCCGCAGCCTGATTCTGTAAATGCGCTTCACCCAAAAGACTGGCAAGGTGCGGGCGATCAACTTCATGCCGCCGGGCGCATGCTCGGTAACGTTCTCCAGGCGGTTTTCCATCTCGCACTTGTCAATGCGGCGCTAAACCTGATGATAAATTCTGGCAAGAATGAAGAGGACCCGGCCCATGCGCGCCGTTAAAAAAATCCTTTGCATCGATGTGGGCGGCTCCGGCCTCAAGGCCGCGATTATCACCCCTCGCGGGCGATATGTTTCCAAACGGGTGCGGGTGAAGACGCCCGAAAAACGCAAGCCGCGCCAGATCGTGGCAGCGCTGGTCAAGCTGGTGGCGCCATTGGGAACGTATGACAAAGTCACCATCGGATTTCCTGGCGCGGTCAAGCACGGAAAGGTTGTAAGCGCGCCAAATTTCGGCACAGCGGACTGGAAAGGTTTCGCCCTAGCGGCGGTTATGCAGAAGAAATTTAAGAAACCAGTCAAGCTGCTCAATGATGCCGACGTCCAGGGCCTGGCGGTGATCAAGGGCGAGGGGCTGGAACTGGTCTGTACTCTGGGGACTGGGTTCGGCACCGCCTGGTTTCGTGACGGCGAGTTGATGCCGCACATGGACTTGGCGCATCTGGCGATGCATCCCAAGGATGATTTCGACGTGGCGGTGGGTGATGCAACCCGCCGAAAAATCGGCAACGCGCGCTGGAACAAGCGCATAAAGAGATTGATTGCCGTTTTGCAGACCGTGTTCAACTATGACCATTTGTATCTTGGTGGCGGAAACTCCTCCGATGTGAAGTTCAAGCTACCGCGCAATGTATCCATCGTTTCCAATAGTGCGGGGATGGAAGGTGGCGCGTTTGTCTGGGTCCGCCCGAAGAAATACGGAACCTGATGGCCTAGCCGTGCGCTTCAATCCTATTGGATCGGAGCGCATTTCATTGCTGTTTTGTGAAGTACGGGCCGCAGCGAACGGAAAGTCCTGATGGTGTCGCCGGTTAGTGAAAACACGGCCCTGTTTTTGGACATTGAAGGTGCCTTGCTGGATCTAGCGCCTACGCTTGATCGCGTGAAGGTGCCGCCCGACAAGGGCGCCGTGGCGCGCGAAATCCAAGTGCCGCGGGAGTTCATTTCGCCTACAGCACCGGCTGCAAATGGCCCAGTGCTCCCGCCAGCATCACGACAGTTAGCCCCAGGCCCAGTTCGAGGGCGGCGTTGCGGGGGATCATGCTGTCGTTCGCGCGCGGCATCAGCCTGAAGCGGTTGATCGCAGCTAGTCCCAGCATGACCGCCACCAACGTCAGCTTGGCGCCCAGCACGCCCAGATAAAGTGGTGCCGGCGTGCCATGGCCCAGCAGGATTGAGGCGGCATTGATCAGCCCCGTCATCACCAGCAGCATCACCGCCACCATTGCCCAGTCCGAGAACAGCGACAGGGCTAAATGGATGTTGGGCTCCTTGCGGCGAAACAGCATCGCCAAAACCGCCAGCCCGCCGATCCAGAAGCCGCATGCCAGCAGATGCACGCCGTCTAAAGTTGCGCCGATGGCGATGAAGCCGGCGGGACTGGTCTGCGCGGCATGGCTGGTGGCGGCAGGCAGGGCCAGCGCCAGCGCTGCCAGTGCCATGGCCAACTTGCGGCAGCGGCGCAAGGTCATCAGCAACGTCAGGCCCAGCAACGACACCAGCCGCAACAGGAATATCTGGCCGAACAGTGTGTCGGTGGCGGTCCGGGCCAGGATTGGCCCGTCCAACCGATCCGCCATCTGCCGCGCCGCCAGTCCTAGCCAGGCCAGGGCCGCCAGCAGTGCCAGGATCAGGACTGCCCAGCGCAAGGACTGCCACCGCAGCGGCGTGATGACGGGCAGTTTTGCGCGCAGCAATGTCTCGAAGGCGCTTCCGCCGAACAGCAACATCATGGCGGCGAAATAAACGCCGCGCGCCGCACCCAGGATCACGGAATGACCTTGAAGACGAAGCTGCCGCTGAGCTTGTGGGTATCATGGCCTACTGCCTGCCAATTGACGTGATAAGCGCCGGGCTTCAGCCCGATCGGCAGCAGGGTGATGGTGGCGCCCCCCACCGACTTTGGCACCGGCAAGATCTTGCCGGCGCTATCGCTGAGGCTGGCGGTGCTGAAGGCGGGCTCCAGACTTTCTGAAAATTTCAGCTTGATCATGGTTGGCGATTTCACGCTGGCATTGGCGGCGGGATCGTAGCCGACAAGCTTGGCATGGGCGAAAGCAGGGGAGGCAGTCAGCAGCAACAGCAAAACAAACTTCTTCACGACTACTCCAATTTCAGGCCCGCCAGCGCCAGCATAATCCAGCCAGCGACAAAGGCGATGCCGCCCACCGGCGTGGCAAAGGCAAAGACCACCCAGCCCGTCAGCGCCAACAGGTAGAGCGAGAAGCAGAACAGTATGATGCCGGCCAGAAACAATACCGCCGCGATCAGGGCCCGCCGTCGCGCCGCGCCGCGTGCCGCCAGCGCGGCGATGCCCAGCGCCAGGGAGTGTACCAGGTGATAGGTGGCGCCGGTGCTGAACGCCGTCAGCATGCGTGGATCCAGGCGCAATCCCAGGGCATGGGCTGCGAAGGCCCCCGCCAGCACCGCGATGGCACCGTTCACGCCCGCCAGGAAGAGGTATTTTTTCATGCTCGGCTTTATAGACAGAAGGTTCGCCCTTTGCCAGTTTGCCCGGATGGAGAGTTTGTCATGCCCGAACTGACCCACGCTGCGGATGGCATGGCCCTGGCCTATGAGCGTCACGGCGAAGGCCCGGCCATTGTGCTGGTGCATGGATTCGGCTCCAGCCGGCTGCAGAACTGGAAGTCCACTGGCTGGTATGGCGGCCTGACCGAGGCGGGCTTTTCCATTGTGGCGATGGACTGCCGCGGCCATGGCGATAGCGGAAAGCCGTATGAGCCGGAAGCCTATGGCCATGACCGCATGGCCAATGACGTGATCGCGGTGATGGCGGCGTGCGATCTTCCTAGTGCGCTGATCTGCGGTTACTCGATGGGCGGATTCATCGGACTTCGCCTGTTGGCGGCGCATCCGGAGCGTGTCATCAAGCTCGCCATCGCGGGTGTGGGCGAGACCTATCTGAAGGATCGCATCACATCGCCGCAAGCGCGCACCGCTTTGGCCGATGCGCTGCTGACGCCGGACAAGGACAGCATAATCGATCCACGGGCTAAAATGTTTCGCGCCTTTGCTGATCAGCCGGGCAAGGATCGCTTCGCTTTGGCCGCCTGCATGCGGGCGATGTCGCCGCGCCTTGCGCCTGAGACTCTGTCGCGGTTACGGCGCCCGGTGTTGGTGGTGGATGGCGATAAGGATGATACCGCTGGCGCTGCCGAGCCCTTGGCCGCGGCATTGGCCGATGGGCGTGCGGTCACGATTGCCGGCCGAGATCACATGTCGGCGGTGGGCGACAAGAATACCCGCCAGGCCGTGATCAGCTTCTTCCGTTGAGGGAGCCGATCGTGAAGGCGTGGGTAAGCCTCACAGGGGCCGCACAAATCCGGCGCGGCGGTAACTGACGCCCCAAGGCGGAGTTCCCTCTATTTCGAAGTCCTTCCCTGGCTTCGGCACATCACGGAAAGACCGGTGCCCCCCATACCGCCCAAGACCGACAGAAACCGCCGTATCATGGCTGACTTCGAGGCGGGCCAGAGCCTAGGGCAGCTGAGCGCGGATAATGGGCTGACAGTCTTGTGGGTTCTCGCCGTCCTGACGGACGAAAAACACAGGCGCCGCGTCAGTTACAACCCCTTTTATCGCAGCCTGCGCAAAGGTTTAGCGGCCGCGAGGCATCTCGCTTTGACTTTGGACAGGCTCCGCGCTGCAATTGGGCACGGGGGTGCCATGAAATTTCTTCTCTCCATCGCCATCCTGGCGGCTTTGACGGGCCAGGCCTGGGCCGCGCCCTACGAGGTCGCGGAAAGGGACATCGCCACCTTGCAGGCCGACATGGCGGCGGGCCGGGTCAGCGCCGCCGAGCTGGTGCAGGCCTATATCGCGCGCATCGATGCGCTGGATCGCAGCGGGCCGCAGCTGCACGCCATTATCGCCGTCAATCCCAATGCCATCGCTGACGCCACAGCGCTGGATGCCGAACGGAAGGCCAAGGGCGCGCGCGGACCGCTGCACGGCATTCCCATATTGGTGAAGGACAATATCGAAACCGCCGATCCCATGCCCACCACGGCAGGGTCTCTGGCGCTGGCGGGCAATGTCACCCACCGCGATGCGCCGTTGGTGGCGCGGCTGCGGGCGGCGGGCGCGGTGATCCTGGGCAAGACCAATTTGAGCGAATGGGCGAATTTCCGCTCCTCCTATTCCATCTGGGGATGGTCCGGGG
>Ga0194048_10001643_pt1 | contig 11135 bp, 10 predicted proteins | sample JunL225m_MetaG_FD_161685 | JGI IMG/M metagenome (GOLD analysis project Ga0194048, IMG submission 161685) | Anoxic zone freshwater microbial communities from boreal shield lake in IISD Experimental Lakes Area, Ontario, Canada - Jun2016-L222-5m | ecosystem: Environmental > Aquatic > Freshwater >... | reverse complement strand
GTCTTGGAGCAATTCGCGCAATTGGTACACCCGCCCGACTTCGGGGAACCGAATTTATTGTGGCTTGCGATGTGCGAGCACTATTTACCGATGCAGCAAGATTATTTGGCGCACAAAAAGGTGCAACCCCTGTGCAGATCGAATTTCTTTCCGGACGACTCGAACAATTACAGCAGTCCTACATCAGTGACTACGGCATTGACGTGTCCCTGCTTATTGGTGGCGGTGCAGCCGGCGGACTGGCAGGCGGGCTTGGCGCACTTGGTGCAAGCCTTGTCCCAGGTTTTGATGTTGTTGCTGACGAAGTTGGCTTACATGAACAAATTGCGCGATGCGATCTGATCATTACAGGCGAAGGCTATTTAGACAACGAAAGCTTTGACGGCAAAGTTGTTGGTGGCGTACAACAACTTGCACAACAATTCAAGAAGCCAGTAGTTGTTATATGTGGCGGTGCCGATGTAGACGCCCAACAACGCATTGATTCGTTTAGTTTGATTGAAAATTTTGGCGAAGCTGAAGCGTTTTCTCAGCCACTCATGTGCATTGAAAAAGCAGCTGCGGCGATTGTTACTCGCTTTATTTAATTACTGTTGTTAACGAACGCGATCAGCCGCCAGGAACTGTGGTTGGTGCGTTTGGATCAACAGCTGCTGGTGCAACTGGCACGGTTGGAACTGGCGAAGCAAGAGGCTTGCCTGCAACATCGGTACCCAACAAAATCAGAATGCTTGCTTCACCCAGTTTTCCGCCCTCTGTCGGAATTGGTGCAGGCATAATCGCCGTTGCAACGCCTCCAAGTTCGGCTGCAACAAGCGCTGCTTGGCCTTCGCTACCTGGCAAGTAATACACCACGGTTGCGGTTTGTTTTGGTGTGATTCCACTTGCGTTTACTGCGGGTTGCACGATGTAGCCGCGACCCTGCAACTCGGTGGTCAACTGACCGGCACTGCCGGAAACCTTTGAGCCATTAGCTACTTGAATTTTGAATGCGGTTAACGGAATAGTTACAGCAACAGTCGTCTCAACAGGAATTGTGTCGGTAACAACTGTGTCTGTGGTTGCTGCATCGTCGGCGACTGGAGCGGTGGTGCTACCACCACGGATATCGCGCAGAATCAAAAAGCCCAGGAGTACAGCTACTACGGCAACGACAATAGACATTGTTGAATTGATTGAGGAACCGCGTGACACTGGCTCTCGACGGGGACGACGTTGTTCTTGGCTCATACCAACAACCGTACTTGATGTAATGGAGCCGAGTGTGGGAATTGAACCCACGACCTACCGCTTACAAGGCGGTTGCTCTGCCTCTGAGCTAACCCGGCTCGTCTAGGTTACAGCGAGTTATTTGGTCTTGGCAACGCGTGAACGAACTACTTCATATGTTGCGAGCGCTGCAGCAGCCGAAACATTGAGTGATGAAAGCGATCCACCCATTGGAATACTCACCAATAAATCACATCGTTCTTTAACAAGTCGAGACAAACCTGCACCTTCAGCACCCAACACCAAGCAAATAGGTTCAGACGTCAGATCACCAATCTCGAAGATGTTTTTGTCAGCAGCATCACTCAATCCGACGATCCAAACGCCTGCATCTTTCATTTGCTTGAGTGCAGTTGGCAATCCGCCCACTACGCACATCGGCACATACTCGGCAGCACCTGCGGCAGATTTTGCCGCAGTTGGTGTGATGTGCACTGCGCGATGTCGAGGCAGAATCACTCCATGCACACCCGCCCCATCGCATGAGCGCAAGATTGCACCAAGGTTGCCTGGATCTGTCACACCATCAATGGCGACCAAAAATGCAGGAACATTTCCTTTACGTGGCGCAAGCAAGTCGCCAAGCTCGACATCAGGAATTGGAGCAGCCATTGCAAGCACACCTTGCGGTGCTTCACTGCGCGCTTCTTTTTCAATTTCTTTTCGTGGCACGCGACGCACTGGTACGCGCTGATCTGCAGCCAACGCCAGAATGTCATTGATCACATCGTTCTCGTCCAAATCATTGGACACCCAAATCTCAAACGTTTTGCGGCGTTGTGCAATCAGCAACTCACGCACTGCCTGACGACCTTCAATCTGTGATCCGCCCAGTCCGTGTTGGTCTGGGCGTGGCGCGCGCGGCCCAGTGTTTTCACGTGCCGGTGGGCGACTTCGCTTGGTGTTCACTGCTGCGCGCGGCGCGTATTTCGCATCACGCGATGGTCGCTTTGCATCTCGTGGATCACGACGTGCATCGCGCGGATCAACGCGCTTGCCTCCGGCGCTACGGCCACTTCCGCTTGCTGCGCTACGGCCACTTCCGCTTGCTGCTGAGCGCTTGTTGCTGCTGGTTGCTCCGCTGCGTGGACCCTTGCCTGGTCGAGAGTCGCGTGGCTTCATTGGGCTACTCGTTCAATCACGCACACTGCCCAACATGCAATGCCCTCTTGGCGACCAAGTGCGCCGAGACCTTCTGCTCTGCGTCCTTTTACCGAAACAGGAGCGCCGACCACATCGATGAGTTTACGTTGCATCTCATCACGATGAGGCGCAAGCTTGGGTTTTTCACAGACCACGCTGCAATCGACATTGCCAACTTCAAAACCATTCTGTTTCACTAATGCGACAACATGCGACAACAAGACCAAAGAATCAACTCCCGCCCATTTCGGATCGGTATCTGGAAAGTGTTGTCCAATATCACCAAGCGATGCTGCACCAAGCAAGGCATCAGCAATCGCGTGTGCAATCACGTCGGCATCACTGTGCCCCACCAATGCGCGTTCTCCCGCAAATTGCACGCCACCGAGTACGAGCACACGACCGCTCGGAGTGTCTTCAAAACGGTGAATATCAAAACCTTGTCCGACGCGTATTGCAGTAGCCATCTTGTTCTCCTTACACTTCGGTCCGTGCGGTAGCACGAGCCCATTCCAAATCCTCTGGAGCGGTGAGTTTGCGATTGAGTGCCTCACCAGCAACTACAACAACTCGCTTACCTAACAGCTCGACAAGTGTCGCGTCATCAGTTCCCTCCGGGCACGAAGCGTGTGCCTCACGCAAAATTGCGGCACGAAAAACTTGCGGAGTTTGCACCGCCACTAATGACGATCGGTCTGGAGTGTTGACAACAATATTTTGTGCATCGACTTGTTTGATCGTGTCGGTGACACCAATTGCAGGCACAGCACCATCTGCGCCATTGTGCACTTGAGAAATAGTCTCTCTAAATAAATGTTCAGTGGCAAAGGGTCGCGCCGCATCATGAACGCAGATAATCGTTGCTTCTGGCGGCACTGCATTGAGCCCACAGCGCACTGATTCACTGCGAGTTTCGCCACCTGCAACCTGGCCTTCACCCAAAGCGGCGTCGGGTGGTAGCACCACAATTACACCTGCACTCACTGCACTTGCGGTAGCAACCGACCAGTCCAAAACTCGTCGATCTCCGAGCATTGCAAACTGCTTCGGACTCCCAAATCTGGCACCCGATCCTGCGGCCACGACGATTGTCCAAACAATCTCGTTAGGCATGGTTGTCACGCTCATTTAGGGTAGTACCGTCATAACTTCATGACACACGAAGACATACTCTCCAACACTGCTTTCTTCGCAGAAACACCGACAGAAGCACTCACAGCGATTGCTGCTTCGGCCAAGTCTCAAACGCTCCAACGGGGTGACGTGTTGTTCAATGAGGGCGATGTCCCAGACGCATTGTTTGTCGTTCTCAGTGGACGCATTGCAATTGCCATTGGCAATAAGCCGCTCGACAGTCGCGAAAGCATGTTGGCGCTCATGGAAGATGGCGACTTATTCGGTGAACTTGGATTGCTCGACAATGGCTCACGCAGTGCAATGGCTCGCGCGATTGAGACATGTTCCGTTCTGCGTATTCCATACGAGCCAGTTGTGGAACAGATGCGCCTGCACCCGACCATGTTGTGGGGTGTCACCAAGTTGCTTGCAACTCGCTTGCGCGTGATGGATGAAGTTTTGGCTGACAGTGTTTTTCTTGACGTCACTGGCCGCACTGCAAAGCGTTTGCTCGAACTCTCCGGTGGCAGCGACGATTTCGTGTTGCCTGTCACGCAAGAAGAGTTGGCTGGCATGGTTGGCGCATCGCGCGAACGTGTCAATAAAGCCATTGCAAGTTTTATTCGACTCGGTTGGCTCAAGCAACAAGATCGTCGATATCACATCATCATGCGTGACCGCATGACAGTTCGTTCTAGCTAGTTAAGAGCCAGTCGCGTGTGCGACTAAAAGCATCCTGTGCATCGTCGACACGATGTGCCGGACGTGCTGCATCATGAGCAAACCCGTGGATGGCTTCGGGGTATTCCTGCACAGTCACTCCTACAGCACGCAACTCCATCACCTGATCAGGTGGTGTGTAGGGGTCAAGTGATCCGATGATCGCAAGCACTCGATCGGCATTGCCGCCCTCGAGATAAGCAAGTGGATCGCCTTGTGTGGCACTCATCCAACCTTCCGGAATATGAATCATTCCGTAGAACGACGAGATCCGAGCAAATCGATCACTTCGCGCAGCTTTGTGACAATACATTCCGCCCATGCAAAACCCCATCAAGCCAACTCGATCTATCCCAAGTGCATCTGCCGCTTCGTGCATGTCACGAAGAATTTCGTCATCATTTAGTGACGGCATGACCGCCATTCGCTCAGCGATGTCGGCCGACAACGTTTGATCAGCAAATGGCTCAATCGCAATGACCGCCATTTGCCACTCGCGTGCAAGTCGTGCAACGAGTTCGTCAAATAGTGGTCTCAATCCAAAGATGTCAGGCATGATCACAAGCCCCATGACTGGGTTGGTCACGCTCAAATCAATTTCGGCAGGAGTTCCTGAGGGCAATGTGATTCTCATAGTTCTCAATCTTTGCAGCATTAGTAATCCCGATGTTGCTTACGGCGTTGCTTGCGGTGAGACCTGCGGTGAGTGCTGTGCGGATCATCATCTGCATGACCACACAAACAGCACGCACTTGCACACGTCCAACAACCATCATTCACCCAACCGGCAAGTCGTCCACAGTCCGCTCACTCGTTCAGGAGTGGTCGGCTCTCTCAATCGCACCGTCCACACTCCGGCGGGTCAATGGATGGGGGCTTCCAGGTAAGCGGGTTGCCAATCTTGACGAAGTTCTCATACGAGCGGGCTTTGGTCTTGAAGCAACCGATTCGGTCGGCGATCAATACCTCTTCAAACTCGTTATCCGCGCCGCAAATGACGAGCTCGCAACCCGCATTGTGTTGCAGAGGCTTCTGCCACCTCTTATTTCCATTGCTGCTCGACGCGGCAAGTTAGCTCGCGGAGGGTTTGACGAGGCTCTCACCGACACAGTTGCTCAAGCCTGGATACAAATCCGCACATATCCAATCAACAAGCGACCGATCAAGATTGCATCCAACTTGGTTCGTGATTCTGAATACTTTGCGTTTGTGCGCGACAGTCGCCTCAAACAACTTGCCGTTGCATGGGGTGACGATGTGATTGACATGATCCCGACCCCAGAAACTGAAGTGAATTCTGAAGACGAGCTCACCAATTTGCTCACGGAAGTTGAAAACTGGAATTTAGGAACTCGTTCTCTCAGCGTGTTACATCAACTTGCAGAGGGCAAAAGTTTTCGTTCTATTGCCACCGATGCTGGTGTCAATATCCGCACTGTGCATAGTTGGAGAAGTACTGCTATTAGCGAGTTGCGTGAACAAATGCAGTGTGCTGACTAAGTTTTGCGCTTCGTAGTCGCAATGAGTTACTCACTACAAACACGCTCGACAAAGCCATAGCAAGTCCGGCCCACATTGGATTCATGTATCCAAGTGCGGCAAGCGGTATCGCTGCAGCGTTGTAGGCAAATGCCCAAAATACGTTGGCACTGATCGTGCGCAGTGTGGCACGCGAAAGCAAGATCGCATCGGTAACCAAACGTAAGTCTCCGCTCACAATGGTGAGATCGCTCGCACTCATTGCAACATCGGTACCAGTGCCCATCGCAATTCCCACATCGGCTTGTGCAAGTGCTGCCGCATCGTTTACTCCGTCGCCCACCATCGCGACTGCGTAACCACGCTCTTGCAAGTCTGCGACGACACGCACTTTTTCCGCAGGCAACACACCAGCAATCACGTGTTGATCATCGGTCTCAATTCCGACTTGCTCTGCAACTGCCAATGCAGTAGCCAAATTGTCACCCGTCAACAACACAGGTCGCAATCCAAGCTCGCGCAATGATGCAATGGCGGCCGCACTATTGGTCTTTGGTCGGTCGGCTACCACGCACACTGCTTTAGCCATGCCGTCATATGCAACCAACACCGCAGTGTTGCCAGAGTCGCGAGCAACTTTCAAAGCTTCGCGTAATGGGCCAGAAATAATCACGGTGCGAGAGTTGAGCAGCTGCTCGCCACCCACCATGACTCGATGACCGTCAACAACACCAACTGTTCCCTGCCCAGCGATTGACTCAAATTGTTGCACGCTTGCCAGGCTTCCCAATTCGGCGCGGGCGGCAGATGCAATTGCTTTGGCAACTGGGTGTTCGCTTGCAAATTCCAATGCGCCAGCGAAGCCCAACACTTCGGCGCGAGTTGCGCCAGATGCCACCACAACTTCAAGTAGCTGCATTACACCAGTAGTTACTGTGCCAGTTTTATCGAAAACCACAGTGTCAATGCGGCGAGTGCTTTGCAATACGTCGACACCTTTAATCACGATGCCCATTTGCGCAGCTCGTCCGCTGCCCACCATCAACGCAGTTGGAGTCGCAAGTCCAAGTGCGCAAGGGCAAGCAATGATGAGCACTGAAACTGCTGCTTCGAATGCATCTGCTAGGCGTTCAATGTCATCGCCCATGAAATACCACGCAACAAATGTGGCCAGCGACAACAGGATCACAGTTGGAACAAACACACTGCTCACTCGGTCGGCAAGTCGTTGCACGGGTGCTTTCGTGGATTGTGCATCGCGCACAAGTTTGGTGATTTGCGCAAATGTCGAGTCAGCGCCAACTCGACGCGCACGCACTACTAATCGTCCGGTCAGGTTCACCGTTGTTCCCGTGACTTTGCTACCTACTTGCACATCAACCGGCACGCTTTCGCCAGTGAGCGTTGATGCATCGACGCTTGACGTACCTTCCATAACAATGCCGTCTGCAGCAATGATCTCGCCAGGGCGTACAACAATCATGTCGCCGACCCGAATCAAGACCGCATCAATTGTTGTTTCTTCGCCGTCACGCAAAATTGTTGCGGTTCTCGCACCCAGCGCCAGCAATGCTCGCAATGCATCACCCGCACGGCGCTTTGCGCGCGCTTCAAAATATCTGCCCGCCAGTAAAAAGATGGTGACGGCTACGGCCACTTCAAAATACACATGCACACCACTGCCCATGCTTGTCATCGAGTCGTGCACCGATTTGGTAGCTGCATGCCCCCACACGAGCGCCCACATAGACCATGAAACTGCCGCAACGATCCCTAGCGAAATCAATGTGTCCATCGTTGTTGTGCGATGGCGAGCATTCATCAATGCAGCTCGGTGAAATGGCCACGCACCCCATGTCACAACAGGAGCAGAGAACGCCAGCGCAAACCACTGCCAATTCGCAAACTGCAACACTGCAAACATTGACACCAGCGCAACTGGAACGCCCAATGCAATGCTCACTGTCAAACGCGACTTGAGCATTGCGACGCGCTCACGAACCTCTGCGTCCAACATGTCCGGTGTTGTTTCTGCGAGCGGTCGTGCCCCGTAGCCAAGTGACTCAACGAGGGACACAAGTTTTATGGTGTCGACTTGCGAAGCGTCAAAGGTGACTCGTGCAGACTCGGTCGCAAAATTGACGGTGGCTTCAACCCCTTCGAGGTGGTTGAGGCCTTTTTCAATCGTCATCGCACACGCGTTACACGACATGCCAGTGATCGAAAGATCCAACTGATTCGCAGAGGTGTCCACTGTGGTCATCGCCTCTAGTCTCGCCCCGCGAGACGGCCGATCAGTTGATTAAAACTTGATGTTTGAGTTCTGCTCGCCGTAACCAGTGAACGAGTCAACTGCGTTCATCACCGCGAGGTGACCAACTAGGGCAAGAGCCAGAACGATAATTGCTGCTGTAATCATGCTTTCCAGTATGGCACCATATCTGGCTATGCGATTACCTTTGGGTAAGTATCTCTAAATTAGATACCCCATATCACGCCATATTTCTGCAGTGGGTCGCCAGGGGCTCGAACCCTGGACCTGCGGATTAAAAGTCCGTTGCTCTACCAACTGAGCTAGCGACCCGACTTGCCAACAGACTAGTTGCTCGCAACAAAAGAACCTCAATCAGATTCAACTCTCGTGCTTGACTGTTGCGGTGCGTTTCCTCCCCAACCTCAATTCCACTCGACGCACCATCTTGCTCTCTACTTGGGGGTTGTTCACTGGCCTCGCACTGTTGCTCGTTACCGCGGGCGTATTCAGCACACTCGTGGGTATTCGCGCCGAACTCAAACATCTCCCTACTTTGGTCAGTGGCGGAATCACCACCGCTTATTACGCGGGCTTTTTGCTCGGGTCTTGGTACACGCTTCGCGCACTCAAACAGGTTGGTCACATTCGTGTCTATGCAGCACTCGCCTCACTGCTCAGCGCATCCGTACTGATCACCGGCGTCTATGACTCTCCACTCGTGTGGATCATCATGCGCAGCAGTACAGGTTTTTGCTTTGCGGGCTTGTACGTCGTAGCCGAGTCATGGCTCAATGGTCTTGCTAGCAATACTTTTCGCGGTCGCCTGCTGGCCATGTACAACGTCGTAACTATCGGTGCATATGGTGCGGGTCAGTTGTTGGTATTCAATTTTGATGCGCGCACACTCACGGGCTTCGCATTCGCTGCTGTCGTTTCATCGCTCGCTGTCATCCCCGTTGTGATGTCTGAACAAGCAGCGACTCCTCAGGTTGAAAACAATACGCACATCACGATGCGCGAACTTGCAAAAATTGTTCCAACAGGTGCTGGCACCATTTTGCTTGTTGGTCTTGCACACGGTGGCATGCTCGGCATGGCTGTCATCTTTGCAACACGTGAAGGTCTCAGCGTTGGTCGCGTCGGCATCATGATCGCTGCCATCAACCTCGGTGGAATGGCGCTTACTTGGCCTATCTCTTCGGCATCAGACGACATTGACCGTCGGATTATTGGAGTTCTCAGTTCACTCGCAGTAATTGTCATGGGCTTGCTCATGCTCACTCAAGAGCCAAGCAGTTGGCTCACAACTGCACTCCTGTTTGCAATTGGTGGTTTCAGTTTTCCGTTGTATGCCGTCGGTGGTGCTTACACGAACGATTGGGTGTCACAAGAACAAATGGGTGCTGCAGCATCGCAACTCGTCACGCTGTACGGCTTAGGCGCAATGATCGGCCCACTTGTCGCTGCTCCATTTCTTGACATCATCGGCACGCAGGGTTTTGCGTGGTCAATCATTTCGTTGCATGCATTGATCTTGTTATTCCTTATCTATCGCATCCGCGCGTGGCATGCGCCAGTTACGACAAAACATTGGGACGATGTTTCATTTCATGGACGCGCGTTTTTTATTCCGGCCACCATCGTCTCGCTTGGTGTTAACCGACGCGCGAAATAAGTACACCAACGCCAGCAAACTGCAAGATGCCAGCGACCACGGTGAATACATGCCAGATTTCATGAAAGCCGAAAATCTCTGGTGAAAGCTTTGGTTTTTGCATGTAGAACAGCACGGCGCCAACGGTGTAGACAATTCCACCGAGCGCGTATAACAACAAGCTGGTGAAACCAGCACGGTGATACGCCCACGGCAAAATCATGAGCGCAGCCCAACCAATAATCAAATACAACGCGTGACCAACGCGCTTTGCTTTCCACGTGATTTTCAAACCCATTCCAACCGCTGCTGCAGCCCAGATCGTCAGCAAGAACGGCACTCCAACTTTGCGTGGCAAGGCGAGCAAACACACTGGCGTGTACGAACCGGCGATGAGCACATAGACCATCGCATGGTCGAGTTGTTGCATCGTTCGCTGGCCTTTTAACGAGCGAGTGAACAGGTGATACGACGCAGAGGTTGAATAGAGCGCGAGTAGTGATAACGCATAGATACCGACAGCTAAGCGCGCAATACCAGCTGGCGTTACAAGGGTGAGAATAATTCCGGCGGGAATCGTGACCGCGACTGCAATTGCATGAATGCGCCCGCGCCAGCGTGGGCGCCACTTGCCTGTCGAGTGCTGAAACACTGGAATATGCGGCACTGGTTCACCTCCTTGTGACAGCGTAACCTTGGCACATGACCTACAACTTTGATCGCTTTTTAAAATACGACGAGATGGTGTCGTGGTTGCACGATTTACAAAAGCAATTCCCTGGTCTTGTTGCGCTCGAAACATACGGAAAGTCACACAAAGGTCGTGATTTATGGATCGCTACGGTGACCGATACGTCAACTGGAGCGCACAACACCAAGCCTGCGCATTGGATTGATGCCAACATTCACGCCACCGAGGCGACAGGAAGTGTTGCCGCATTGTTCATCTTGGAATACCTCGCCAACAACTTTGGCAAGCACGATCAAGTCACCGAAGCGTTGCGCACACGCACGTTTTATATCGTGCCCCGAGTCAATCCAGATGGCGCAGAAGATGCGCTTCTCGATCGACCCTTGTATCACCGCTCAAGTGTGCGCTCATGGCCTTGGCGTGATGGACATCGTTGGCCGGGACTCAGTGTTGAAGACATTGATGGTGATGGAACTATTCGCACCATGCGCATACCTGATGTTGATGGTGCGTGGATGGAACACGATGAAGATGCTCGCGTGATGGTTGCTGTTGGGCCACTCGGTGCGCCTGCCGAAAAAATTCGCTATCGCTTGCTCGACGAAGGTCTATTGGAGAGTTTTGACGGCTTCACGATTCCACTGCCACGCGATCCGGCAGGACTCGACCTCAATCGCAATTTCCCTGCGGGTTGGGGCACCACCGTGCTCGGTTCGGGCGACCATCCGATGTCAGAACCAGAAGTAGATGCACTTGTGCGCGCTGCTCGCTCACGTACCAATGTGTGCGGATACAACGCATTCCATACT
>Ga0194048_10001642_pt1 | contig 11138 bp, 9 predicted proteins | sample JunL225m_MetaG_FD_161685 | JGI IMG/M metagenome (GOLD analysis project Ga0194048, IMG submission 161685) | Anoxic zone freshwater microbial communities from boreal shield lake in IISD Experimental Lakes Area, Ontario, Canada - Jun2016-L222-5m | ecosystem: Environmental > Aquatic > Freshwater >... | reverse complement strand
CATCAGGTATGTATAAACCACTAAGCAAATTAAATAAAGTTGTTTTACCAGCTCCATTAGGGCCAATAATCGAAGTTACGCCCAATGGATCAACGTCAAAGGTGACCTGCCCAACGGCTCGCAAACCACCAAAATTCTTATTCAAGCTTTTTGCTTGTAATATGGGGAGGCTCATCGCACACCTCTATTTTTCAGTTTTGTACTCAACATCCCAACAATACCTTTGGGAGCAAAGATAACAAGCACAACAAATATAAGTCCAATCACAATATGATGGTGAAGAGTTAGGGTCCCAATCACTGATTTCAATATCATCAATAAACTACTTCCAAAAAGAGGTCCAATCAATGTCCCGACCCCTCCTAGTACAACCGTAATAACAGCGTTTCCTGAAACACTAAAGTACATTAATTCGGGAGATACAAACCCCCTCAGCATTGGGTATAAAGCGCCAGAAACACCGGCAACCATAGCCGCCAAAATAAAAGCAATCCGTTTTGGTGCCGCAGTGTTATAGCCTAAATAAGGTAGCCGGGATTCGTTAGAGCGCACCCCGGCCCAGATTCTGCCTAAAGGTGTATACAAAAAATATTTAAGTGCGAAATAAATACTTCCCATAAATATGAAGGTAATGACAAAGAAGGTAACCGCGTCACCTAAATTTAGTGTAACGAAGGGTAAAGGAATCTGGATGATTGGAACACCAACCATGCCATCAGAAGCCCCTAAGGATCTGGTGTTATAGATTGACTTTGCAAAAACTTGTGCAAGGCCAAAACTTATCAATGCAAAATATACACCTTTAGAGCGAAGTGCGATATAGCTTGTGATCCATCCAAGTAGCGCTGAGGCAAATGTCACAGTTAAAATACATACCCAAAAGGAAGGTATCCAATCACGCAATATCACTGCAGATAAATAGGCCCCAAAACCAAAATATAACGCTTGACCAAGGGATAACAATCCAACAATACCCAGTAAAAGGTCAACAGATAAAGCAAGTCCACCAAAGATTAAAGCTTCTGTTGCCAATCTTAGAAAGAATGTATCTCCAGTGAGCTTACCAATAATCACCAAAAGAATTGCGGCGATAAGCATCAACCATTCCATCATACGAATTGCTTTTTGTTGATACTTATCCATTTTTCATGCCCGCATATAAACCACTAGGCTTAAACATCAGCACCAGTACCATAACGGCAAACACAATCGGATCCGACCACACCGGCGAAATATATAACGAGGAAAGCGATTGTAATTGCGTTAGAAGTATGCCTGCAATCACCGCTCCCTTAATACTTCCTAATCCTCCGACTATCACGACAGCAAATGCCATTAAAATAAAATCTTTACCCATCGTCGGAAAAACTGAATAAATAGGGGCTAATAAAACTCCGGATAGAGCCGCGAGTGCCACACCAAAAGCAAAAGTTAATGCATAAACTTTGTTTACTGGAATCCCTAATGACGCACTCATATCTCGGTCCAAAGTCGCGGCGCGTACGATAGAACCAATTGCGGTTTTATAAATCAATAACCACACTGCAAAAATTAATGCAGCTCCAAATACCATGAGAAATAATCTGTAATTAGGAAACATCACACCCAAGACCTCACTTGCACCAGTTATAGGTGTTGCAGGTTTGGCAGTATTGGCGCCCCAAATAATTTTGTATAAATCTTCTAAAATAGTTGCAACACCAAAAGTTAATAACAATGTAAGAATGTGGCGATCTTTATGGTGAAAAACTTTTTTAATGAGCAACTCTTGCATCAAGATGCCAAAAGGTATTAAAAGCACTGGTACAAGAATCAATGTCCACCAAAAAGAAATTCCAATACTCATCAGTGAAACACTGAGGAACGCTCCTGCAGCATAAAACTCCCCATGAGACATATTAATGACATCAAGAAGACCAAAAATGATGGTCAAACCTAATGCCATTAATATCACCGCAACACCAATGGATAAGCCATTGATGATTTGCGGTGCGAATATATACTGCAAACTTTCTAACATATACGGTCTTTAATTAAAAACGTGTACAGGTATCTGGTCCGATTGCCTGATCTGCAGGAACCCGACTGATAACATTAAACTGACCACCTTCAATTTTGACGGCATACATTTCTTGCATAGCCTGATGATCGCCGGCACGCATTTTTTTCATCCCTTGAGGTGTAGCCCATTCAAGATCTTTCATTGCCGCCCGGACTTTATCCGTCTCGGTTGATTTTGCTTTTTCTACAGCACCTTTATAAAAATAAATCAAACCATAAGAGTCAGTGCCATACAAATCAGGTGCTGTTTTAAATTCTGCTTGAAAGGCGGTTAAAAACTTTTTGTTGGCTGGTGTATCGGCCTTCGCGGAATAACCAACTCCAGTTACGTATCCTTCTGCAGCCGAACCAATAGCAGTGATATTTTGTGAGGTAACGGTTCCCGCTGCGCCCACTAGAGTAACTCCTTTATTAACACCATACTCACTCATTTGAGTTAAAAGTCGAACGGTATCATTGCCAGCTACTGATGTATAAATAACGTTTGGCTTTGCGGCACGAACTTGTCCAAAATAGGGTGAATAATCTTTATTATCGAGCGGCGCAAATATTTCACCAACTGATTTAGCGCCCTTTTCTTCAGCCGCCTTTTTAAATGCCGCTACTGTTGAGCGTCCCATTTCATAATCCGGTCCAATAAAAAACACATTTGCATTCGGTTTGTCTTTTGCAAGCCATGCTGCAAGAGCTGCAGACTGCATCCCAGCACGCGCATTAACTCGGAAAACGTTTGGAGAACACTTATCTCCTGTAATTGAATCTGCAAAAGAAACCGTTGTTGCAATCAATTTATTATTTCGCTCAGCTAACTGCCCAACCGCCAAAGTTGATCCAGAGTTGACTGTGCCAGTTAGAAAATCAACGTTAGATACTTGAAATAGCTTTTCAGCCTTTTGAGTAGCAACAGCAGGATTCGCTTCCTCATCTTCAAAAATCAACTCTACTTTACGTCCCATAATGCCTCCAGCAGCATTGACTTCTTTCGTCGCCAACTCTAAGCCCATTTTTACCTGTTGGCCAATTGGAGTGTATGTTCCAGACAAAGGTGTAACTACCCCAATCTTAATTGGTGGTTCTGCAGCAACGGCAAGGGATGAACCCAATACTACTGAACTAATTGCTAATACTATTTTCTTGATTTGCATGTCTATCTCCTTTAATTAAAATTATTTCCCTGTGAAATTCGGTGATCTCTTACTATGAAATGCAGTTACTCCTTCTTTAAAATCTTCCGTCATTCGCAAACGGCTATACGAATGTCCTTCTAATTCAATTGCAGTACTTAATAACGAATCATCCGTATCGTTAAGCAGTTTTTTAGCAGTTCTTTGTGCAATAGGTGAAAAGGCTAATAACTCATCAACTAGCGCATCAACTGATTCCGATAACTCCGAATCGTTAACAACCATCGTTGCAACTCCCCAGTCATAAGCTTGCTGACCTGAAATGCGTCTTGACCGCATGACAATATCCTTCGTACGTGTAATACCAACCATTTTTTGCAATCTCGCTGACCCTCCTGAGCCAGGTATTTGGCCTAGTTTTTGTTCAGGTAATGCATATAAAGTTGAATTAGTAGCAATTCGGAAATCGCACGCTAATGAAATCTCAAAACCTACTCCAAAACAATAGCCTTGATTGGCAGCTATAACTGGTTTACTACATCTTGCAGGTGAGGCAATATTCCAGGCCAATTTAGAAACATGCTCAGGACTTGCCTCTAAAAATCCTTTTATATCTCCACCACTTGAAAAATGCTCACCTTCAGATCGAAGGACAATAATCCGAACTCGATCATCTGTGTCTAAGGCCTCAAAACACGCTCTTAACTGATCACGCTGCGGCATCATAATCACATTAAAAGGCGGGCGCTTTAAAACGATATCGGCTCGTTTTTTCTCTTCATTAATTTCAACATAAAACCCATCAAGGTCTTTTAATATATTGGCAAAGGGATGACTTATTTGACTCATTTTTTTTCCTAAAATTAACTTAACTCGTATTCACCGGCGACTAATTTTCTTCTTAAAATCTTTCCTACTGGAGATTTTGGAATCTCCTTAACAAATACATATTGTCTGGGGCGTTTAAAGTTGAGTAATTCAGACTCTTTACAATAAAGATCTAACTCCCCAGGCAACACATTTTCTTTTAGATGAATAAACGCAACTACTTTTTGGCCAAGGCGTTCATCCTTAATACCTGCAACAGCAACTTCATCAACAGCGGGATGTAAAGATAAAAGAGACTCAATTTCTACTGGCGAAATATTTTCGCCACCTGAAATGATCATGTCATCCACACGCCCGGTAACAAAAAGCTCGCCCTCATGATCGAAATACCCCGTATCACCTGTAAAGTACCATCCATCACGTAATGCTTTTTCATTCGCATCAGGTCTCTGCCAATAACCGGAAAATGCCTCATCACTTTGTAAGTCACAAATAATTTGTCCTTCTAATACTGGTGCCAACACATCTTCGCCACTTGCTTTTTGGTGTGCATCATCTAATGCAACTACTCTAATTCGTCCATTAAGCCCAGCTCTGCCAGCACTTCCAGGCTTTTCTACCGCTAGTTGATTTATTGTGAAAGTGTAAATTTCACTAGATCCATAATGATTCACAAATAACTCTGGTTGAAAAAGCTCATTGAGCTGCAATAACAATGCATCATGCATAGGAGCTCCAGCAAAACCAAGTTTAGTTGTCGTCTTTACTAACTCTGCACTAAAGTTGGGTGCATTAATTAAGTCATGATACAAAGTAGGGACAAGGTACAAATGTGAAACTTTTTCTTGAGCGATTAATTCAACCGCAGTGGCAGCATGCCATTTTGGTAGGGCGACATATGTTCCATTTCCTAAGCACAGTGCGAGTAACGTTCTCACCCCCATCGTATGGTACAAAGGCATAACACCTAAAGTAACTTCGTAATTTCGATACTGATTTTGTGCGATATGAGCAATCCCTGCTGCACGTTCAGCACCCTGTGTTCTAGGAACTCCTTTAGGCTTACCCGTAGTGCCAGATGTATATAACATCACAGAGCAATCTGTTGTACTAGCAAGTGGAGTAGGCATTTGACCTTGTGCAATGCATTGTGAAAAAAGTACCGATTTTTCTATTAAATCTTCCCCCAGTCCACAAAATACTAAAGGAACTTTTTGATCTTTTAATGCGACTCCCAACTCAACAGTACATGTGGCTTCATAAAAAATTAATTTTGATTGTGAATTATTCAAATAAAACGCTAGTTCATCACCCTTTGCTCGCCAATTAACTGGAACAATCGTAATCCCAGCCATCTGGCATGCCCAGTGCAAAGTTGCAGCCTCAAAACGGTTTTGTAGAATACTTAAAACACGATCTCCTTTTTTTAATCCTTGTTGCAAGAGAAATTGCTCTAAGGCTCCAATAAAAAGTGCCCACTCTTCATAGGTATATCGTTGTTGACCATCGACAATCGCTAAATGTCTAGGACATCGTTCAACTGCCTGTAAAAAAGTCCGGCCTAGATCTAACATACTCTGCCTCCCTTGGCGGTCCTTTGATTGGCTACTTCTAATATAGCCTCTACAATTCCTTTATAACCTGTGCAGCGACATATATTTCCTGAAATAGCTTCTCGAACTTGCTGTTCAGTTGGACTGGGGTTATCGTCTAAAAATTTAGAACTCGTCATTAAAAATCCAGGCGTACAAAATCCGCATTGCAAAGCATGATGTTTTCTAAATGCGGCTTGTAAATCACTTAACTCCTCTTTCGAAGATAACCCCTCTACCGTTTGAATCTCTTTACCATTAGCTTGATATGCAAACATTAAGCACGATCTCACTGGCTCACCATCCACGTGAATAGTACAAGCGCCACAGACACCATGCTCGCATCCATAATGTGTTCCGGTAAGGCCCAGCCCATGACGCAAAAAATCTCCTAAAGTTGTTCTATATTCACAATCAGCTGATCGCTTTTCGCCATTAACATTTACTTCTACAGAAATTTTTTCACTAAACGGTAGTTGTGACATAGTTATCTATTCACCCCTTTACTAAATCAATTTGTTTAATTAATAATTCACTTTGGCTTTGCATCAAATGCCTTCTTAAGTCCGCACTTGCCGTAGGATCTTCTCGCACATTTACCGTATTAGCTAAATGCGCAACAAAGGCTAAAGCATCTTGATGAGATGATAGTTTTTCTTTGAACACTTGAGGTGTATCGTTAATTCCACCATAAGCAAACGTCCATTCTTGATCATTTTTAATCAGGGCTACGGAGACGACAGCGAAATCGCCATGACGATACCCGTACTCTACAAATCCATATTGAGCATTTTTATCTAATTTTGGAAAAACGATTTTTACAAGAATCTCATCCATTTGACGATCGGTTTGCAGCGCGCCGATAAAAAACTCTTGTGCAATTACTTTTCTTTGCTTTTTGGCGCTTGCGAGAACAACCCAGCCTTGCAAAATCGATAATGCTAGAACTAATTCTGCACTTGGATCAGCATGTGCAATAGATCCGCCAACCGTTCCTCGATTACGTATTGGGCGATGTGCAATCCAAGGCATCATTGTCGCCAATAATGGGTGGGTATTTTTATTAACTAAATAATCTTCTAATCTGGCTTGTGAAACTGCAGCTCCAACCTCAATAAAATACTCTTTCTCTACAATTGTTGTTAGTTCTTTAACGTTGTTTATATCAATCAAAATAGCTGGCGTGGCAATACGCATCGCCAACATTGGAACTAAAGTTTGTCCGCCCGCAATAATCTTTGCATCTTCGCCATGTATAGCCGAAAGGTTTACTGCATCACGTAAAGATTTAGGTTGATGAACGACAAATGGGGCGCTTTTCATAACTCCCCCTTATATTTTGCTTTCATCTTGGTTAACCAACTAGCTTTTTGCTCACCAGCTTCTTTTGCCAATGACTTAAATAATTGATCAAGAATAATTCGAATACTACCCTCTACAAGACGACTACCAACCGCGGCCAACTTTCCTGAAATCTTAGCTTGATAGTCATACGTTAGTTGAGTTTTTTCTCCCACTTTATTTAAATTAACTTTTCCAAATCCTTCTGCATAACCAAGAGGTCCTCTTCCTTCTCCGGATAGAACAAAATCGTTTGGTTGATGAATTTCACTTATACGAAGTAGCGCAGTAAATCTAGCCTTGATAACCCCGATCCGGACAACCGCAACACATTGATAAAGAATGTCTGCCCCGTCTCGTGTTTGAATTATTGACTCACAACCAGGTATGACATTTTTTATACGCTCAGGATCTAGCAAGACCTGAAATATTTTCTCAGCACTAATTCCAAACTCGATTTGTCCTTGCGCACCTAGAGGCATATCTGCTCGGGATATTGACTTAACTTCATTTAATTTTCTTGGCTCTATTTTTTGGGACTTTACCAACCATTCATGTATTCGAGTTGGAGTAGCTGGCAATCGTATATCGTCATGTCCTATTGCATCAGCAATGGCATTCGCAATGCATGCCGGGGTACTCATATTATTTCCCTCACCCAATCCTTTGGCGCCTAATGGCGTAAATGGGCTCGGCGACTCCATGTGAATAATTGTCGGAACAGGAATCTCACAAGCTGTGGGTACTCGATAATCCGCGAATGTACCCGATAAAAAATTACCATCCGAGCTATAAACAAACTCCTCAAATAATGCAGCGCCAACACCTTGACTAAACGCACCATAAATTTGTCCATCCGCTAAGGCGGGATTCAAAATTACTCCAGCATCATGTAACGTAATATATTGATCAATCTTTGCCGTACAAGTTATTGGGTCTATTTCAATACCACACACATCAAGCGCAAATCCATATGCCGCCGATGTATTGATACGGTCTTTTTCATCCGTTGCATGTAATGTCGAAGCACTCCAAAACACAGTTTCACGAAGCGCTAAAGATTTCTCATCTCCAATAGCTTGCGCAACAAGTCCAGGCGCCCAATGAAAAGCTCCACATATCCGTGAAAATGGCATATTTTGATTTGTCTTGGGATCTGTGATGGTGTCGTTCGCAAACACTAGTGCATCATGTTCTGCAGCCAATACATGTTTTGCGTATTTAAAAATTCGTTGCTTTAATTTATCAGCTGCTAAATGAGCGGTTCCCGCAACAGCCCCAGCAAAGCGGCTTGAATAATTTCCTGCCGCAACTGACCAAGCATCTTTATGTGTATCAAAATCAACATTGACCGTAATGACTTTTAACGATACTCCAAAAACATCAGCAACAACTTGTCGAATCACAGTTTGATGTCCTTGACCAGCTGGCGCAGATGCAATATTTACTAACACACCTCCCAGGGGATCAATACTGACGGTAACCGAAGTTATCGCGCCATTTTTTGGCCCAGCTTTATCTCTTTGTTCCTTGGTAAGTACAGTGGCAATATATCCCATATTAGAGATGGATGGTTCCACAATCGATGCATGTCCAATGCCGTACCATCGACCTTCTTTCAATGCCTGTTGTTTACGTTCAAGGATTTTTTGATAAGCAGTTGACTGCTTCACTAATTCTTGTGCTTGTATATAGTCCCCTGAATCCAATAGCGCGCCGGCTGCCGCCTGAAATGGAAACTGTTCTTTTTTTACATAATTTAACGCGGTGATTTCAAAATACGTTTTATTCAGGTGTTTAGCAATCTGATGAACTAAACGCTCTAAAGCAAAATAAACCTGCGGTCCACCAAATCCCCGCACTAAACCTGAAGGCGTCTTATTAATGACCACAACACGATTACGAACTAAAAGATGTTCAACATCATAGGCCCCCGTTAAGCAGCCATGCATGCGATAGAGAGTTGCCGGCTCAGGGGCTCTTAAATAGGCGCCGCAATCTTCTAACTGATCATAATCAAGCGCCAATATTTTTCCGTCATTAGTCACTGCCGCTCTAATGGTGGTGGATCTTGCCGTGGCTGATGTAGCAGCAACTAAATGCTCTAAGCGATCCTCAATAAATTTTACGGGCCGCCCTATCTTACGTGAGGCTAGGCAACACAACACAATATATGGCAAAGCAGATTGCTTGACTCCAAAACTACCCCCTGAGTCAGATGGGTATTGATGACGCAACTTATTTGCGGGAACATTCAGTGCCATTGCCATCACCGTGTGCAAGGAGAATGGCCCCATAAAATTTGATGTCACTTGATAGGACTCATCCGCTTGAGACCAACTTGCTATCACACCGGAAGTCTCAATAGGTGTACAAGAATTTCGGGGGTAATCAATATCGATACTAATGACATGATCTGCTTTAGAAAAGGTTTCCTCTGGGTTGCCATAACGAAATGACCGATCTGAAACACAATTACCAGTGGTTCCGGGATGAAGGATGATCGCATCATCTTGTATCGCTTTTTTTACATCAACTAGCGCAGGTAATGACTCGTATTCAATCTCTACTAATTCAACACCATCCTCTGCTAATGCCCTCGACTCCGCAAGGACCATCGCGATCGGTTCACCGACATAACGAACTCGATCCATGGCGAGAACCCATTGACGCATCTCAGACTTCACAGCACCTAACAACGGTTTTGAAAATTTAGCAATATCTTCCGGGAGCAAAATCTCACGAACTCCTTTGAGGGCCAGTGCTTTCGATGCATCTATTGAAATAATTTTGGCGTGTGGCAAGGGCGAACGCACTACTGCTGCATATAAAGTACCTGGATAAATAGGTAAATCATCCATATACTTTCCAGCACCTCGTAAGAGAGCTGCATCTTCTATGCGTTCAATCGCTTGTCCCAGTAACGGAGAATTCAACCTGCCTCCAATAATATTTATTATTGATTAGAGTTTATATCTTTTGGATAATTTGCCTTAATCTTTAATCCTAGAATTATCCAATCAGTCCGATTGTTTAAGAGGAGCGAGTAGCTTTTTCTACTTGACGGCGATAAAGGCTAGGTACAACTCCTTGATGTTGGCGAAAAAATCGAGTGAAATGACTTTGCGCAGAAAACCCTAAAACATCTCCAATTTCAATGAGGCTAACCTCTTCAGATGCTAATGCAGCAAATGCAAAATCCATCTTAAGGACATTGGCATATAAAAGAGGAGATAAACCAGTACAACGCTTAAATAATTCAAAAAAATGCGATCGAGATAAATTAACTGCCGCAGCTATGGTTGTCAAATCCTTTGGTGCATCTTCTGATAGTCGCATCATTTGCATCGCACGTCGAATCCTAGGATCCATGTACGCTAAGTTACTATTAGGTTGCCTAATAATGGATGCATTAATAGCCTCTCGAGGATCCACAAAAGAAAGTGTTAGGCTCAAAAGTAAATTTTGTAAGCGCTCTGTCGTGATGGTATCTGACCACCACAACTCCATCACAACTTTTTCAATAGATAATTTTTGCTCCTCAGACAACTTAATTGTAGATTCTGAAAAAAATCGAGGATGATTACTATTAATAAAGCTTTTACTAAAAGTGGCTAACCAAGTTGGTTCTAAGTAAAGAGCCAAGATTACAGTTTGACCATCGCCCTGAATATCGTGTAAATATGAATGTTCTTCCCAGGCATTAACCAAAACTGCATTGTCATTAGTTAATGGATAGCTTTGCCCACGCACTCGAAAAGCCGTATCTGGCCCCGAGGCTTTAAGTAATAAGTGACAATGATGGTGTGCATGCGATATTAATGGCGCATCCATTTCTAAGAGCGCAACACGACCAAAGTCACCATGAAATAATCGAATGGGTATAGACATAAGTTCTCCAAGATACACATTTTATTAGCACTTTGGTAATTTTTTTCCCTAGTAATTACCCTTGTTTAATATGTACAGTTACCTAATTGTCTGATTTTTTTCACTTATTGAGCAATCCATTAAGAGCTAATAACAAAGATTAAAGACCTAGAATACTCGTATAGGATGGATAGAGCGTACCTTTTAATATCCTTAACTTCTATCTCATATTGCATTTATTTTAGGGTTTTATTTCCCCCGAAAGAGCTCTCGGTGTAGTATATTTTTAAAAAGACTTATTAAATTAGCGTATAGCTCTTTT
>Ga0194048_10001640_pt1 | contig 11144 bp, 10 predicted proteins | sample JunL225m_MetaG_FD_161685 | JGI IMG/M metagenome (GOLD analysis project Ga0194048, IMG submission 161685) | Anoxic zone freshwater microbial communities from boreal shield lake in IISD Experimental Lakes Area, Ontario, Canada - Jun2016-L222-5m | ecosystem: Environmental > Aquatic > Freshwater >... | reverse complement strand
CTCGGGCGTGGCGTCGTTGGGCATGTTGACCGTCTTGGAGATGGCGCCCGAGATGAACGGCTGTACTGCGCCCATCATCTTGATGTGGCCGCGGTAGTGAATGCTGCGCTCACCGTTGGCCGGGGTGAAGGCGCAATCGAACACCGGCAGGTGCTCCTCCTTAAGCCCCGGGGCACCCTCGATGGTCTCGTGGTCGTCGATGAAGGCCACGATCTGCTTGATGGCCTCCTCGTGGTAGCCCAACTTCGCGAGCGCGTCGGGCACCGTGTTGTTCACCATCTTGATGACGCCGCCACCCACAAGGCGCTTGTACTTGACAAGCGCGATGTCGGGCTCAACGCCCGTGGTGTCGCAATCCATCATGAAGCCGATGGTGCCCGTGGGGGCCAGCACCGACGCCTGCGAGTTGCGGTAGCCAAAGATCTCGCCGCGGTCCACGGCGACGTCCCAGCTCTCACGGGCGGCGTCGAGGAGTGCCTCGTCGCGCACGCGGCCGTCGGGGATGTCCTGTGCCGCGCGGCGGTGACTGCGGATGACGCCGTTCATCGCCTTGGCGTTGGGCTCGTAGCCCTCAAACGCACCCATGCGCTCGGCCAGGCGTGTGCTCATTGCGTAGGCACGGCCAGTCATAAGCGCCGTAATGGCGGCGGCGTACTCGCGGCCATCCTCGCTGTCATACGGAAGGCCGTGGCTCATGAGCAGGGCGCCGAGGTTGGCGTAGCCCAGACCCAACTGGCGGTACTTACGGGCGTTCTCGCCGATCCCCTCGGTGGGGTACCCGGAGCGCGACACGATGATGTCCATGGCAGTGATGACCACGTCGATGGCCTGCTGGAAGTCGTCCACCTGGAACGTTCCGTTGCCATCCACGAACTTCATGAGGTTGAACGAGGCCAGGTTGCAGGCCGAGTCGTCCAGGTGCATGTACTCCGAGCACGGGTTGGAGCCGTTGATGCGGCCCGACACCGGGCAGGTGTGCCAGCGGTTGATGGTGCTGTCGAACTGCATACCCGGGTCGCCACACACCCATGCGGCTTCCGCGATCTCCTTCATCAGATCGCGGGCCTTCATGGTCTCAACGACCTCACCGGTGGTGACGGCCGAGGTGTGCCAGTCGCCGCCAGCTTCGTAGGCGTACATGAACTCGTCGGTCATGCGCACGGAGTTGTTGGCGTTCTGGAACTGAATGCTGTGCCAGGCCTCGCCGTTGAGCCCCATGTCGTAGCCCATCTCGCCAAGCGCCCAGGCCTTCTTCTCCTCCTCGGCCTTGCAGCTGACGAACTGGCGGATGTCCGGGTGGTCGACGTTGAGGATGACCATCTTGGCGGCGCGACGGGTGGTGCCACCGCTCTTGATTGCGCCGGCGCAGGAATCGGCACCGCGCATGAACGAGATGGGGCCCGAGGCCTCACCACCGCCCGAGAGGCGCTCCTTCGACGAGCGGATGGCCGACAGGTTGATGCCGGAGCCGGAGCCGCCCTTGAAGATGACGCCTTCCTTGCCGATCCAGGAGAGGATCGAGGTCATGGTGTCCTCAACGGACAGGATGAAGCAGGCCGAGCACTGCGGGTTCTCACGCATGCCCACGTTGAACCACACCGGCGAGTTGAAGGCGGCCATCTGGTTGATGAGCAGGTGGGTGAGCTCGCACTCAAAGGTGGCGGCCTCGTCCTCGGTGGGGAAGTAGCCCTCCTCCAGGCCCCAGGCCTTGATGGTGAGCACCACGCGGTCGATGAGCTGCTTCGCCGAGTACTCGCGCTCGGGGGATCCCATGGCGCCGCGGAAGTACTTGGACGCCACCACGTTGGTGGCCAGCTGCGACCAGTCGGCAGGAACCTCGAGGTTGTCCTGCTCGAACACACTTGTGCCATCGCCAGAGGAGATACCGGCACTGCGGCGCTCCCACTCAATGAGGTCGTAGGGGTGCTTGCCCTTCTTCGTGAAGTGCCGCTTCAGGCCAAGTGCCGGTTGCTTGGTTGATGCGGACCTCTTGCTGGGCGTCGTGCCCACGACCTCAGTCGCCATCTTGTGCCTCCTCGGCTTCGGTGTTGCTGGTCTTGTTCTCTGTCGTCACTTCATCCTCCACGCCGAGCCCGCCTGCCAGGGCGCGAAGCCGACGTCGCGCGGGGCGGACGATCGGCATGGGCTCGGTGAGAAGTTCAAACATGTGATCGTCAAGCGGGCGCTGTCCGCGCGGCAACGGGGGCTCCCGCTCCAGCCGGTTCAGCTCGTCGGCGAACTCTTCGGTGTCCTCAAACTGGCGGTACACCGATGCGAATCGGACGTACGCCACGGTGTCAACGTCCTTCAGGCGCCGAAGGGTGAGCTCGCCGATGGCGGTGCTCGACACCTCCTGCTTCAAGCGGTTCCTCAGGCTCACCTCGATATCGCGCACTGCGGTCTCCAGATGGGCCGTGGGAACCGGCCGCTTGTGACATGCCCTGCGAAGCCCCGAGAGGAGCTTCTCGCGATCAAAGGGCTCCCGGTCACCGGAACTCTTGATCACCACAAGCGGCATCTCCTCCACGCGCTCGTACGTAGTGAAGCGCCTGCCACATGTCTGGCACTCACGACGCCTTCGAATGGCGTCTGTGGTGTCAGGAACGCGGGATTCCATGACGCGGTGCTCTGAACCCTCGCAAAAAGGGCAAATCATGGTGAAAACACTAGGTGTGGGGTCAGCAGCATGAGGGGGCACACTACATGCGGTGTCTTGACCCCGCAAGTTCCGATTGTTACGAAGTGCCCGCTCGGAGCGGTATTCCCTCCAAAAGCGATGTTTCCGTGCGCTTAGCGTGCGGGTACACTTCCGGAATGAACTTCCACCGGGTCGTCACGATGGCTGCGGCTGCGACCGTCGTCCTCAGCGGCGCGGTATCGGCATCGGCCGTCAGTTCCACGCCCATCGCCGCGTATTCCATCGCGGCCCCCCATTCCGTTGCCGCATCTGGCCTTGTGGCGCGTGCGGTGGTGCCTGCCGGCGCCACATGCCCAGATCTGATGGTCAATGGCCGTGCACTTCGCACCCACATCCGACTGGCATCGCCCTCCACGACCGTGGCCTTCGCGCCCATCCTGGTATGCGAGCGCGTGGTACCCACCGGGGGCACCACGGCGTCCATCGGCGGGCTGGGAATCCCGGCAGCCATGCCGACGCGCGTTGACCACATGGTGATGTTCGGCGACACCGGGTGCCGTATTCAGGACACGGCGGTGCAGGACTGCGCCGATCCGGCCCAGTGGCCGCTTGCACGCATCAGCCGCCGTATTGCAATGGAGAAGCCCGACGTCATCCTGTTCACCGGCGACTTCTTCTACCGCGAGACCGCCTGCCTTCCCGAGTACACGGCGTGGTGCGGCGCCAGCCCGCCGCCCATCACCGGCGCGCCGTTCACCGACTCCGCGTACGGCTGGATGGCCGACGTGATCACGCCCATGACGCCGATGCTGCGCACCGCGCCCATCGTCATGACCTCCGGCAACCACGAGGCGTGTAACCGCGCCGGGAATGGCTTCTTCCTGCTGATGGATCCCCGGCCGGTCACGCGCACGTGGTGCGACGACCCGAGCGCGCCACCCACCAGTGCATACGCAATCGATCTGCCGCTGGCCACCGCGAAGGGGCGCACGCTGCGACTGGTGGTGGCCGACTCCGCGAGCGGCAGCGACACCCACATCTCGTCGGCCGAACCGGCACTTCGCACCATGTATGAGGGCGGTGCGGCGCTTGCCGCACCGGCAGCGGGCCGCGAGTCGTGGCTTGTCACCCACCGACCCATCTTCGGACTGGTGGCGCCATCGCTGGCGGGCACGGGCTCGCAATGGTCCAGCGTTGACCAGACTGCAGCCACCGTGGGCCTGCTGGGTCGGTACCGCATGATCGTGTCGGCGCACGTGCATCTGGCGCAGGCCGTGCAGATACCCGGCCAACCCGGGCAGATCGTGCTGGGGAACGGCGGTACCGCGCTCGACCCACCGAGTACAAGCGCACCGCCGTACGGGCCGCTCTCCGACCCGGGTGGCGCACCCGTGAGCAGCGCGCTCACGCCGTACCCCACCGCCTCATCGGTGTGGAGCGCATCGACCTTCGGCTACGCCACCGCCACACCGGGGGCCAGGGCCGGCACATGGCGCGTGGCGCACCGCGATGACAGCGGCAAGACCTTCGCCACCTGCACGCTGACGGGTCGCGCGCTCACCTGCCGGGGTTCCTAGTGTCTAGCTGAGGAACTGCAGGCGGGTGATGGGCCAGTAGATGAGTTCTGCCTGACCGATCACGTTGTCCTCGGGTGTGAACGCGGCATTGCGCTCCAGCCACACGTGCGCATCGCACGATCCGGGCCGGTTGTCGCCCAGTACCAGCAACTGGCCCGGCGGGACCACCGGGAATGACGCCGTGTAGTCGGGCGTGAGGGCCGTGGGCACGATGAATGGCTGGGCATCGGCCTGGCCCGCCCGCTTCACGAAGGTCACGTGGGTGGTGTCGCCGTCCTTCAGCTGCTGCTCGGTGACCCCATCGGGGCCGAACGAATTGGGTGTGGCGGTGCGCTTCACCGCGGCAGCACCACCGGGGCGCAGATCCGGATACGGGCTGGTGGATGAGATGGTGACCTCACGCACGCTCACCTGATCACCCGGGATTCCGATAACCCGCTTGACGAAGGGCACATCCCCGGGCTCGCTGCACGCCGCGCGCGCGCCCTTGGTGGGGTCGAACACGATGATGTCGCCAGGGGAGATATCCCGCAGCTTGTAGATGACCCGGTTGGCGATCACGCGGTCCGGGGCGCGGTCGCCCGTGGAGTTGGCGCCCTGAATGGCGGGAAACATCGAGTTGGTGGGAATCTCATACGGCTTGGCAAGCGACGCCTGGATGACAAAGGCCAGAGTGATGGCCACGACCACCGGCAGGATGAGGTCCTTCACCAGCTTGCGCACGCTATTGGCTTCCCGTCGGCGGACCATCGCCACCACGGCGGCGGCTGATCATGAACCATGCGCCGGCGGCGATAAGTGCCAGCACGGCGAGCACGATGATGACGATGACAGCGCCCGGCGGCCCGGAGTCCTCACTTACCGCGGCCGATGAGGAGCCGTCGGATGCCGCGCCGCAGGCCTCACCAGGGCGACTCAGGTTGGTCAGCTCGGCCTGGCGGATTACGTCAACGGCTGCGCCGTACTGCTGCTGGTCAGGGCGGATTCGCCGCAGGGCGTCCTCAAACTGCGCCAGCGTGTAACAGCCATTGATCTGGCCGTTGTCCTCGTAGTCGGCCAACACGGCCCGGCCAGTGACCTCGGTGGACGCCTTGGCGCCCGACGCAGCCGTGGCCGCTCCCCGCGTGGTGCCCACGCACTGGATCTGTGCTTGCTGGATGACGTCAACCACCGCGCCGTACTGCTGCTGATCCGGCCGCACCGCCTTGAGCGCGGCCGCGTAGTCACCGGCCGCGTAGCACTGCTCCAACTGCCCGTTGTCGGCGTAGTCGGCGAGCACGGCCTGCCCACTCGCGAACGCGGACGAGGCAAAGAGCCCCATCACAAGCGCGAGAAGGAACGACACGGCTACGCTGGGGCGGATGATGGTCATAAGGGTGAGAGCGCCCGAGGCGCGATGCGCCGCCGGGAATCTGGCGAGCGTACCAGCGCCCCATGGGGCTGGCGAGTTCGCGCGTCACGGGGGCACCCGCTGACAACCCGGCGTGCGCGCACCGAGACGCCGCTGTTGGTGGGGGCTCTGCTGCTGGCCGGCTGGACCCTGCTCACCGTGATGAACGGGGGCATCGACCTGGGTGACGGCCTGGCGACGCGTGGGGCCACGGCGGCGCTGTTTGCCACGGTCATCGCTGCGCCCACCGCCGCATGGGCGCTCATGCGCGCTCGCAACCACGCAGCCGTGCGATCGGGGCCCTCGCTCATCGCCATCGTCGGTCTGCTGGGGCTTGCGGTGTGGTCGGGCATCTCCATTGTCTGGGCGCTTGCTCCCGACATGGCCTGGACTGAGGCCAACCGCACGGCACTGGCGTTCTTGGCGCTGATGCTGGGCATCACCCTTGGTGCGCTCATCCCACGAGCTCCCGAGCGCTTCGCCACCGGGCTGGCGCTGGCCACCGCACCCATCATCGCGTGGGCACTGCTCGCCCGTTGCATACCCACGATCTTCGGCAGCGACTACGAGCCCTCGCGCCTGCAGGCTCCCGTGGGGTACTGGAACGCGCTGGCGCTGGTGTGTGTGATGGCCGTGCCGGGAATCCTGTGGTGGGCGGGACGACGGGGGGCATCACAGGCGAGCCTCTTTGTGTCTTCCGGCGCCCTGGCCGTGGTCATCACCGCGCTCATGCTCACCTATTCACGCGGAGGGCTGCTGGGGCTCATCCTGGTGGTGGTCATCGTGTTGTGGATGGTGCCCGGACGCATTCGCATGCTGTCGGTGCTGATCGGCGGCGGCATCGGCGCCCTGCTCCCCGTGGTGTATGGACTCACCACCGACGCACTCACCGACGACGCCCTGATTGCCGCCGACCGCAGCGGTGCGGGGCTTGGACTGCTGTGGAGGATCGTGCTCGGAGCGGCCATCGCGGTGGGCGTCGCGTGGCTGGCGGCCCGGGTGCTGGGCGGGGGCAGGCTCAACCGCAGGCGTGCCGGCATCGCCGCGCTGGCAATCGCCGCAGTGGGAGTGCTGGGCGTGCTGGGGTACTCCGCAGCCAACCCCGACAAGGTGGGGAACTGGATCTCCACCCGCGCGAGCGAGGTGGCGGGAACCTCGGGCGGGTTGGCCAATAACCCCGGGCGCCTCGGCAGCCTTGACACCAATCAGCGAATCGACTGGTGGAAGGAAGCGGCGGGGTCGGTGGAGCAGGCGCCGCTTATTGGCGAGGGCGCAGGTTCGTTTGCGCTGGTGCACCTGCGCGAGCGCACCAGCGCCGAGGACCGCCTGAACGTGCGCCAGCCGCACCAGTTGGTGCTCGAAGTGCTGTCGGGGCTGGGCGTGATCGGTCTGGCACTGCTGGGGTGTCTCGTGGCTGGCATCGCGTGGGCGGTGGCGCGCGCCCGCACCCGCGGCGCACCCGCCACAATCGCGCTGCCCCTGGCCATCGTGGCTGCGTTTCTTCTGCAGTGCCAGCTCGACTGGACATGGACGGTACCCGCGCTCACAACCGCATCGATGGCCGCCGGTGGCGTGCTCATCGCAGCGGGGGCGCCGGGGCCAGCCGCGCCCGGGCGCTCGCTGCCACGGGGCGCGGTCGTTGCCGGATGGGTGCTGGTGCCGGTGCTCGTGATGAGCGCGCTCATGCCGTGGTGGAGCCAGCAGGACGTTGCGGCGGGAAACGCCGCCGTGGCCGCCGGGCAGCCGGCGGTGGCCGACGCCAAGGCATCGGAGGCGTCGTGGCTCAATCCATTCTCCATCCAGCCATGGCTGCTGAAGGCCCGTGCTGCTGCGTTGCGGGGTGACCCGGTGGCGCTGCGCAATGCCGCGCGCCAGGCCACGGTGGTTCAGCCCGACAATCCCAGCGGGTGGACCATTCTTGCGCTGGCGCTGGGCGACTCGGCGGCAGGGCGCAATGCCTGGCGCCATGTGCTGCAACTCAACCCGCTCGATGCCCGTGCCCTCGCGGCACTGGAGGACACCAGGCCATGAGTGACGATGACGACGACGACCGCCGGGACGACGATGACCACGACTACGGGATATTTGTGGAGGGGGTCGCCGGCACGTACGACGAAATCCTCGTGCCCGCCCTGTTTGACCCCTGGGCATCAGAGGTAACTGCGCGTCTGGGCGAGGCATCGGGCACCGTGCTGGATGTTGCATGCGGCACGGGTGTGCTGGCGCAGCACCTCATCGATGCGGGGTGGATGCACGTAATCGGCGTGGATCTGTCGCCATGGATGCTTGAGCGCGCGATCGAGCGCACCCCCGAGGCGGAGTGGATCGAGGGCGATCTGTGTGCGCTGCCACTGGACGACGGCGCGGCAGACGCACTGGCATCGAGCTTCGGGCTGATGTTCATTACCGAACCCGGTGAGGCGCTGGCCGAGATGGCCCGGGTTACCCGACGGGGTGGGCCCATGGTCATCTCCACCTGGGGCTACCTGGAGGACTCTCCCGGCATGTACTGCATCGCAGAGGCCCTGGAGTCGGTGGCGGGGCTCAGCGGCTCGAAAGCACTGCGCCGTGCATTCACCATGGGCGACCTCGACGATCTCGCCGAGCATGCCGACGACGTGGGCCTTGCCGATGTACGGGTGTCGGTGCACACCATCGACGTGCTATTCGACTCGCTTTCGGACATCGCCGAGGTGTATTCCACCTCACTGGGTCTGGGTGACCCTTCTGAGGCCGAGGTACTGGAGGAAGTGTTGACTACGGCCATGAAACCGTGGATGCAGGGCGACACGGTCGAGTTCCCGCTGAGCGGGATCATCCTTGAAGCAACCGGACGAGGTAACTGAGCATGGCGACGATCGTTCTCATCCATCCATTTCCCGTGGACGCCACGTTCTGGGATCCGGTGGCTGGTGTGCTCCGCGCCGCTGGCCACGACGTGCTCACACCCAACCTGCCCGGATTCGGCGGCAGGGAGTTGGAGCCGGACTGGACGATGCGTGGCGAGGCGGACAGTCTGGCCGCGCAGATCCCCGTGGGGTCGGTGGTGGTTGGGCTCTCGATGGGTGGCTACGCCGCATTGGCGTTGCTCGCCGCACACCCCGACCGGGTGGGTTCGCTGGTACTGGCCGACACCCGTGCAGCGGGCGAAGCGCCCGAAGGCATGGCCGGGCGCCGCGACACGGCGGCGTCACTGCGTGCCAACGGAAGCGCGGCATTCCTCGACGCCTTCGTCCCCAAGGCGCTCGGGCCCGACCCCGCCCCGGCGGTGGTCGCCCAGGTCCGGCAGATCGCAGAGGCCCAGCCGGCCGACGCCATGGCCGACGCCACCATGGCCATCGCCACACGTGACGACACGGATGGTCTGCTGCCAGACATCGCTGTGCCGGTTCTCGTGATCGTGGGCGAGCACGACGCGATCATCCCGCCGTCGGTGCACACTGAAATGGCCGCGCGCATCCCGAATGCCACGCTGGCAATCATTGGCGGAGCTGGTCACCTGCCCGCGCTCGAAGAGCCGCAGGAGTTCTCGGACCTGCTGCTGGCACACATCGCGCGGTCCTGAGGCCCATGGTGGCAGACCACGAAACCCCTGCAGAGAGCACCATTATTTGACGGCACACATACCTTTCGCCTAAGGTCCCCGGTCGCGAATCACCGCGTGTTCGCCTGACCGAGGAGCCATATGCCGTCACTTCCGCCCGCGATACACCTGTCGTTCACCACAGATGGGGATGGACCCCTGGTGGTGGCGCTGCATGATGTCGGGCGACCGTCGGCTGATCTGCGGAAGGCCCTCAAGCCGCTGCTCAAGCACCACCGCGTAATGGTGCCCGAGCTGCGCGGCCATGGCGAGTCGCCGTCACCGGCGGGGCCGTGGAGCATTGACGACTTCGCATCCGACGTCGCGCGTCTGGTGGCGGGCGAAGGTGGTGGCGCAGTGATGCTGGGGATTGGACTGGGGGGCGCAACGGCACTGGCCCTCGCCCTGGGCCACCCCGGCCTGGTGGCCGGCCTGGTGCTGTCGGGTATCGGCCCGCGCGGCGAGGATCCCGACGGGCGTGACCGCTGGATGCTCATCGCCCGCGCTCTGCGTGAGCGCAACCGTGACGAGGGTCAGGCACTCGCCGCCGAGGCCATGGCCACCCGCCCCGACTGGCGCGGCGCGCTGGCCCAGGTGGATGCGCCGGTGGCCATCGTGGCCGGCGAGAACGACAAGGCCGTCCCGCCCCAGGATCAGCGCGAGCTGGCCATCTGGCTGCGCGCCGCCACGTTCGAGGTGGCTGAGGGCGCTGGCCACGACATGGCGAAGGACGGCGGCGCCCACCTGGTGGACGCCGTGCGCCGCCTCTCACCCACCGGCGACCGCGCGGTCGGTGCTACCCGCTAGACCTCGGTGTCCTCTTCGACGTCGTCGTCCCCGTCCGCGGGGGCGCCGGCGTCGAGTTCATCGGACGGCGCAAGCGTGCCATTGGTGATGTCGGCAAGCGCACGGATGACGGTGACCGACAGGGCGTCGCTCACTGCCACCTGAATCGACGAGCCGTCGGCATCTTGCAGGCCCACCGTCCAGTGGGGAACAACCTGGCCATCGTCCTGCACGTGGGGCGGAGTCACCGCGGCACCCACGAGGCTCTCGATGTTGACACCGAAAAGCATGGAGGCGGGCATGACGGTGGGCTCGGGCTCCCACGATGAGGCCTCAGGCGGCATCTGGCCACGCATCGACTCGGCCTGGGTGAACGCACCCATGACGTTCTCGGCGTCCTGGCGGCTGATGAAGGCTGTGGCCTGCACGGATGGTCCACCGAGGAAGGCGATGATTGCCGAGGGAATCTGCTCGGGCTCGGGACCCTCTTCGCCCTCGGGCACGTCGATCTGAACGTCGACGGGGCCGGCCTCGAACCCTGTGGCCTGGAACGCGATGGTATGACGCACGACTCTCCTCGTTGTGTAGCGTCGAAGGCCATGGGGCAACACGGCGCCATAGTGGCCTTCGCGGGACGATCCATTCTCACACAGCCGGGAGGCGCGGTGACCCTCCGCGTGCCCGGACGGGTCCGGGCCGACATCCTGCTCGCTGCCCTCACCCACCTCGACCGACCCGTGCTCGTGCGGTACCTCGGCCAGACCATCGTTGCTGCCTGCCCCGACGAGGTCGCCACTGGCGCGTCGGTGTGGGACGCCCTGCGCCGACCCAGCCGTCACACGGGTGTGCACCCCATGGCCGGTGGCTGGATCGGCCTGCTGGCCGATCGCCTGGCCGGCACGGTCGAACTGCTGCCTGGTTCGCCACCGGACGAAGCGGGTCCGCCTCCTGGGGCAATCGCGCGGTACCCGGCCGTGTTCGTCATCACCGACGATGGAACAGCAACCCTGCACGCCGAGACACGCGGCGAGCAATTCGAAGCCCTGCGACGCGCAGTCGACGCGCGCCCGACACCGGGGTCAGTCCCCGGGGGGGGTCAGTCCCCGGGGGGGGTCAGTCGCCGTGACAAAAGTGTGTTGGCCTCACCGGCACCGCTCGGGTCAGTGGGGT
>Ga0194048_10001638_pt1 | contig 11149 bp, 14 predicted proteins | sample JunL225m_MetaG_FD_161685 | JGI IMG/M metagenome (GOLD analysis project Ga0194048, IMG submission 161685) | Anoxic zone freshwater microbial communities from boreal shield lake in IISD Experimental Lakes Area, Ontario, Canada - Jun2016-L222-5m | ecosystem: Environmental > Aquatic > Freshwater >... | reverse complement strand
AGTAGTTCATCGCCTTCAATGGCATCAGCAATTTCTGTTAGTACTTGCCTGCAATGCTGTACTAGTTGATCTCTTTGGGCCCGGGTCTGTTTAACATAGGTGGTACTATAATTTAAACCTTCCCTGGGCTCCATCTTATGAGTACTCACATACCCTATAAATGTCACCATAGTTTCTCCTAGGGTTTTACCCTTTTGCTGTAAGTATTTAAATCTCTACTGGCACCAAAGCCCTGGCGTTGTTTGATCAGTTCTTTGAGATGTTCTTTACGGATTCTAAGTTCGCAGTTGGCTAGGCTCCATTCTCCAGCAGAGTCTATGCGTGTCAAGATTAAATCATCTCCTCCGCGGCCACGAAAGTCCCAGTCATCACCCCATATGGCAGCAAAGTCATCAAAGGATAATGCGTACAGTTCGCCGCGGTAGTGAGCCTGAGCCTTGTGTACTTGCCATGGGTGATACATCACATGATATTTGGGATCACTCACAATCCATACATGCGGGCGAAGTTTTTTAGGCTTGTGCGTCATCAAAAAACTCCTCAAATACATTGTTGGGTCGGTTCCAAGCCTCTATACGCTTTAGACTAATATCAATATACGCTGGGTCAAGTTCACAGCCAATATAGTCATATCCTAATTCTACTGCGGCACAGCCTGTGCTTCCACTACCGTTGAATGGATCTAAAACTACACCACCTGGTGGTGTGATCAACTTAATAAGATACTTCATTAGTTCTATAGGCTTTACTGTGGGGTGATTGTTGCTGCCATTGTTAGCATTTTTTTCTACTATACCAATTTGTGATTCTCCATTGTTAGCATTATTACTACTGGGCATTCTATAATCAAATCCGCTGGGGACTTGAAACTGTGGTCCTGGATCAATACAACCAACATTGCGTTCTCTGCGGCTGACTTTTGGGCAGTAGAAATACTTTTGGTAGTCTGGGATCTCACCGAGAACATTGCTTGGGAAACGAGCCTGTTCTTCTTCGCGTTCTATTCTGGTGGCATCAATGTTCAGGGCACCTACTCCATACTTTTGACAATTCTTTGCTATGCTGAGTTTAATAGGTTTGCGGGCTAGTGCTATGGGTTCGTGTGCTGGCTTTAGTGCTGTGCCCCAACCTGCCCATTCATTGAGTGCTGGTGCTAAAGCGTCACGCAGATCACATTGAGATTCTTCACAGGTATTTTGGTTAGTGCCGTTTAATGTCTTATTACATTTAGGGCAGTTGGTCTTTGGACCTGATTCAATCTTACTGCGTTTGATGCCTAATGCGTTGTCTTTGCGTTTGTTCTCACTGCGTTCAATACTCTTACCAATATCCTGACTCTTGGGAAAGCCTGAACTATAGATCCACATGATCTGATCACGGATCTCAAAGCCTGCTTGCTCCAGTGTCACAGCCAAGTGGTGGTAAGTTCTTGCGGCACTGAACGCTAATATATGCCCACCGGGTTTCAGCACACGCAGGCATTCTTGATAGGTCTCAAGTGCTCCTGTATTGGCATCCCACGCCTTGCCCAGGAAGTCTATGCCGTAGGGTGGGTCAGTGACAATAGCGTCTATTGAGTTATCCGCTAATGTTTTAAGAGTATCCCTGTTGTCGCCCGGTAATATATTGTACGTCATTATTTACCGGCTTCAAGGAATGCAGTTAGTCTGGCATAAGTTTCGCCAACCAAGGTCATTTCATCTGGCTTGAATGCACCACGGCTACTGCATACTTCAAGTATTTGTTTGAAGTGTGCAATGTCTTGGATTGTTAGTTCGGGTGCAGGCGTGGGTGTAGCGGGTTTGGCACCTAAAACATTTGCATCTTTAGGCAGTTCAGTCACTACTGTCATTTGGGGCTGTGGTGCTGATTTCTTGGCGGGTGTCTTTCGGGCTGTGGGTTTGGTTGTCTTCATATCTATCTCCTATAATGTATTTATGAGAGAGATAAAAAAAGCCCTTAAAATAGAGTCATTCTGCGGCCTCTTTTTTAGAGTCAATGATCTGTTTAACAGCCTTAAACTTATTTTTACTTACACCTCTAATCTTGCCAAAGATTGGCATTTGACCTTTTGCCATAGCATCCTTAAACCAATCAGGTGCTGGTGTGCGACGAACGCACTTGTTGATGTCTAAATCTTTCATTCTGCGGCCTCTAACAAAAAAGCATATTGATGAACTTGCTTGGCTTGTGCCAAAGTTAAACTATACTTACGCATAGTGTCTGCTTCATTTTGAGCAAGAATTATTTGGCGTGCTCGAGGATTGCTACGCAGGATTGCCATAATGTCCATTTTGCTGTCTTTCTGTGTGTATAGACTATGCGATTTGCTGTGTCCATATGAGTATTATAGCAAACAACTTCAAGCGTGTCAGGGTCTTTTGGCTAACCTGCTTCTCTTTGTTTTGGCTCGTTTTTTGGCCCGAGCGGCTCGCTCTTCTGGAGTCTTGTGTGTTGGATGAACTATTGGTTTGGTTGTCTTCACATATGACTCAAAGTTAGCCAAAATACAAGCCAATCTTGCAGGTGAGATTCTGTTGCGTTTTTGGTTGTTCTCCAGTGCACCAATATACATATTGCATCCCCTATGCAAGACAGCACGGATCAAACCCGTAGCATGGCAGTGATCCAAGACTGCTTCAAATGGATCCAAATATTCCTGGCATATCTGACATAAGTTATTTTGCTCTTGGAGTAATTGCTCTCTGAGAGGTTTTATATCACGACTTTTCAGTTTCATTGAGTTGTCGTATTTCGGCGGCTTCTATGTAGTTGAGCCATTGGATATGCCGATCGCATTCAACGCATCTCAAGGCAGCATAATGAGGGCCATTTCCTCGAGTGAGATGTACTCGGACTAGATGATTGTCATGATGATTATTTGTAGTTATTGGCATATCTCACATTGGTAGTTTTAATTGCATCTGCAATTTTATAAATTTCTTCTCTTGTTGTTCTATCTAAAATAGATCCAAGGCTATCTTCTTTGTTTAACCAGACTTGGCTACTGGAATCTTTAACAATCCAAGTATCCAGTTCTGTGGCAAATATCCAGATGTCTGTGTGTCGTGCCATAACAATGTCATGTGGTTGGCTATAACCCGCACCTGATTTGTAAACTGTAAACAAATCCATTTCTCCAAATGCATCAAATAAACTTTTAATTAGTGCATCCTTTTGCCAAAGTCTTAGTTCACTTGGATGTTGCTTGTCCCACCAATCGGTAATAGGCGTAGTTGTATTTGTTATTTGGCTGGTCAAATATTTACTACCTCTATCGCTTTCAATGACCCATTCTTCTGCACGGGTCTTAATTAAAGAGATTTTATTTTTGTATCGGATCATATGCCTAACTCCTTGAGACTAACCCAACGGCGTTCAGTTGAGGCTGTTCCATAATAGCCAGTGGCAATGCCGTTGCATTTTTGAAATCCCGGACTACCTGGGTCATCCAGTAAGAATTCGTAAAGTTCTCCTTGGCGTATAATATCCAAACACCAGTAGTCTTGCATTTGATACACCCAAGCAACAATCTCTTCAATGCTACCAGTCTTGCCAGGCATATAAAATTTACTGCCTCGGAGATCCTTGCTGGTTTTTCTATTGGCTTGTTCATAGCCTTTAACGGCTTGCCAATGCTTTTGGAACAAGTCTTCTTTTGGGACTCCGCGGTATATGTGCCTTATGGGACTGTTGAGTTGTGCTGTTAGTGCAATGGGTTCGGGTTTGTTTGGCAGTATGATACCAACCTTAACAGTTAATTTCTTTTTGCCACGGGCTGTGGATCCATTACAAAACAAATCAATCTTAACACTACTCCAGGTGGGTGGCAGGCTACCAATTTTCCGGGCCGGCCTACCAAAGCCACTCTGTGGTACAACAAGTTCCTCTGGAACAGGAGTAGGCGGAGCCGACGAGGCCATCAGAGATGTCAGAGACATCGGATTTCCTCTATCATTGCTACTTGGTACAATGATTGATGTAATTAAGTTATTATCGTTATTATCGTTATTATCGTTATTAATGTTTGTACGGCCTTGCAGGGCCGATAAGATATCTTGTGCTTGTTTTTTTGCCATTGTCATTCTCCGTTACAATGTATTTATTATACATTATAGAAAAGCCCCTGTAAAGAGGCTTTGGCCTCAATTACGCCGAACGGTTAACTACTCGGACTCTGAAGTTTCTACGATCGGTTAGTCCAGCGGCAGTTGTGACTGTACAGGTTACTACATAGGTCTTGTCCAATTGGCCACCACTCAACTTGACATAAGTGTATCTGCCTGATGTTACGCCACTGGTTACTTTGACTAATGGTGCTGGGTCATTGGCACGAACTTGCAGTGCATATGAATTGGTTACAATAGTATCCCCATCGATTAGCCAAGTTCCCCAATCAAATGTGTAAGTTAACACAGCACTGGGATCCTTTTCAGTGCTGAGTTGTTGGTTGATAATTTCAAATCCTGTTGTCATAGTTTATCCTTCGATAGTAAATTCTGTGCCCGCTGGTGAGATTATATAGTCACGGACATCTAGTTCAATTATGTATGTTCTTGAGTCTGGTTCAATAGCCCAAGTAGAAATACTTTCTGGTATAACATACAATCTGGTGTCAGCAGGTATAATCCAAAAGTCGCCTGCTTGATTTAGTGGTATTGTCTTGTCATAGATATAACTCCACAAGACTGTTGTAGACAAGTCAGCATGGGCTTTTCGGATAACTCCTGTGGTACATGCTAGAGCAAATCTGGCTTGTAAATCGGCAGCACCTGGGCCTGCACGAGTTCCAATTGTAATTTCTGCAAACAAGGCATTCAATGCGATGCTGGCACTACGAATTCGTATGCTGTTGGCAGTCAGCGTTGCTCTTGTAGATAATGCACTAGCAGCCTGTCTATTTCTACTAATACTTGCAGCCACTGTTGAACTTGAAGCCAAAGCCAATGTTATATTGGATACTTTAATTACTGTGGCTGATACTTGAGCACGAGCAGTTAGTTGGCTAGTAATAGTTCGAGTAATCTTTGGTATTGCTTGTAGTACAAAGGCGGTCGTTAGGTTAGCCTGTGCATGTTTGATATTTTCGCTGGCAACTAACTCAGTGACAAAGGCAGTTAAGTTTATTTGTGCATTGACTGTTTTAACTGGTGTTGTTGCCAAAGCCGCGATGGCGTTTAAATTAGCATTAGCATTTCTTCCGCGTACTTGGGTAGCGGCCAAGGCAAAATTACTGCTAATTGTACTGGTTGCGGATCTTGTGCGTGTAACTGCGGCTAAAACCTGCGTAGTTGTAGTTAAACCAGCGTTAATTCTTGCTATCTTCACGCAATTTATAGCCAAACTGCTAGATGAGGTTATACTAACGGTCAAGGCTTTTGTTGCGGTGTCTATTGTTATGGTACTGACAAAGGCATTTAAATTAACACTAACATTACGGGTTCTGCTTGCTGTGGGTTGGATCTGTGCATTTGAAGCAAGACTTGCTGCCGCATTTCTTACTTTGGATCCTTCTGCAACTAAAGTACTACTTGAGGATAATGTTGCGGCAGTTGGCTTGTAACTTATTGCATTGGTAGTCATGCTGGCATTGGAGAACGCAGTCAATGCAATTTCTTGTAATTTTCCAATTCGTGCAACTAATGTAAAACTACTTGAGATGTTTGCATCAGCCCTAACTGGCGGCTTAACAGATGCATTGGTAGTCATGCTGGCATTGGAGAATGCACTTAGGACAATTTCTTTTACACGATAAGCAGTAGCAGTTATCTGCGTACTTGAACTAATTGTACTTCTAGCACTGTAATTTACATTGGCAGTGACTGCAACAGTTGAACGACTGATTAAGTCAGCACTTGGTGGTAAACTAATATCATCTGTTAGGTCGCCATTAAAGTGCAACAACAAACTTGTGCTGGCATTACTGGCCCAAGCAATTGTTGGCACAGTAAAACTAGTAACAGTTGTATCAGTTAGCAATGTTTCGCTTAGGTAAAATTCATCAAAATAATAGTTAGTAGCACCTGTGCTTTTAAATCCGCCAAATATCAATGGATTGGTATTGGTTGGTAATGCTGTTGATAAAGTGCCTGTGGCAATTCTAGTACCATCAAGATATATGGCAGTGTTTAATCCATTTCGACTAATACGAACATGATGCCAAGCATTGTTGGTAAAGTTTCCTGTGCTTAACTGTGCAGATTGATTGGCAAAATCAATTCTTAAGAATCCGCGATCAGTAGCAGGCACTTGATTACCTACGCTTACTGTCCAAGTATTTGGCTGTGCTAGATTATATCCGTTGCCGTGTGCAATCGCACTTTGTTCAAGCCAGTTGCTAACGCTGGGAGTTGTGGTATAGACCCAAAAATCCATGGTCTTCCAAGTTGAATATTTTGCACTTAGGTCACCTGCTGTGTATTCAATTGTTTCAGGTAAGTTTATCTGTCCTGTAATTCTGCTATTGGTCCAAGTAGTGCCATCAGTAGTGGATATAAATTTAACTTCGGATCCAGAACCTGCTATTGTATTCTGATCATCTAGCACAGCCAACTGGCCTGCACCTGCAACACCATTAGTTCCCAATGCATTTCCATAAGCCGTAATGGTCCAAGTAGTTCCTAAATCACTACTTGAATAAGCATTGCTATCAAAGGTTACCCACCACTTGCCTGCACCGTATCTAACACCTGTACTGACACTGGTGACACCTGCTTTGGTTTTCTTAGTCCAAGCACCAGCACCTGCTTTGGTATAAACTTCGCCTGCGGCACTAGTTGTACCATCATAACTTGTTATCCAGTTATTAGAACCATCTGTAGCAATTGATCCATACCCGATTTGAAATGTTGATGCTTGTACAATACTAGCATCGATAGTCCAAGTTGTATTATTACTACTGGTATAGATATAATTGTTGTATTTGCTAGCACCACTAACAGTTTCTTGAGTCACAAGTGTAAATTTAGTAACTGTACCGCTGACAGCAACACCAACTATGGCTACACTGTTAAGACTTGTTCTGGCGTTGTATCCAATCTCAACTCGGCCGGTATTACTTCCAAAACTTGGACTAATATTTTGTGGAGTAGCATCTTGACCTGCTGATCTATAAACATATATGATACCACCTGAGACTGCTGAGGGAGAATATGCAACCATGTTCCAATAGTTGTTGGCATAAGTTATGCTACTGGCAATGGCAGTATATCCAGTTGGCATTTGAACCGAAGTCCAACCAGTACCATTAGAACTAGCCCAAGCCAAGGCACCTGATGTGGCTATCCAATAATCATTAAGGTAAACAACTTTACTAGGTGCCGCAGTTATGCCGCTGGTACTATTGACTGACCAAGTTGCTCCTGAATCTGTTGATACAAAAACTTTGGTATAGTCACTGTTGAATGCCAGCCACTTGCCATTTCCATAACCCAATACATTTAGGCTAAGGCGTGCAGTAGTTATGGTTGAATTTTTATAACTACCAGTGCCAAATTTCTTAACACTAGAATCAATACTAATGTTATCCAAGAACATGCCTGTACTGTTATTGACAACAGTTGGAGGTATGCGATAAATCTTAGTTAGAGTTGCGGTCAGTGAAAACTGTGAATTATCAGTTGAACTAAAGGCAATTGTACCCGGTACTGGACGAATTTCACCTGTTAGGGTAAATGCACTATTCAAACTAGCAGTAGCAGTCTTGAGACTTAGAATTGGTGTCAGGCTTGCACTGATTGTGCTTGCACTTGATATTGCTGAACTGAATTCTTGAACGCCAGTTTCATCATCATAGTAATTGCCATCAAACTGATACAAGAATACAGTTGTAGACAAAGAACCATCATTGATAGAACCCAGTGTGGGATTTGTTCGTTGAACTGTGCTGACACCACGAGCAAAGAACAGTTCATCTATGTAAGCACCATTGTTGCCACCAGCAATAACAGGATTACTTGCACCCACATAAGCACCACCTGTGGCAGTAGCACCAATAGCACCAGAATAGTTTGCAGTGCTTACAACAGGCACAGCACTGGTATTGGTAAAAGTCAGGGTAATTACGCCACTGGCTCTTTTGGCCACAATATGACTCCAACCATTTTCAGTTGGACTGATTTGATCTCCATTGGTGCCATTAAACACAGTATTGATAGTATTACCATTGTATCTAAAATAAGGCAGTGCTCCAAAGCCCAAGTTAGGTCCAACTCGATAACCTATTGACCAACCATCATCAAATCCACCAGATCCAAATGTTATTAGCGGATAAGTTGCATTTGCAGTACCCACATAAGTATCGCCATACTGTACCCATAGGCTGATAATGAAATCTTGGCCAGAGGCAATTTTAAAATCACCTGTGCTGGGAGTAATTAATAAGGCCTTGCTTCTGCTGGTACTGGCATATGGGCTATAGAAACTACCAGTGCCGTATTTGTACTGTGCAGATGATAATCCGTAATTAGCCATTTAAATTACCTATGATTGTGATGGTTGTTCTTGGCACTGCTCGAGCACTGGCCACTGTGATTGCACCAGTTACTTGGGGCAATGAAAAAGCCGCATTTACAGCGGCTAGGGTTGTGCGAACACGGCGGTTGGTAACGGCCAAGGCAAATGCTGCATCTTCTTGGCTCAGTACATAAACACTCTTGGCAGCATTGGCTACCACAGTGAATACTCCGCTTACCGCAACATTGTTGTTTCTAATTCTTGTGACTTGTGCAGCCAGTTGTGCATTAGAGAATGCAAACAATTCAGCCACACGAGTTTCAACAACAGAAACAGTTTGTGTGAAAGAGGCAGTCATAGTTACTTCAGCCTCAACTATGCGAGTAAAGTAAGTCTCGTCTATGTAGCCTGCTTCAAAGTAACTGATGTCTTGTGTTGCCATATTTGTCCTTAACTGAATGTTATTCTGATTGCACCTGCGGCACCAGCTGAATTTAAGCCAGTAGTTCCAGTAGAACCGCCGCCTCCGCCTGCACTATTGCCAGGTGTTGCATTTGTAGCATTATAGTTTCCACCATTACCAGGTCCAGTTCCTGTTCCAAAATTTCCTGTTCCACCTGCACCCGCTATAAAAGAGCCACCAGCACCGCCAGCACCACCAGGTCCAGCACCACCACCACCACCTTGTGAACCAACTTCACCACCTCTGCCACCAGCAAATAAGGTATTACCAATACTACTCCCAGTTGATCCGCCAATACCGCCGCCTTGAACTGCTGCAGCACCACCCCATCTTGCTGATACTCCGGAGGTATTTACAGTTGGAATTGAATTAGTTCCAACATTAACCCAAGTATTGGTGGTGGTGCTGCCAGCACCAACTGAATAATAAACTACAGTTGTGCCGCCTGTGACAGCAATTGAATTACTACCAGCATAAGCACCACCACCACCACCTGCTCTATTACCACTAGTTGAACTACCAAAACCAATGCCGCCACTTCCAATGGCTTCTACTACAACTGATGTAGCACCTGCTGGAGCAGTATAACTTCCTGTGCCTGCTGTAGTCACTGTATAGACTACAGGTGTAAATTCTATTGCCGCCTTAGCCAGTGTGTTTAATCTAGCAATGCCAAACATTATGCAAACGCCTTAGCCAATGAGGCATAGTAGGTTGTGCCAATGTAGCTGACAGTTAGTATGTCAATTGAGTTAGCCGCAGTTGACAGTGTCTTAGATCCGCCAGCAAACTTCATAGTTGAAGTTAATGTTCTTGAACCAGTACCATCTTGTGTAATGATTAATGTTAAACTTTGTCCACTAACTGGTGAGGCAAATGCACTAAATGTTACATTACCTGTTAATGTAACAGTTTGAACAGTGCCATTAGCCACATTGGGTGTAATAGTTGCGGCATAAGTTACTGTGGCAATAGTTTCTGTTAGGTCTTTGATTACAGTACGACCTGTACTTGTCAGTGTTGTAAATGTACCGGTTGTCGGAGTTGTAGCACCGACAGTTCCATTAATATTAATTGATGCAGTACCTGTTAAATTAGTTACTGTACCACTTGAAGGAGTACCTAATGCTCCACCTGAGGTTAAAGGTGCTGTGCCACTTGATGCGGCAGTTAAACGACCTTGTGCATCTACTGTGATGCTTGAATATGTATATGAGCCTGCTGTCACAGCAGTATTGTCTAAGTCAATAATTAAGGCACCGCTGACCACTTTACTGGTTGTAGCAACACCTCCTGAAATTTGGAACGAATCATTAAGGCTATTCGTAATTGTGCCTGAGTCACCTGTAACGCTGATCGTAGCGTCATCTATATTTGAAAAATTTGCATCTAATTCTGCACGAGTTAAGGGACTTCCTTTATTTGCTCGAGTTACTATCACTGGCTTTGTCATCGTTTTTCCTTTGTTAAACGGGATAGAAGGGCCCGAAAGCCCTTCCCTTGTTTGCCTACTTCTATTTTATTGGAACATTGGCAAGTAGTAATTGCTACCACCTACTGCTAATTTTAACCAACTTGCTGGGGTGTCTAGTGTACCTTCAAAATAACTTGTGTTATAAGTTGTTGGAGTACCTGATGTAGCATTGATACCAACTAGACCATTCAACATGATCTTACCAGTACCATTCGGATTCAAACCAATGTTAGCATTGATACCTGGGTTGATAACAATAGTACCGCTATCACTTCCACTGTTTGTGCTCAAGTTTAATTGGCCAGTACCATTGGTAGTCAATGTTACTACTGAGTCCAAATAACCAAACTTGGTAGTGTTTGACTTGAACTCCATACCATAAGTAGAACTGGCTGTTTCAAATACAAGGTTCTGGCTAGAACTAGTCTTGATCTTGTAAGCACCCATGTTTAGGTCACTAGTAGCAGTTCCATTCCAACTTGAACTTACAGTTGCCCAGCTTAGTGCTGAACCATCAGTAGTCAAATACTTGCCACTATTACCAGTTTGACTTGGAATTGGGTTTGTATATGTATAACTGATTACACCAGTTGAACTATTGTAACTGATATCGCCTGTGGCACTGATTGCTGAGCGAGCACGAGCATTGGTAAAGTAAAGATTTGTTGAACCTTCAGTCAGTGAGTCTGTGTTAGCAGGACCACTCGATTGTGCAACCCAACTTAATACACCTGAACCATCAGTACGCAGGACATAAC
>Ga0194048_10001637_pt1 | contig 11152 bp, 10 predicted proteins | sample JunL225m_MetaG_FD_161685 | JGI IMG/M metagenome (GOLD analysis project Ga0194048, IMG submission 161685) | Anoxic zone freshwater microbial communities from boreal shield lake in IISD Experimental Lakes Area, Ontario, Canada - Jun2016-L222-5m | ecosystem: Environmental > Aquatic > Freshwater >... | reverse complement strand
GGCAGACCGTGCTGTAAGAATTATTGAAACCGCTACCGGTTCAACTAAGACGCAGGCAGCTCAGGCACTTACGGCGTCAAATCACGAAGTCAAAGTTGCCATATTGATGCTCTTACTCAATATCGAACCGCAAGCTGCGCGTGAAAGATTGCAGACCTCTTCTAATCGAATTAGAGAAGCCCTTAAATAACCCCGTTTCGTTACCTATTTGGGCTTGACCCAGGAGCGTTTGAACGATAATTTTCACCAGTAAGTTTAATTCTTGAAGGATATTTTCATGAAAGGTGGCGCGATGGCTCAGCAATCGCTTGCCGCCGTTCCAGTTTCCTATAGTGATCTTTTGGGTGAAATCAGAAGTTCATTCACTTCATTTCACGCTACCGAAGCTGCAATTGCAACATGTGTTTTAGAAGATCCCCAAAGTGTTGCACACATGAATATCTCTCAACTAGCAGAATGCAGCAAAACCTCAGTTGCATCAGTTGTGCGTTTTAGTAAGACTATTGGATACAAAGGTTATCCCGAATTTCGAATGGCACTAATAAGTGAAGTAAGCAGAATTGGTTTAACGAATACCAGAGTTTCAGAGCTCGATAGCGGAATCACGATAGAGGATTCGGCGGAAGAGATTATTCGCAAGATCTCACTTGCAGATTCACAGGCAATTCAAACAACTGCCGAAAGACTTGATATAGATTCTTTTAAAGCAACAGTCAATGCATGGAATAGCGCTCAGACAATTGGAATTTTTGGTCTTGCGTCAAGTGGCTATGTTGCGATGGATTTACAGTTGAAATTAAATCGTCAAGGAAAACCAACAACTGCTTGGCGAGATGCGCACACGGCTTTAACTTCAGTTTCTCTTTTAAAGCCAGGTGATTGCTTAGTCGCGATTAGTCATAGCGGAACAACCGTTGATGTGGTTGATGTCATGCAAGCATTTAAATCTAGAGGAATTACGATTATTTTGATTACAAACTCTCTGCGCAGTTCAGCAACTGCACTTGCAGATATTGTTTTACACACATCCGCCCGGGAAACCACCTTCCGGAGCGGTGCTACTGCCAGTCGCATTGCGCAGTTAACGGTGGTTGATTGTCTCTGTGTTGCATTGGCGCAGAGAAACTGGAGCGGCACCAAGTCAGCTCTGGAAGAATCTAGAGCGGCCGTGGGTAGCCGTTCTGGAGCAAAAGTGAGCGTAGACGAGGGTATGCGCAAACAACCATCAACCCGCACTCGAGGAGGAAATAAGTGAAAATCTCACAACGCCGCATCCGCGGTTTGGTGGCGATTGCATCATCAGTAGCTGTTATTACAGGATCACTGATTGCAATTGCGCCAGCGCAAGCAGCAACAAAAGACCTAACTATTGGTCTTACGCTAGATATCGATAAGTTAGATCCACAAGGCGCAACAAGCTTCGCGACAGTTCGCGCACTTGGCCTTGTCTATGGATCACTTGTTGAAGTAGGACCAAATCTAGATATCCGTGGCGGACTCGCTCAGTCATGGGGATTTAATGCAGATGGCACACAACTTCGTCTGCACTTACGCAAGAATGTTAAATTCCAAGACGGTTCAACTTTCGATGCAGAAGATGTTAAAGCATCTCTAGATCGAATTCTTGATCCAGCTAATAAGGCTGCAGCACGTGCCAACATTTTGACTATTAAGTCAATTGAAGCATCTGGTCTTGACGTAACACTTAACTTAACTATCCCGAACGTTGCTATTTTAGCCGCACTCGATGGCGTCAATATGTCGATGCTTTCAAGTGATGACATTAAAGCTGGAAACATTGGCAAGACAGTAAACGGAACTGGACCTTTCAAGTATGTTTCATGGGAGCCAGGCCAGAGCGTAAAGCTTGCAAGTAATGCAACGTACTGGGGTGGAAAGCCAAAGCTAGACACAATTACTTTCCGTATTATCCCAACTGAAGCATCAATTCTTTCTGCACTCAATGCAGGAACAATTCAGTTCTCAGTAATCACAAGCCCACTTGTTGCAAAGCAAGCTGGATCAAACCTCAAGCTTTATAAGACTGCAGGTTTGGCTTATGTTGCACTTCAGCTCAACGCAAAGGTCGCGCCATTTGACAAGCTCGGCGTACGCCTTGCAATTCAATGCGCAGTTGACCGTGCTGAAGTCGTAAAGACTGCTTCATCCGGAGAAGGCAAGGTAATTGGACCAATCACAAGTCCTGCCTACGCATCTGATCCAACTGCTCGTCCATGCCCAAACGTTGACTTGGTCAAGGCCAAGAAATATTTAACTGAAGCTGGTTATCCAAATGGTTTAACTATTAAGACCATGGTTGCCCCAACTCAGTTTGCAACTGCTTCAGGAACTGCACAGTCACTGAAGTCTCAGCTTGCTAAGGCTGGAATCACACTAGAAATCGACGCGGTTGATGATTCAACCTTCGTTTCTCGCTGGTTAGCTGGAGATTTCGGTTCATCGGTTGCTAATAACGGTGGACGTATCGATCCAGACACCATGTACACCCGTTACTTCACATCAACTGGAAACCTGAACAAGGTAGCTGGTTATTCATCTGCAACTCTTGATGCTAACTTTACAAAAGGTAAGTCATCAGGACGCGTATCTGATCGTAAAGCCGCATACACAGCTATCTCTAAAGAACTAGAAGATAACGCTGTATGGATCTGGCTTTTCGCACCATTTGAGTACCGTATTACTACTAAGAACGTTACGGGATTCATTCCTCTTGCTACAGGTTCACTTATTGAACTTCGCAAGGCAGATCTCAAGTAAGTAAGAAAGGGACAGTGTGTGAAATCTCATTTCACACACTGTCCCTTTTCTTTTAATGTGCAGGATGATTAGGCAAAGAGAGGACGGTGAGGCTACGTGAGTTTTAGAAGATTAATGAAGATTCCAGGCCTCTCACGCACCCTCAGTGTTCTAGCCACACTTTTTGGTATCTCGATTTTTGTATTTTTGGTACTTCGCGTCATACCCGGTGATTCAATTACGGGAGCTTTTGGAATTGAAACTGGCGCACTTACACCTGGCCAAATAGCTGAGCTTCGTGTCTACTACGGTATCGATCAATCTCTTGTAATGCAGTACATCTCGTGGATTCACAGTTTCTTATCCGGAAAACTCGGTTTTGCATATTCAACTGGTGTATCAGTTGCAACCCTTACAAAATCTTCCTTACCCGTCACAATTGAGTTAGCCATTATTGGAACCGTACTTGGAGTCGTCCTGGGTATTGCAATCGGAATGTTTAGCGCTAAGAAACCGGGTAGCACACGCGATTTTGCTGGCCAGTTATTTGGGTTACTTGCTCTAGCTATTCCTGGCTTTGTCTTGAGCACCGGAATTGTTACTGTCATGGCAAATAAATTTCACTATTTTCCCAATGGCTATGAGTACATGACCCCTTGGGAGAACCCCTGGATGAACTTCCAGCAAATGATGTTTCCCGGACTAGTACTAGGTATAGCCGTGGCTGCTCCTGTTATGCGTACAACGAGATCTGCCTTACTTGAAACTGTAGATAAAGATTTCGTTCGAACCGCACATGGCAAAGGTGTACCGAATAATAAGGTCCAGTACCGACATGTTTTGCGCAACTCACTTATACCAATCGTCACCATGACAGGAATTCAGTTTGGATATCTACTCGGTGGCGCAGTAATTGTTGAGAAAATCTTTGCCCTACCAGGAATGGGGCGCCAAATTCTTGATGCGATTATGAAACGTGAATATGCCACCGTTCAAAGCAGCATTATGGTTTTTGCAATTATGTTTGTGCTCATTAACGTTGCGACTGATGTAATTTATCGTAAAATCGATCCACGGATTAAAAAATGAAAAATAAAGAGATTAAAACTAAAGGTGCTTTGCACTACTACTTACAAAGTACTAGTGGTGTCGTGGGTGCAGTCTTAGTCCTCATTATGGTCATTGTTGCAGTCTGCTCTATTTTTGGAATTACTCCTTATGATCCAGTAGAACAACACATCGACAATATTTTGCAAGGACCTTCGGCACATTTCTGGTTTGGCACCGATGATTTCGGACGAGATGTTTTCTCACGTACTTTAGAAGGAATGCGACGTTCCCTTACAGTCTCAATCACCGCTGTATCGTTAGCAACTATTTTGGGTGTGACTTTCGGAATTCTGGCTGGCTATGTTGGAAAGTGGTTTGATCAACTTGTAACGAGAGTCAGCGATGTATTTTTTGCCTTCCCAGCAATTTTGTTAGCTCTAGCAATTGTGGCAAGCCTTGGAAATGCTTGGTATGACACCGCGCTTGCAATTGGAGTTGTATATACACCAATATTTATACGTGTTGCTCGAGGTCCTGTTTTAACGGTTAAAGAGATGGACTACATCAAAATATCTCGAGTTTTAGGGTTCTCATCTTTTAGAATCTTAAGAAAACATATTTTTCCAAATGTTTTTGCGCCAATCGTGGTGCAGATTGCACTATCGCTCTCGTGGGCAATTTTGACTGAATCAGGCCTGAGTTTCTTAGGTTTAGGCACTCAACCGCCTACGCCATCACTTGGTCTCATGGTCTCTGATGCACAACCATTAGCTGCCTTTGCTTGGTGGACTTTAGTCTTCCCATCACTTTTCATCACAATCGTAGTTGTGGGCCTCAATTTAGTGGGCGATGGCTTACGAGATGCGCTAGATCCAGCTCGGAGAAGTTCATGACCCAGCCATTACTACTGTCAGTTAAAGATCTTGGGATTTCTACAGTTCAAGATCCGCGAACGCTTGTCAATCAAGTTTCGTTTGATATTGGTCTTGGTGAGGCTGTTGGAGTAGTTGGTGAGAGCGGATCTGGTAAGACGTTATCGGCTCTTTCTATTCTTGGACTTCTACCTCGGGGAGTAGAAGTTGTGAGCGGCTCAGTTACATTTAAAGACAAGAACCTCTTAACCCTTAATAACGAAGAACTTCGTAAGATTCGTGGTAATGAAATCGCGATGATTTATCAAGATCCTATGACGGCATTGAATCCAGTGATGAAACTGGGAAAACAGCTCTTAGAAGTTATTGCATCACATGGTGGAATAAACGAGAGTTCGCAGAATCAAGTGCGTGCACTTTTATCAGAAGTGGGAATTCCAGACGTCAATAGAGCCATGGAAAGCTATCCACACGAATTTTCAGGTGGTATGCGCCAACGAATCATGATTGCAATGGCCTTACTTTTATCACCACAATTGTTAATTGCTGATGAACCAACCACTGCATTGGATGTAACTATTCAGCAGCAGATATTGGCTCTAGTCTCAGAGGCGCGTAAGAAAAGAAATATGTCAATGCTATGGATCACCCACGATTTAGGCGTTGTTGCAAACCTTGTCGATCGTCTTAATGTTATGTATGCCGGGCGCATTGTTGAATCTGGTACGGTCGAAGAAATATTTAGAAAACCAAAGCACCCTTACACGGCAGGACTCTTGTCATCATTACCAACGTCTACAGGTACAAACCGCGAAAGGCTTACTTCGATCTCAGGAGTGCCAGAAAAGCCTTGGTTAGTGGGTAATTCATGCGGTTTTGCCGCTCGATGCTCTCGCGCTCAAGCCCGTTGTCATTCGGAGGTTCCACCTACCGTTATCACTGACAATAGTTCGGTTGCATGTTTCTTCCCATTGGGAGGTAACTAATGAGTTTAGAGATAAAAGATGTTGAGAAGCTTTATAAAATCGTATCAACCGACACGGTAATCCATGCGCTCAATGGGATTGATATCTCGCTTCCGGCGGGTAAAACTTTAGGAATTGTAGGTGAGAGTGGCTGTGGAAAATCTACACTTGCTCGTTTGGTTACAGGACTAGAAGCTCCTTATCAAGGAAGTATTACTTGGAAAGGCTTGCCAATCCACGACGTCAATAAGGGAAGTTTTTCCACTAAGAAGTCAGTCGTTCAATTAGTATTTCAAGACCCGTACTCTTCGCTAAATCCCCGCCAGAGAATAGGTGATGCAATCAGCGAAATTATTACAGTTCATAACTTGGTAGAAAAAAATATGGTTGAAACGCGAGTATCCGAACTTTTATCCTTAGTGGGCTTAGCTGATGATTTAAAGAATCGATACCCTCATCAACTTTCAGGGGGACAAAGACAACGAGTAAGTATCGCTAGAGCATTAGCTGCTGAACCAAGCCTTTTAGTTCTAGACGAGCCTGTATCAGCGCTGGACGTATCAGTGCGTGCTGAAGTGATGAACCTTCTCTTGGATTTACGAGCAAAGCTGGGCCTAACGTATATTTTTATTAGCCATGACCTTGCCATGATCCGCTATATCAGCGATTTAGTTGCTGTGATGTACTTAGGAAAAATTGTTGAATTTGGAAGTTGGGAACAGGTTATTAATGACCCTCAACATCCTTATACGCAAGCACTTATTCAAGCCATGCCAGATCACACTGTTATCGGAAATCCAGAGTCCTTAGCTAAAACGCTCGAAGGCGAAGTGCCCGATCCAGTCAATTTACCGACTGGCTGTGCTTTCCACCTGCGTTGCGTAAAAGCCACTCCAGCGTGCGCCGTAGAGCCTCAAAGTTTGCGTGAAATCTCGTCTAACCACCTAGTCGCATGTATGGAGGCATAAAAATGAAAGTCATAGGAATGATTTCTGGTACGTCCTACGATGGCATGGATGTAGCGTGTTGTGAATTTGAACAAGTAGGTGACACGGTCGAGATTAAGCAAATTGGTTTTGAGAGTATTGAGTACACACAGGAGCTTCACGATTTAATTGCAGACTCTATGCCTCCTCGTCCGGTCACAATGGAGCGTGTATGTATTTTGGATACACGTATTGCCCAAGAGTTTGCTCAAGCTGCTCTGCACACTATGAAGAAATATAATTTTCACCCCGATCTCATAGTTTCGCACGGACAGACATTATTTCATTGGATAGACGAAGCTCATAAAGCTGTAGGAACCTTACAACTTGGTGAACCAGCATGGATTGCCGAAGAAACCGGTATCTCAGTACTGTCAAATATTCGTTCTCGAGATGTTGCAGCTGGTGGACATGGCGCTCCGCTAGTAAGCCTTTTGGACCATTTACTTTTCAATGCAAGCAATGTACCCGAAGGTGCATTGAATCTAGGTGGTATCTCTAATATCACTGTTGCAGGAAAAGGCTTGAAGTCAATCGCTTACGACATAGGACCAGCTAATGGATTAATGGATGCTGCAATTTTTGCGCACTCAACTGGAGCGCGCGCTTTCGATGAGAGTGGCCAAATTGCAGCTAGTGGCGTCATTGACCATGCGCTTCTTGCAAAGTTTTTAGATGAGCCTTACTACAGTCTGCCAGCACCTAAATCAACTGGTAAAGAGTTATTTCACTTGCCGTATATTGTTGAACGCGCTGGCGAGATAAGTTCATGGAATTTACCTAACTTGGTAGCTACATTATTGGAACTTACTGTTGAAACAGTTGCACGCGACGTAGAGAAATTTGAACTAGCCAAGCTCTATGTTGCCGGTGGTGGATCAGCAAACCCAGTATTAATGGCGAGATTAGCTCAACGTTTACCTAACTGTGAGGTACTTACGATGGCTGCACTTGGAATCGATCCTCGGGCAAAAGAGGGCGTAACGTTCGCTTTGATTGGATTTCTTTCGATGCATAATCAAGCGGGTCAGGTTCCTAGTTGCACTGGTGCTGATGGTGAAAGAATTTTGGGGTCACTTACTCCCGGAAGTAATGGTTTCTATGTCCCTGCACCAAGTAGCGTTAAACCGGTTCGAGTCAGAATAGTTTAGAGAGTGCACGCATTTCGATCTCGGGGATTCTCCAGCGATCATCAATGCGCTCTTGGCCGGTTTCAACGAAACCTAACGTTCGGTAAAGTTTGCGGGTTGGAGCGTTCTCTTTGAAAACCCATAATGTAATCTCTTCAAAGTTGCGCTCACGCAAAGTCGAAAGTACAAATTTGAGTAGTGTTGTACCTATTCCACGACCAGCACTATTTGGATGCACATATAGTGAAAATAAATGGCCAAGCGTTTTATTACTCACATCAACACCAACGCGCGCAACACCAACAGGTACTTTATTTTCTTCAATGATGAAAGTTATGCGATCGGGATGTGGCTGCACAGACAATGACCACATCTGGCGAGCTTTTTCTGCTGTCATCTCCTCTTGTACTTCTTTAGGTAATAATCCTTTATATGAGATTAGCCAGCAAGACCTAAATATCTCTACAAGAAAGTCAAGGTCATTCGGTACTGCTGGCCGAATTACATGCTCCATGAGGTACATACTATGACCAAAATAGTTGAAAGCTGGGTTAAGTTTAGGAAAGAGCCTTTGCGGGCAAGTTTTTCGACTTCACTTAGATCTGTTAATGAACTCACTATCGTTGAATTCCACATAAAGACCGATGATGGACATGAAGTCTTTGGAGAGACGGTTGAAACTCCAGCAATTACTGGAGATACGCTTGCCCAGATTGAAAAGGATTTAAGGACGGTATTACCAGAAGCCCTGAAGAATAAAGAGTTTGAGACTGCAGCGAGCTATTTCAACTCCCATATTTCAAAATTGGACGTCACTAAAAGTGCTAAATGCGCCGTAGATATTGCACTTTATGATCTGCAGGCAATAATTGAAAATCGTACTTTAGGACAATTATTAGGATCTTCGGTAAAACACGTTACAACTGATGTAACTATCCCGCTTACAGAGATAAGTGCGATACCTAACCTAATCGCCGAAAGATCTGATTTTCCGGCGCTTAAAATCAAATTAGGGAAAGATCTGGTCCACAAAAATATTGAAAAAATTCGTTTAGTTCGAGAGATTATTGGGATAAAAGGCTTGATACGAGTTGACCCTAATCAAGCTTGGAGCGTAGAAGATAGTATTGAATTTTTACATCACATTGAAAAAGATTCACTTGACATTGAATATCTCGAGCAGCCAATATCGGCTCACAATAAAGTCGGAATGGCTGCTATACGTGCGCAGTGTTCGACGAAAATTATGGCTGATGAATCTATATATACCGAGGCCGATTTAGAAGAGTTAGTAAATGTGCAGGCTATTGACTTAGTAAATGTAAAAATCATTAAATCTGGCGGCATCACACCATCAATTGCGATTATTAAGCGTGCTAAAGAGTTGGGTGTCGACTTCTCTATTGGCTCCATGATGGAAGGTGACAAAGGTGTCTTGGGTGCCTATCTACTTGCCGGCGCTTATAAACCGGATTATTGCCATGATCTAGACGCAGCATGGTGGGCACTTTCTACTCGATTTACTTATGCCGAGGGTAAGGTGTCTATATGAGCACGCCAGGTACCGTTGTTGGCCATTCGATTAATGGCCAACGTAAATTTGTTGCCAAGGGCTTTAGAAGTGCTCTAGATGAGTCTGAACCATTAGAAATGCAGGTAGACACGGGCTTCGACTTAGCCTCACTCACGAAAATCGTTGCAACAACGGCTTCTATCATGGAGCTAGTGGCTGAAAATCACATGAATATTGATGACAGAGTTGCTACGTTCTTGCCACTATGGGGTTCGAGCGAGAAAAACGAAATCACTGTTCGCCATTTACTTACTCACCGAAGTGGTTTAGCAGAATGGAGGCCGCTCTATATTTCTGCAGCAGAGGCTGACCAAGCCCATGAGTTGATTGCAACAACACCCTTGAGTTATGGAATAGATCAGGAACGTCATTATTCCGACTTAGGCTTTATCACTTTAGGGAGAGTTATTACTGCGATTACCCAAGTGAGCTTATTGGAAAGCTTCCAAAAACTCTCATTCGATAATGCGGCATTTAATTCAACCCAATTTTCAGTACCTAAAGATATCTCAAATGTAGCGGCAACATCGCGGGGAGATCGATTTGAGAAAAACATGATTCAATCGCAGACACCATATTCAGTAGTTGAAAAAGCAGAGGATTTCAAAAATTGGCGAACTAATATTCTCTCCGGAGAAGTAAATGATGGAAATGCTTTTCATCTTTTTAAAGGTACATCTTCGCACGCTGGCTTATTTTCAAATGCAGAAGACCTGTTGCTTTTTGGAGAATCATTCTTAGAAAACCCACAATTAAGTGGCTTTATAGCCGACACTTCTGATACCGATTTTCATTGTGGCTTTAGAAGTTGGGTTGATACTTTTGGCACATGTACAACACGTTTTTATGGACACACTGGTTTTACCGGAGTAGTACTAGCGTTTTCGCCCCAACATTCATCTGTAATTACCGTACTGAGTAATCGTTTACATACTGACGGCGAGTTTTTAACAACCGAGAGTATTTTCTTGCCTTACTTGAAAGATTTTCACGCACAACTGCATGCCTAAGTTTGAGCATATGTAAGTTTTATACTGGAAGCCGAAATCGCTTACGGGGAATAGCTTGAATAAGTTGGTCATCTATAAGGGTTTTTAGGGCCTTTTCTACTTGAGATTCATCAGGCCAGAGTTTCTTAAGTGCATTCTCGGTTAAAGACTCATTCTCACGTAAGGCTTGCACAATTGTTCCACGGCACTTGCGATCGGTGCCGTGCCAATCTTGAGATTTCCGAACAAGTTCACTTTTTGGATACCCATTCTTGCGCCAGTTACATTGCGAAATGACAGGACAGAGTTCACACTTTGGATTAGCGGAAGTACATACAAGCGCACCTAATTCCATAGTTGCTGCTGCCCAGATATGTGCATCCTTGCTTGGCATTAATGTTTGACGTGAACTCTTTTCCCTCACTGTTGGTGCAGGCTTTGGATGTTCTTCGCCATCTATCACGCGTACAAGCAAGCGCCTAATATTGACATCCATCACCAAGGTTGCTTCCTCAAAAGCAAAAGCCGCAATCGCCGCAGCTGTATATTCACCGATGCCAGGAAGTAGTTGTAGAGTTTTAGCATTACTAGGAACTTCATTGTTAAAATCTTCGGCGATAATTTGTGCAGCACCATGTAGTCGAAGGGCGCGTCGTGGATAGCCAAGGCGACCCCATGCAGTAATTACTTGAGCGGGAGATGCTTGTGCTAAATCTGCCGGCGTTGGCCAGCGCTCCATCCACTCAATCCACTTAGGTAAGACACGATTAACTGGAGTCTGTTGCAACATGTATTCACTGACCATGACACCCCAAGCAGATGTATTGCGC
>Ga0194048_10001636_pt1 | contig 11152 bp, 12 predicted proteins | sample JunL225m_MetaG_FD_161685 | JGI IMG/M metagenome (GOLD analysis project Ga0194048, IMG submission 161685) | Anoxic zone freshwater microbial communities from boreal shield lake in IISD Experimental Lakes Area, Ontario, Canada - Jun2016-L222-5m | ecosystem: Environmental > Aquatic > Freshwater >... | reverse complement strand
GAACTCCAGATAGCCGTAGGCCGTCGTCACGCTCACCCAACCCTCGATGCGCTCGACCTCGGTGAGCGGCTCGCGGATCAGCGCCTGTGTCACCTGCTCGGCGTCGTCCTGCGGCAGGGCGCGGATCGGAACGACATCGACGCAGCACCTCATCGGCCGCGCGCGGCACGTTCGACGAGCAGGGCCTTCACCTCAGGCCACTCGTCGTCGAGGATCGCGTACCAGGCCGAATCCCGGCGGACACCGCCCGGCAGGATCATGTGCTTGCGGAACGTCCCCTCGAACTGCGCCCCGATCCCGAGGAGCGCCGCCCGGGTGCGCTCGTTGCGGATGTCGGTCTTGAACTCGACACGGTGGAGCTCCGCCCGCTCGAACGCGTGCTCGAGGAGCAGGAGCTTCGTCTCGGTGTTCACGCCGGTGCCCCAGGCCGACCGGCGAAGCCACGTCCAGCCGATCTCCACCCGGCGGTGCTCCGGCTCGTAGGCCAGGTACCGCGTCGAGCCGACAGGCTCGCCCCCGACCACCACGACAAACGGCACCTCGGCCGGCCCATGGGCGAGCGCCGCATCGAACCACGCGTCGAACTCCCCCGGCACGAAGCTCATGTAACGGAAGATCGTCGGATCGTCGGCCGCCGCCGCACGGAGGCCATCCCGGTGCCGCTGCGCGAACGGTTCGACCGAGACGAGCCTGCCGACAAGCGGCTCGGCAATATCGAGAGCTCCCACGGCTGGAGCCTGCCAGAAAGGCCGGCTCTGCCCAGCGTGCGTTCGGTTAGGCGGCGAGACCGGCGAGCTCGCGCAGAGCCGCAAGCCGCGAGAGCGCCTGGCCCTCGAGCTGGCGGACGCGCTCGCGCGTCAGGTCAAGCTCATGCCCGATCGCCTCGAGCGTCCACGGCTCACCCTCGAACCCGAACCGCAGCTCGAGAATCCGCCGCTCACGCTCCGGCAGGGCATCGAGTGCCTTGCGGATGTTCTGGCGGCGAAGGGACTCCTCGGCCTCCTCGAACGGATCGGCAGCTTCGCGGTCGGCGAAGAGATCACCGAGCTCGCCCTCGTCGTCCGCGCCAACCGTCTGGTTGAGCGAGACGGAGGCCGATGCCGCGGAGAGCGCCTCGTCGACGTGCTGGAGCGGAAGACCGGTTGCCTCGGCGAGCTCTTCCTTCGTCGGCTCGCGCCCAAGCTCGACCTCGAGCCGACGGGCTGCACGCGACAGCTTCTGCTGACGCTCGACGACATGGACAGGCACGCGGATCGTGCGCGCGTGGTTCGCGACGGCGCGCTGCACCGACTGCCGAATCCACCAGGTCGCATACGTCGAGAACTTGTAGCCGCGGCGCCAATCGAACTTCTCGACGGCACGGTTGAGGCCAAGCGTCCCCTCCTGGATCAGGTCGAGGAACGGCACACCGAGACCGCGGTAGCCCTTCGCGATCGACACGACGAGCCGCAGGTTCGACTCGATCATGTTCCGCTTCGCGATCAGGTCGCCGCGCTCGATCTTCTTCGCCAGGATGACCTCCTGCGCAGCAGTCAGCAGCTTGTGGCGGCCGACATCCGCGAGGAACAGCTGGAGCGAGTCGCCGGCACCCGACGGCTGGTCTGCTTCGTAGACGACCTCTTCGGCCTTCGCGGGAGCCTTCTCGTCCGGCTTCGCGTCGCGCACCTCGAGGCCAATGCGCTCGAGTTCGCGGGTCAGGTCTTCGATGTCGGCGTCCACGAGCTCGTGCTCGACGGCGAAGGCTTCGAGCTCGGCCGGCGAAATCCAGCCGCGCTCCTCACCCGCCTCGAGCATGGCCTTGGCACCTTCGGTTTCGAGCAACTCGGTTAGCTGATTCTGCGTCAAGTGGTTCTCTTCACCCTTTCAATGGCTACAAGGTTCCGCAAACTTCGCACCGTACGGCATATGTCCTCCGATTTCCAGGGGGAAACCGAAATTTTCGGGCGAACGGGACAGCCTCGCCCGTGGTGCGTACCAGCCCGCGCAGCTATAGGGTAGCGCACGCAGCCGGTTCCGGAGGCCGGACAACGGGCAGCCAGGCCGAAAACAGCCCTACTTGCGGCGTGTCTTCTTGACCGGGCCGCGCTCGCGACGGGCTGCAAGGAGCTCCGCCGCGCGTTCAAGCGTCAGCTCTTCGACGCTGTCGCTCGTCTTCAGGCTCGCGTTCACGTCGCCGTCGGTGACGTACGGGCCAAACCGGCCCTCCTTGACGACAACCGGCTTCTTGCTGACCGGGTCGTCGCCAAGCTCCTTCAGCGGCGGCGCGGCGGCACGGCGGCCACCCTGCTTTGGCTGTGCCAGAACCGTGAGCGCCTCGGGAAGCTCGATCGTCAGCAACTGATCCTCGCTTGCGAGCGAGCGCGTCTCGGCGCCCTTCTTGAGATACGGGCCGTAACGGCCGTTCGAGGCAATGACCTCCTCGCCGTCGGCCGGGTCTATCCCGACGACGCGCGGCAGGGTCAGCAGTCGAAGGGCCTCTTCAAGCGTGACCGACTCGGGGGTCATCGTCGAGAAGAGCGACGCGGTGCGCGGCTTCTCGTCGTCCTCGACCACCTCGGTGACGTACGGCCCATACCGGCCATTCTTGACGATGAGCGTCCGGCCGTTGCCCGGGTCGACGCCCAGCTCGCGACCGCCGCCGGCGCCCTGGGCAAGCAGCTCCTCGGCGCGTGCGACGGTCAGCTCGTCGGGAGCGATCTCATCGGAGATCGTCACCCGCTCACCCTCGCGCTCGATGTACGGGCCGTAGCGACCGACCCGCAGCTCGATCCCGTTGCCGATCTCAATCGTGTTGATCGCCCGTGCGTCGATGTCGGTGATGTCGGTGACGAGCGCCTTGAGGCCGTCGTCGCCACCGGCACCGAAGTAGAACTGGCGCAGCCACTCGCTGCGCTCCTGCGAGCCGGAGGCGATCCCGTCGAGGTCGTCCTCCATCCGCGCGGTGAACTCGTAGTCGACGAGGCGCCCGAAGTGCTGCTCGAGCAGGTTCGTGACGGCGAAGGCGAGGAAGCTCGGCACCAGCGCCTGGCCGACTTTACGGACGTAGCCGCGGTCGAGGATCGTGCCCATGATCGACGCGTACGTCGACGGACGGCCGATCCCGCGCTCCTCGAGCGCGCTCACAAGCGTCGGCTCGGTGTACCGCGCCGGCGGGCTCGTCGAGTGCCCGGCGGGCTCAAGCTCGGACGCGGCGAGCGAGTCTCCCTCGGTGAGTGGCGGCAGCCGGCGCTCAGCCTCGTCGTCGGCGACGGCCTCGTCGCGGCTCTCCTCGTAGGCATGCAGGAATCCGCGATGCGTGATGACGGTGCCCGCGGTGCCGAACTCGGCGTCGCGGCCGTCGGTCGCGCGGGCGCCAATCCGCACCGAGACGGTCTCGCCGGTCGCGTCGGCCATCTGTGATGCGACGGTGCGCTTCCAGACGAGGTCGTAGAGTGCGAACTCCTCACCGGCCAACTCGCCGCGAACCTGGTCGGGCGTGCGGAACCGGTCGCCGGCAGGGCGGATCGCCTCGTGGGCCTCCTGGGCGTTCTTGACCTTGCGGTTGTACTGGCGCGGCTTCTCGGGCACGGCGTCGGCGCCGTAGAGCTCGCGGGCCTGGTCGCGCGCGGCTGCGATCGCCGTCTCCGACAGCGTCGTCGAGTCGGTCCGCATGTAGGTGATGTACCCGTTCTCGTAGAGACGCTGGGCTACGCGCATCGTGTGCTGCGCCGCGAAGCGGAGCTTGCGGCCCGCCTCCTGCTGCAGCGTGGAGGTCATGAACGGCGCGGCCGGGCTGCGCTTGTATGGCTTGCGCTCGACCGAGCGAACCGTGAAGTCGCAGCCGGCAAGGCCCGCGGCCAGCGAGCGTGCCTCGTCCTCGGTGAGCGCGACGGCGTCGGCGGTCGTGAGAGTTCCGTTGCGGGCGAAGTCCCGGCCCTGCGCGACCTTCTTGCCGTCGACGGAGCGGAGCTTCGCGTCGAACCCGCCGGGATTGAGCGTCGCGGTGATGTCCCAGTAGGCCGCGGCGACGAATGCGATCCGCTCGCGCTCGCGCTCGACGACAAGCCGCGTTGCAACCGACTGCACGCGACCGGCCGACAGGCCCTTCATCACCTTGCGCCAGAGCACGGGCGAGACCTCGTAGCCGTAGAGACGGTCGAGGATCCGGCGTGTCTCCTGCGCGTCAACGAGGCGGTTGTCGATGTCGCGCGTCTCGCCAAGGGCCCGCTCGATCGCCGTCTTGGTGATCTCGTGGAACACCATCCGTCGGACAGGAACCTTCGGCTTCAGCAGCTCGACAAGGTGCCAGGCGATCGCCTCACCTTCGCGGTCTTCGTCTGTCGCGAGCAGGAGCATGTCGGCCGACTTGAGCTTGTCACGGAGACCAGCGACAACGTTCTTCTTCTTCGGGTCAACGACGTAGAGCGGCTCGAAGTCGTGGTCGACATCGACGCCGAGACGCGCCCACGGCTCGTGCTTCTGGGCAGCGGGGACCTCGGAGGCGCCGTGCGGAAGGTCGCGGACGTGGCCGACGGATGACTCGACGATGTAGTCCTTGCCGAGATAGCCCGCGATCGTCTTCGCCTTTGCAGGGGACTCGACGATCACAAGCGTCCGGCCGCCCGAAGTTGCGGTGGTTGCAGCCATGTGCCGCGGGCCACGATAGCCACAGCTGCCGCTTGGGCGATACTCGCCCTCCATGACACGTCCACTCACGCCACGTTTCGACCGTCCCGATCGCCGCCCCAGCCCGTCGAGCAACGGGGTGCCGAGATGACCGCCAACGGCGCGCTGATCGCCGTCGACGGCGACAACTTCGCGCACCGCTCCTACCATGCGCTCCCGAAGACGATGCGTGCCGCTGGGGGTCGTCCCGCGAACGCGCTCACCGGTGTCGGAAACCTCCTCCTACGGCTCTGGGACACAGAAAGCCCAGCGGCGATCGTGGTCGCCTGGGACAGCCTCGAGACCCCGACCTACCGCCACCAGGAGCTGATCGGGTACCAGTCCGGCCGCGAGTTCGACGAGGCACTGCTCGACCAGCTTTCGTTCCTTCCGGATCTCGTCGAGCTGATGGGATTCACCTCGGCGAAGGCACCGGGATACGAGGCCGACGACTTCCTTGCGGCAGCCGCGGCGAACTGGGACGGCCCCGTCCTGATCGCAACCGCCGACCGCGACGCGTTCCAGCTCGTGAGCGAGCGCGTCACCATCCTCCAGCCGCAAAAGGGCGGCTCACTCGTGCGAGTCGGGCCGGCCGAGGTGCGCGAGCGCTACGGCGTCGACCCGGAGCAGGTGACCGACTTCGTCGCCCTCCGTGGCGACCCGTCCGACAAGATCCCGGGCGCCCCGGGGATCGGCGAGAAGACCGCGGCGCGCATCCTGAACGAGTTCGGGACGCTCGAAGCGACGCTCGCCTCCGGGCGCTTCGACGACATCGCCGACGACCTGCGGCTCTACCGCCGGATCGCGACGATGAACCCGGCGGCACCCATCCCTGCCCTCGTCGCACAGACGCCCGACTGGGCGCGGGCGGCGGACGGCGTCGGCGCACTCGGCCTCGACGGGCTTGCCCGTCGGCTTGCCGAGCACGCGCGTCGCTGATGGATCTCGTCAGCCACCCCTCTCTCCGCTCGCTGCACCCGACGGGACTGCATCCCGAGACCGAACGCCGCATCGCGGTGCTGCACGGCGCGCTGCCGTTTGTCACCTGCGAGGCGGCGACGGAGCAGGACATCCTCCGCTGCCACTCGGTCGAGCACGTCGAACGCATCAGGCGAACCCAGGGGATGCTGACCCTCGACACGCTCTGCTCCGAGAGCACGCTCGAGGCAGGGCTTGTCGCCGCGGGCGCCGCCATCGAGGCGGTCAGATGCGGGGGCTTCGCGCTCGGGCGGCCGCCGGGCCACCACGCAGACCGTGATCGGGCGGCCGGCTTCTGCATCTTCAACTCGATCGTGGTCGCCGCGCGGTTTGCGCAGGCAGAGCTCGGAGTCGGGCGTGTGGCGATCCTCGACTGGGACGTCCATCACGGCAACGGCACGCAGGCGCTCGTCGCGGGAGACCCGAGCGTGCTGTACGTGTCACTCCACCAGTGGCCGTTCTACCCCTGGACAACCGGTGGGCCCGACGACCAGAGCGACCTCCGCCTGAACATTCCGTTGGCCGCCGGAACCGGCGACGCCGCCTACCTCGATGCGTTCGAGGCCGCCGAGGCCGCGATCGGGGCGTTCGAGCCGGAGCTGCTCCTCGTCTCGGCGGGATTCGACGCCCACGTCGACGACCCGCTCGGCGGGCTAACGCTCGGGGACGCCACGTTTCACGAGCTCGCAGGGCGCGCGGCGAGGCTGGCCCCACGTTACGCCGCGGTACTCGAAGGCGGGTACAACCTCGAAACGCTGCCGCGGCTCGTCCGTACCGCCCAGGAGGGGTTCGAGGGCTAGACGCGAGCGGAGCGGAGCCGTTCGAGCGCGTCACGCAGCGAGGAGACGCCGAGCTTCCCGAGCAGCAGGAGTACCTCGAGCTCGCGCGCCGAGAGCGCTCCGCACGTTCGGACTCGCACTGCTGGCCGGGATCTGGCGGGCGATTCGGTCGTCCGAGCACGGGCGCGCGCTCGCCGTGGAACGCGCACGTGTCGCGCGGGAGATCCACGACGACTCGCGCAGTACCTCGTCGCGCTGTCGACCCACGCCTCGATGCTCGAGGCAGGCGCCGACCCGGCCGTCACGCCGACGTGCGATGTCCCTGGGTGAAGATCAGCCGCCGCGGGCTCGAGCGCCTCGTCACGGTGCGCGACGACGGTGTCGGGTTCGAGCCGGAGCCCGAGAGCAGCGGCCAGGGCCTCGGAAACATGCGGCGACGCGGAACGGCGCTCGAGGTCGTCGTCCGCGCGTAGCGACACGGGGCCACCAATAGAGAAGCCCCGCAAGCGGGGCTTCTCGTTAGCAGGCCTGTAAGCCGGATTCTGTCTTGGATGACCATCCCTCTTGGCAGCAACCCGGGCCCTGGGCGGGCAGCCTCGTGACGGGCCCTGTTCGCCTTGCACCGGGTGGGGTTTGGCAAGCCGCCGTGTCGCCACGACGCTGGTGGGCTCTTACCCCACCGTTTCACCCTTACCGCCGGCGTCTCCGGAGAGACACGTACGCCGGAGGCGGTTTCCTTTCTGTTCCACTTTCCGTCGGCTTTCGCCGCCTGACTTGCGCCAGCACCCTGCCCTTCGGTGTCCGGACTTTCCTCGAGCCTCTTACGAGACCCGCGGTCACCCGGCCTGCGCGGTGAATTCTAGCTGGGGGAACGCCGCGAGGGCGATCTCGTTTCCGAGCTGACTGCCGCACTCCGGGCAGAAGACGACCCCCGCGTGCGCATGCATCACGAACTCGCCGCAGACCAGGCACTCGAGCGACGCGCCTCGCAGCAGCATCAACAGCTCCTGATCCAGCGAACGCGCGAGGCGGAGGACGGAGGTCATAGCTCCCTGAAGACCCCGACGACCCGACCGAGGATCTGGACGTGGTTGGCGTAGATGGGCTGGAGCGCTGCGTTCTCCGGCTGCAGACGCACGCGGCCGCTCTCGCGATAGAACGTCTTGACGGTTGCCTCGTCGGCCGACTCGTCGTCACCCACGAGCGCCACGACGATCTCGCCGTTGCGGGCGTCCTGGGCGCGCTGGACGATCACGAGGTCGCCGTCGAGGATCCCGACGTCGATCATAGACTCGCCCTTGACGCGAAGCAGGAAGTCGCCCTTGGTTGAGGCGGGCATGGCGAGGTGCTCCTCGATGTGCTCCTCCGCGAGGAGCGGCCCACCGGCGGCGATCTGGCCGACGAGCGGAAGGCTGATGGCATTGAGCTCGGAGGCGCGCGAGGCACGTTGCGCCTGCGGCCGCTCGCGACCGATCAGCGCGAGAGCCCGTGGCTTTGCCGGATCACGCCGCAGCAGGCCGGCCCGTTCAAGATTGGCGAGATGCGCGTGCACAGTCGATGGCGAGGCCAGGCCGACCCGCTCGCCGATCTCGCGGACGGTCGGCGGATAGCCGTGCCGGTCGACGTATTCGACGAGATAGTTCCAGATCTCCTGCTGGCGGTCGGTGAGCATCGATCCTCCGCATTCATTGACGGTGACGAACATGTGTTCGCTGGAAGCGTAGGGTCTCCTGCGGACGGCGTCAACTCTCTGCGGCGCAGGAAATCAGCGACGGCTACTATGGGGGCCCCACGCGCTGGTGGCGGAATTGGTAGACGCGCTAGGTTGAGGGCCTAGTGGCCGCAAGGTCGTGGAGGTTCAAGTCCTCTCCAGCGCACTCTCTCGGACGGACGTCACGCCACTTGCCCGGGCGGGCGTCCTCCCGGATACAGGAAAGCGAACTCAGGGAAGCGGGACGAGCTCGCGTTCGAGCGTCTCGCGTTCTGCTTCAAGCCACGGCGGCAGGGACAGTCCCCGGCCGAGCGTCTCCATCGGCTCGTCGACGAGAAACCCGGGGCCGTCAGTGGCGATCTCGATCAGGATCCCGTCCGGCATGCGGAAGTAGATCGACCGGAAATACTTGCGGTCCTGCTGCGGGGTCGGCCGGAGGCCGAGATCGGTGAGCCGGTCGAACCACACCTGCTGCCCGGCGTCGTCGCGGACCCGCCAGGCGACGTGGTGGGTGATGCCCGCACCGATCAGCGTCGGCTCGTCGGACGGCGGTGCAAACGACAGCCCGGCGCCCTCGGCCAAGAGTCCCGGGTACAGGTCCGGGTTGCCGATCGCCACGACATCGCGGAGTCCCGCTCGCTCACCCGGGTAGAGGCGAAGCCGAAGCCCGTCAGGGTCGATGGTCTCCTCCGGCCGATCGACGATCGGCGTGAAGAGACCGATCGACTCGAACGTGCCGCGGCCAAGCCGGCCCCGCCCTGCACGCGGCCACTCGAAGAACGTCAGGAGCGAGCCGGGCGACGCGGCGTCGTCGCCGAAGTACAGGTGGTAGCTGTGCGGGTCGTCGAAGTTGACAGTCTTCTTGACGAGAGAGAAGCCGAGCCCATCCCGGTAGAACGGGACAGTCCGACGCGCGTCGGAGCACACGCACGTGACGTGGTGAAGCAACTCCAGCATGAGAGGGCGTTACGCCAGGAGGCGGTACAGCACGACGGTGTTCACGAAGAACAGCACGCCGACGAGGAGCGTCAAGCGGGTGAGGTTCCGCTCGACGATGTGTGTCCCGCCCTGCGAAGTCGGTGTGAAGCCCATGCCGCCGAGGCCCGCGTCGCGGCCGGAGTGCAGCAGGATCAGGGCGATCAGACCGGCCGAGATCAGCACGTGGATGACCGAGAGCGTCGAGAGAAGCATCGGGAGAGGTTAGCTCGCGACGGCGAGGATCTGCGGCACGAGATCCTCCGCGATGTTCTCCTTGGTCAGATATCCCGCCGCGCCGGCCCGCTGTGCCTTCGCGACATCGGCTGGATCGGCCGACCCGCTGAGGATCAACACGCGGGTCGCAGCGCGGTGCGCGACGATCGCGGCGGTGGCGAGCAGGCCGTCCGTTCCGGGCATGCTCAGGTCCATCACGACGACGTCGGGCTCGAACTCGCGCGCGAGCCGGACGGCCTCGTCACCGTCGTGTGCGCGGCCGACGACCTCGATGCGGTCGTCGATTCCGAGGATCAGGCAGAGCGCTTCGGCGAACAGCTGCTCGTCGTCGGCGATCAGCACCCGGGTCATGCCAATAGGCTAGTGATTCGTGGAGTCGAGCTACCGCGCCCGCATCCAGAAACACCTCCTCACCGGGGACAACCGGTTGAAGCAGGGCGTCGACCTGGCGAAGGTGCGCGAGAGCTACGAGGAGGCGCTTGCCGTCGCTCGCGAGGCGGGCTCGAGGAGAAGGTCGGGCCGCTCGTCGAGATCAGGCTGGCCGACCTTGCGCGGCTCGAAGCAGAATCGCCTCCACCCGCTCCGCCTGCCGCCTGACGTCGTGCTCGGCCGCCGCGGCGCGAGCGGTGTCGTTCGGAGCGGGATAGGCGGCCGCCGCCGCCAGGGCGCGCGAGATGTCGCCGACGTCGAGGGGATCGACGAGGATCCCGGCACCTGAGGGGACGAACTCGGGCGGGCCGCCGACCCGCGTCGCAACGACGGTCTTGCCGCACGCCATCGCCTCGAGGATCGCCTGGCCGAACGGCTCAAGGAGGCTGACACCGCACACCACGTCGGCCTCGGCCAGGTAGGCAGCCACCCGGTCGTGAGGAACACGGCCGGTCACCGTGACGCCGTCACGCCCTTCAAGGCTCGACCGAAGCGGTCCATCGCCGACGAACGTGAGGCTGCCACGGCCAAGCTTGGCAAAGGCGTCGGCGAGACGGATCGGATTCTTCCGCTCGGTGAGGGAGCCGACGGCGAGGAACCTCGGCGACAGCGAGTCGCCGCCCGGCTCGACGGAGGCGCCGAGACGAAACCGGTCGAGATCGACGCCGCAGTCGACGACCTCGGTCTTCCCCCGCGCGGCGGGGATCTTCCGCTCGAGCTCCGCGCGGAGGTAGTCGGAGACGGCGATCACCGAAGCGCTGCGACGAACAACCCGCCGTGTCAGAAGCGCGATCCCAGGGACAGTCCCTATGTTCGCGACGTCCTGCCCGTGCGCGGTCACGACGAGCGGCGCATCGATTGACGAGGCGATCAGCCCGGTCGGGACGAGGAAGTGCGCCCAGACGACGTCGGGGCGCGCAGCAGCGCGCACCTTGCGGCGCAGGTCGAGGTAGCGCGACTTGCCGCCACCGCGGTGGTCGAGCACGGCCAGGTCGATCTCGTGCCCGCGGTCGCGCAACGCGTGCTCCAGTTGAGCGACGAACACTCCGAGGTCGGGGTCGTCGGGCCCCGGGTACATCTGCGAGACGAGCAGGATCCGCACGCGCGGCTCAGGCCTGGGTCGGGCGATCGTGCGTGCCCCACTCACCTCGGAGGGCGCCGCACACCTCGCCGACCGTGCAGAGCACCGTGAGCGCGTCGCGGATCGGCGGCAGCAGGTTTTCTGTCCCACGAGCCGCCTCGGAGATCCGCGCGAGGGCCCGCTCGACCGCCTCGCTGTCACGCGAGGCCCGGATCGCCGCCGTCCGCTCGACCTGGCGCCGCTCGACCTCCGGGTCGAGGCGGTGCAGCTCCATCCGTGGCGCATCCCCCTCGTCGACGTAGGCGTTCACGCCCACGA
>Ga0194048_10001635_pt1 | contig 11157 bp, 5 predicted proteins | sample JunL225m_MetaG_FD_161685 | JGI IMG/M metagenome (GOLD analysis project Ga0194048, IMG submission 161685) | Anoxic zone freshwater microbial communities from boreal shield lake in IISD Experimental Lakes Area, Ontario, Canada - Jun2016-L222-5m | ecosystem: Environmental > Aquatic > Freshwater >... | reverse complement strand
CCAAAGCCCTCCGCGATCTTGAGGTAATCGTGAGCGCTCGTTGCGACACCAACCGGTGGCACATCGACGCGTTCCATCGAATCCTTGATCTCGCCGTAGCCGTGGTTCTGCCAGATCACGATTGCGAGCGGCAGACCAAGATCGACGGCCGTCGCAAGCTCTTGGATCGTGAAGAGGAAGCCACCGTCGCCCGCGAGCGCGACCACTGGGCGGTCGGGTGCACCGAGCTTCGCTCCAATCGCCATTGGCATGGCCGGTCCGAGCGTGCCGAAGCCGCCGTAGGGCAGGTAGGCATTCGGGCGGGTGCCACGCCACATGTGCGCAGCCGCATAGGCCGGTTGCGTCGAATCGACAGCGAGCACACCGTTGTCGGGCAGGGCCGCGGCGAGTGCCGAGAGGAATGGCTCGAACTCCTCGCAGCCTGGCCACCACGCGTTGGCAGCCCGGAGTGCAGCCGCGCGCTCGTCGCCCGCGCCTTGCACGCCGCGTGTCGCAAGCGCAGCTTGGAGCGTGGCCAACGTTGCGGCAGCATCGCCGTGGAGACCAATCGTTGCTGGCCGACGCTTGGCAAGTTGCGCCGCATCGATGTCGATGCGAACAACCGTGCCACCGAAGGCGGGTGGGGCGAGCGTTGGCGCATAGAAGTAGTCCGTCTCCGAAAACTCCGTCCCCACCACGAGCACGACGTCGGCCTGCTCGAACTCCTCGAAGATCGGAGAGATCGTCACGGTCGTGCCAAGCGAGAGTGGGTGCGCATCGGGCACGACACCCTTGGCGGCAATCGTCATTGCGACGGGTGCGCCAAGCTGCTCGGCGATCGCAATCACCTCGGCCTGGGCATGCGTCGTACCGCCGCCGATCAAGATCATCGGGCGGGTCGCGGCAGCCAGTGCCTCAACAGCCTGTTCGAGCAATGCCGGGTCGACCGTCGGCGCGGTGCCACGATCGGGCAGGCGCTGATCGCCGGCAGCAGGCAGCGAGAGGACGTCGATTGGCACGCTGATGTGCACCGGGCGGGGGCGCTGAGAATCGAAGACCTCAAACGCCTGAGCAAACGCGTCGGCCAAATCGGCTGGGTCGCGCACATCGATCGAGAGCGCGCAGATCGTCTTCATGAAGGCGGGCTGATCGGGCAGATCATGCAGCGATCCGTGCCCCTGCTCGGCATCCTCCGTGGCAGTGCCCGAGGAGAGAATCAGCATCGGCAGCGAATCGTGGTGTGCTGTGGCGATCGCGGTCGACGCGTTCGTCAGCCCCGCACCGGTGATCAGACAGCAGACACCCGGCTTGCCCGTCACGCGCGTGTAGCCAAGCGCCATGTAGCCCGCACCCTGCTCGTGGCGAGGAGTGACGTGCCGAATCGGCGAGTCGGCGAGTCCCCGGTAGTACTCCAGCGTATGCACGCCAGGAATCCCGAAGATCGTGTCTACGTCGTACTGCTCGAGCAGTCGAACCGCTGCCTCGCCACATGTCGCCATTGGAGCCTCCCTCGTTACCCGAAACCGTAGCCGCAGCGAGACATCCCCGGCGACTGTCCTAGCCCGTGACGCCACCCGCATTGCCCCCGGGTGCAAGTACGCCGAGCTTTGCCAGCGTCGATACGTAGGCAGCGTTGCCCGCCCAGGTCGAGCCACGTGGACGAGCTTGGCCAGGCTCTTTCGTCAGTGCGGTGTAACTAAACGTCGCACTCTTCTTCGACTTCAACTGGTTGCGGGTAAAGCAGATGCCCCGCTTGCCACTCTTCTTGCCCTTCGACGAGACGTACTTGAGCGAGGCTGGCACGGTGATGCAGAGCTGCACGTCATTCGCCACGACCTTGGACGTGTTCTTGACGGTGAACGAGATCACGACGCGTGTCTGTGGATAGGTGGAGGCCGGTACTGCCTTGCTGGTGATCTTGAGCTTCGCCATCGAGCCCTTCGGAATCGTCACGTGGACGGTCGCGCTGGCCGTGTTGTTTTTCAGATTCGGATCAGTTTGGGGGCCGGGTGTCAGCGTCGCCGTGTTAACAAACGTTGAGCCCGCGCGATTCTTGCTTACGGTTGCGACGATCAGAATCTCGAAGCTGGCGCTCGGGATAATCTCGCCGGCGTTGCAGGTGACCTTCCTCCCGGTGAAGGTACAACCCTCGAACGCACTCGATGTGGCGCTAGCGACCTTTAGGCCCTCGGGGAGTTCGTCGACGACAACTGCGCCCATCGAACTCGCTGGTCCCGCGTTCGCCACCCCAATCGTGTAGTTGATCGTCCCACCGGGCGCGACCTTGGTGACGTTGGCGGTTTTGGTGATCGAGAGATCCGCGATCGGAGCAACCAGGAGCGGCGCATGATCGGTGTTGTTGGCCGCGATCGGGTCGGGCGTATCCGAGGAGACAGTCACCGTTGCGGTCCGCTCGGCCTCACTCAGATCGGAGGCAGCGATGACCGTGATCACGCGCTCAGCACTCGTACCATTCGTCAGCGTTCCGATCGCACAGGAGACCGACTGGCCGGTAATCGTGCAGCCGGCAGGAGCCTTCGATGGCTTCAGCCCACTCGGGATCTCGATCGCCATCACGCTGTTGGTCGCAGTCGACGGGCCATTGTTGACGACCGAGAACGTCAGGTCTGTGCTGGCACCTGCAGCGACGGTGGCACCGCTCGTCACCGTCGCTTCGAGATCTGCTGCGGGAAGGATCGTGACGGTCGCCGTTGCGCTGTTATCACTCCCGTCCGGATCATCGGTATTGGAGAAGACGTTGGCGCGGTTGATCGCGTTTCGATCGGCCACCGGAACCGAAGCGAGGGTCGTGCCCGAGATCGTGACCGTACGCGTGGCGGCATTCGCCGTGGCCCCCGTCCAGATACAGGTGACCGTCGAGCCAGAGCGGCTGCACGAGCCCCCGGACGACGGCGTGCTCGTAATTGTCTGCCCGGTGTCGATGGCGGCGGGCAGCCGATCCACAATCTGGACGTTCGTTGCCGAGGCGGGACCGTTATTGGTCGCCGTGAGGGTGTAGCTGATCGCCGCTGCCTGATCCGCTGTCGCCGCCGACGCGGTCTTGGTGAGCGAGAGGTCTGCACCCGGGCGAATCGTGAGGGTGGCACTATCGCTGGCTGGCGATAACGTGACAGCAGATGTCGCGGTAGCGGTGTTCGTCACTGTGCTGCCGAGCAGGCTCGCAGTGGGGCGGACTCGAATGGTTACGGTGGCCGTCGTATTGGCCGGGAGCGATCCAAACGCGCAGGTGACGGCGGTCTGGCTACCGGTCGGCGCCGTGGTGCACGTGCCCTGCGAGGTCGTCACGGAGGCGAAGTCGAGACCTACCGGCAGCGTGTCGGCGAGCGTCGCGTTCGTCGCGGTCGAAGGACCGCTGTTGCGCACCTGGATCTTGAATCCGCCGAGCGTACCGAGGCTGATCGTGCCAGTTAGCGCAGCCTTATTTACAACGAGGACAGCGCTCGGCGAAGCACCTGCGTCCACGCTGGATGAGTCGTTGAGGAGGGCCGGGCTGTTCCCGTCTGTCGGCTGGCCGCCACCCGAGACGGTGCCGGTATTCAGCACGGCAAGACCAGGCGTGTAACTGACGATGGCCGTGATCGGTGGGTACGACGCTCCAGGCGCCAGAGCGTCAGAGCGCGTGCAGGGTGACAACGTGCCACTGGTGCAGGTCCAGCCACTGCCAGACATGGAGTAGACGCCGGTGAAGCCTCCCCCGCGTACGTCGGCAACCGATACCGGGCCGGTCGTGGCAATCGACCCGTTATTGGTGACCGTCAGGTCGAAGGTGTACGTATTGCTGGAGACGCTCCGAACCGTCTTGACGATCCCCGGATCGGGATAGACCACCGTCGTATCGGCCTCCGCGACCGTCGAGATCGGCAGGCCGAGGTCCGCCGAGACGAAGTTGAGCGTGGCGACGTTGGCGATCGTGGCGCCGAGTCCCGCATCAGCGGCAATCGTCACGGAGTATGTGACGGTGGCCGATTGTCCCGCTCCGAGCGTGCCACCAGCGGTTGAGGTGGCACCCGAGCCGAGACGCGCCACGATCACTCCAGACTCGTTGGTGACGTTGCCGCTGCCCGCGCTCACCGTCGGTCCCGATGCGAGCGTGGTGCCGGCTGGCAACGGATCCTGCAGCAGCACGTTGGTGGCGTCACCCGTGCCGTTGTTTGTCGCGGTGATTGTGTAGGTGATCGTCGCTCCGGGCTCTGCCAATGACGCCCCGGTCGAGGCCGTCTTCGTCAACGTGACATTCGGCGAGAACAGCTCGGTCGCGAAGGTGATTGCCTGTGGTGCATAAGTATCACCGTTGGTCTTGGCGCGGAACATCGCCGTCGTGGCGCCATTCTGCAGAAAGCCGTCGGCTTGGAACAGGCTCGAGTCGTAGCCGAGCTGGTTGACCCAGTTCGGGGTCTTCGTGGTGACATGGGCACCCCGATTGGCGATCGTCGAGTTCTCCGTGTTATTGGCCGGGTGCACCGCGTCGGTGAGGAGCTGGTCATTGAGCGTCAGGTAGTCGCCCGTGGCACCCCAGTCGCCTTCGGCAGCAACGACACCGATTGTCGTGTTGACACTTCCTGCCGATGGCGTCTTAAAGCCCGACAGCGGGATGTCAACAAACGCTGACGAGCTGACCACGGTGAGCCCGTCGAAGACCGTGAGGTTGCGCAGGGACTCCGTTGGATCCGAATAGGCGACTACGAGTGACCAGCCACCGATCGAGTTGCCGCCCGTGCCAGTTTGGATGTTCGCGACTGTGTAGTTGCCGGCACCAGCCGCATTGACCAACGACGTCACATCGGCGAAAGCGGTGTAACCCGACGACTCGGTTATCGGCCCCGTGTCGACCTGTGATGCCGTCACCGTCGCGTAGCCCGCCGCGCCCGGGATCGCCAGTTTGACCGTGCCGATCGCAGCGGCATCGGGTGGAGGCAGCGGCGTGCTCTTATAGCCATTGGCACCCGTGATCACGAGCGCCTTCTTCTGAAGCCCCGTCCAGTACAGCCCGGCGAAGAGTACGTGGCCGGTGGTGGGCAGCAGCAATTGCGCCGACGACGAATCGAATGTGGAGGTATCTGAGTCGACGTCGATCCAACCCATGTCGAGCGTGTTGTTGTTGCGCGCGTTCGTGCCCGCGCGTGCACCGGAGCAACCGGAGTTGAGCAGCGGATCGACCGTGGAGGTCGGGCACTGCAGGATCGTATTCGCCGCGATGATGATCTGCCCGTTGACGTTTGTGGAGTACCGCGCAGTAAACGGACGATCGGCCGCAACGGCGAGCGCCGGTAGGAGCAGCGAGGTGCTGAGTATCAGCAGGGCGAGAGTGAAAAGACGATGCATGCGCTAGCGAATATCCTGAAAACGTTCTTTCGCCATCGTACGCCGCGTTCCTGACGCTTCACCCACTCTGATGCAGGTGTATCACCACGTGTCGTTGGCGCAGCACCCGGTACGCTGACGCCATGCAAATTGGTGTGACACTCCCCCAGACCGAGATCGGCGGTTCCGTTGCCGACCTCCGTACCTATGCCGAGGGAGTTGAGCAGCTCGGCTACCAGCATCTGGTCGCCTACGACCACATCGTCGGTGCAGATACGTCCGTGCATCAAGGCTGGAGCGGTCCGTACACGATCGACTCGACTTTCCACGAGCCGATGGTGATGTTTGGCTTCCTCGCTGGCATCACGAAACTCGAACTCGCACCCGCGATCATCATCATGCCCCAGCGCCAGACCGCGCTCGTGGCCAAGCAGGCCGCCGAGCTGGACCTGCTGACTGAGGGGCGTTTCCGCTTCGGTGTCGGCCTCGGTTGGAATGCGGTTGAGTACGAGGCACTCGGCCAAGACTTCTCGACCCGCGGCCGACGACTCGATGAGCAAGTCGCACTCTTACGCCGCTACTGGACCGAGCGCTCCGTCACGTTCGAAGGCGAATTCGATCGTGTGACGGGCGCCGGCATCGCGCCGATGCCACTCCAGCAGCCGATTCCGATCTGGTTCGGCGGTGGCTCAAAGCCCGCTTTCCGCCGCATGGGTCGCCTCGCCGATGGCTGGTATCCGATGATGACGCCAGGCCCCGAACTCGACGAGGCGATGGCGACGATCGCCACTGCCGCCGAGGCCGCCGGCCGCGACCCGAAGGCGATTGGCATGGAGGGGCGCATCACCTGGACTGGCAATCTGGACCAGGTCATGGTCGAAGCCGAACAGTGGCGCGCACTCGATGCGACCCACGTCTCCATCAACACGATGGGGTCCAACCTCGGTCCGATCGCAGCTCACCTCGACGTGTTGGCGCAGATCGCCACCGCGCTCGAGCTGAGGTAGCCAGCAGCAGCGCGTCCTGAGCGTTCGCACCTCAGACGACAGGTGACAGGCGCTCCTGCGTCGCCTAGGCTGGCACCAGAGGAGACCTGAGATGCCAACTGATCCTGCCCTTGAGGACCGCGTCCTCGCGATGATCGACCAGCTCGCACCAGAACTGATCGCTGCGGTGCAACGCGCCGTGCGCATAGCGAGCATCGAGCCAAAGTACCCCGGTCAGTCGTACGACGAACTCGTTGGCCGCGAGAGCGAGGTCGCACAGCTCGTCTCTGCCGTCCATGCCGAGTCGGGTGCTGAAGCCGAGCTGTTCGCGATCGAGCCCGGCCGCGATAACGCAGTCGCGCGGTTGCGGGGCACGGGCGGTGGGCGCTCGCTCGTCTTCAATGGCCACATCGATGTCGTGCCACCCGGCAACCCCGATGCTTGGGCGACGGACGATCCGTTCGCCGGCGATCATCGCGACGGTCGGATTTGGGGGCGAGGGTCGAGCGACATGAAGGCCGGTGTGCTCGCCCAGGCCTACGCGGCCGTGGCACTGCAACGCGCAGGTGTCCGCCTCAAGGGCGATCTCTGTCTCGCCGCGGTCGTTGGCGAAGAGGTCGGCGACCACCAGTCGGGCACGACCGCCACGATCGAACGCGGCTACATCGGTGACGTCGTTGTGATTGCCGAGCCAACCGCGCCACCGGCCCCACTCTCAATCGTGCCCGTCACGCCCGGCCTGCTCTGGTTCTCGCTCGACTTCGTCGGCAAGGCTGCGCACTCGGGGTTTCGCGGCGAGACGGTGCACGCGACCATCTACGGCTCCGAGCTTGGCGTCAACGCAATCGACAAGGGCTTCATCGTCTATCAGGCGCTCAACGCCCTCGAAGCCGACTGGGCGCAGACGAAACGACACCCACTCTTCCCGAACGGCAAATTTGGTCTCCTGCCAGGCGTCATCCATGGCTCTCCGTACGGCATCGACGTTCCGTTTAGCCTCGCTGAGACGCTGCGGATTGAGTACTGCGTGATGTTCCACCCCGGCGATGACTGTGCCTCAACGAAGGCCGAAATTGAGCGCTGCATCGAACGGGCCGCAGAGACCGATTCGTGGCTGCGTGAGCATCCGCCAGTCATCACCTGGATGCTGGAGTGGGAGCCATACGTGTTGGACTCGGACCACCCTGTCTTGCCACTGCTCGAGCGCGCACACGAGCGTGCTGTCAGCGGAACTTCACTCGAGGGACCAGCGACCCGCCACGGCTTTGCAGGCGTGTGCGACGCGACGTGGTATGAGCAGAAGGGCATTCCGAGCGTCGTGTACGGACCAGGCGATCTGCGCCTTGCCCACGCTGCCAACGAGTCCGTCTCGGTCGACGAAACGATCGCGGCCTGCAAGGCCTTCGCTTTGCTCGCGATGGACTGGTGCGGCGTTGACGAGGGGTAGAACACGCGAGCAGCGAAATCTCTTTGCACGACCCGAAGCCCGCAGATAGGATTGCGCCATGAGTATCTCTGCCCTGCCTTCGAGTGTGACCACGCGGCTGTCGTTGTTTCCTGGTGGCGAGCGACTGCTCGAGGAACACGCGGCCGAGCTCCCGCAGAAGAACGACCTCTGTGGAGCCTTCTGGGGCACGCTCGCACTCCGCACCGTGGGCTACGCAGCGACGCCAACCGGTGGCGTACTCGATCAGGACGCCGTCGCTGTTGAGGCGGGTTCGACCCTACCGCTCGTGTCGCACACGGAGGAATTGCCCGTGGGCGAGCCAGGCCGTGATGACTACCGGCTCGAGTTTCCCACGCTTGCCGAGGGTCATCTCTCGGGCACCGCAGTGTCGGGTGTGATCCGCGCGGTCGACGTGCTCTCCGCTGGTGGCCTCGACGCGATCCCGATCTCTGGCCCCTTCGAGACGAACGATGTGCGGGAGATCTTTCGCTGTTTTCGCGCAGCAGCCACACCAGGCGTTGTCACCCTCAACGTCGGGACGCGCTACCTCTGGGGCGCTGCGGCCGACGAGGGGCGACTCGGTGCGTACTTGGAGACAGGCGACTCGACGAAGGGTCCGGCACCAGACTGGGATGTCGGCCATTTCGTGGGCGCCGCCGGCACCATCGAAGGTGAGGCAGGCGAACTCGTTCTGATCGCCGACACCTACCCCTCGCTTGGGCCATCTGGCCTCCACTTTCAGCCAATCGAATGCGTGGCAGCCGCACTCCGCCGGCCCGACATTCTCGGTGACGGTGGCGTCGTGCTGTTCTTGCCACCCGCTGCTGCTGCGGGCGTCCGTGAGGCGCTTACCGCTGCGGGCCTCACCATCGGACTCTGGGACAACGGAAGCCCCGACGGTGCCAATGGAGGCTGAGCCGCTCAGCCTGATCGCGACGTGTGATCTGGCAGCGGTGGTCCGCGGCCGAGCCGTCGCGACTCGCGACCTCGACGCGCACCTCGCAGCCGGTGTCGGGTGGGTGCCGGCGAACCTGTCGCTGACACCCTTTGGTGGGATCGTCGACCCCAATCCGTTTGGCAGCCTGGGGGACCTACGGCTGATCCCTGACGTCTCATCGCGCATCCGCGTCGACATGGGGGAGCCAACACCCCTCGACGTGGTGATGGCCGACCTCCACCTGCCCGACGGTACGCCCTGGTCTGCGTGTCCACGACTATTTCTCAAGAACGCGCTTGCGACGCTCGAAGCCGAAACCGGCCTGCGCATCAATGCCAGCTTTGAACAGGAGTTTCAGCTCCCCCTCGACGGCTCGCCGCCACCGCCCTTCTCACTGGAGGGCCTGCGCCGCAGCGAACCCTTCGGTTCGCTCTCGATGGCAGCGCTGTCGGCAGCGGGCTTCGAGCCGGAATCTTTTGTGCCGGAGTACGGCGCCGACCAGTATGAGATTCCCTGTGCACCCGCAATCGGTGTGGCTGCAGCGGATCGTGCGATCCTGACACGCGAGATCATCCGCGAGACAGCCCGTGGGTTGGGTCGTCGCGCGAGCTTTACGCCGATTACGAATCCTGACGGCGGTGGCAACGGCGTGCACATCCACCTGAGCCTCGTCGACGTCGATGGCCGCTCGGTGATGGCCACAAGCGATGGCCTCAGCTCGACAGCGGGCTCCTTTGCGGCTGGGATTCTTCGCCACGCTCGAGCGCTCGTTGCCTTGACTGCCCCAACGCCTGTCAGTTTCGTCCGCCTACAGCCACACCGTTGGAGCACGGGCCTCGTCTGTCTTGCGGATGGCAATCGCGAGGCACTGTTGCGTATCCCCACCGCGACGACGATCGGTGGTCGCGACGCGGCACCCCAAATGCGACTCGAATACCGCGCTGCCGATGCCACTGCCTGCCCCTACCTTGCACTTGGCGCGATTGTGCTGGCCGGCCTAGCTGGCCTTCGCGACCAACTGCCACCACCGCTCGTCTTGCAGGGCGATGCAGATGCACTGTCTGCCGACACGCTGGCCACCTACGCCCAGACCATCCTGCCAACGTCGCTCGGCGAGGCCCTCGACGCACTCGAGACAGATCACATTGCCTCTGGCTGGCTGTCACCGCTCCTGCTCGAAACCTTCCTTGGTGTCAAGCGTTGGGAGCTCGAAACGGCGGCCGACGACGCCGACCTCGAGGCTACCTGCGCGCGTTACGCCAGCGCGTACTGAGCCACTCGCTGTGCACAGGCGGTGTGAGCCCGCCTACAAAGAGGCGTCGGGTTTCCTTCAGCTACGTCAGAGATTGGACGTGCGCCCGTCTTCACCTTCAGACGACGTGTCGCACAAACCTGCGACCGAAGGAGGTCTCCATGCACACCACACCCCAACTCTGGCGCCAGCGCCTCACACTTCTCTGCATCAGCGCAGCGTTCGCCCTTGTCCTCGGACAGGCCTCGGCTGCTCAGGCCGCAACCTCGTCGAGCTTTGCTCCCTATGTCGACATGACATTGCAATCGAAGACGAAGGCGACCAGCTCGATCAAGGCCTCTGGTGCCAAGTCGACAACGCTCGCCTTTATCGTCAGCGGAGCCGCCTGCCAGGCATCCTGGGGTGGCTACTACGGGCTCAATGCCTCGGACGAGTGGTTTGACGCCAAGCAATTGATCATCGATAGCCGCGCAGCGGGCTCCGAGCCGATCATCTCGTTCGGTGGCGCCTCGGGACAGGAGTTGGCGCGCACCTGCACGAATGCCACTGCGCTCGCAGCGCAGTACCAGTCGGTCATTGACACCTACAACGTCCGCAGCATCGACTTCGACATCGAGGGTGCAGACCAGAATGATGCGGCGTCGGTTGCCATGCGCTCGCAGGCAATTGCCAAAGTGCAGGCCGCCGGCATCGCCGCCGGTAAGCCGGTGACTATCTCGTTGACGCTGCCGACGCTGCCAACCGGTCTCACCGCCGATGGGATCAACGTACTTCGCAGCGCGATCACGAATGGCGTCGACGTCAGCGTCGTCAACGTGATGGCGATGGACTACTACTGGGATCCAAATCCCGCTGGCAAGATGGGCGACTTTGCAATCCAGGCTGGCGAGGCCCTCAAGCTCCAGTTGGGCTCGCTCTACCCGGGTCGCAGCGATGCCGAGCTGTACCGAATGATCGGCATCACGCCGATGATTGGCATCAACGACAACCCGGCCGAGATCTTTACCACGGCTGACGCGACGAAGCTCCTCAACTGGGCCAACGCAAAGAGCATTGGGCGAATCGGCATGTGGTCGCTCAACCGCGACTTTCAGTGCTCGGGATCGACCACCTACACGAGCCTCGATTGCAGCGGTGTTCCGCAGAGCGCCATGCAGTTTTCCGCAATCTGGAAGACGTTCGGTGGAACACCGGTGATCAACCCAACGCCGACCCCAACCCCAACGCCGACCCC
>Ga0194048_10001631_pt1 | contig 11178 bp, 10 predicted proteins | sample JunL225m_MetaG_FD_161685 | JGI IMG/M metagenome (GOLD analysis project Ga0194048, IMG submission 161685) | Anoxic zone freshwater microbial communities from boreal shield lake in IISD Experimental Lakes Area, Ontario, Canada - Jun2016-L222-5m | ecosystem: Environmental > Aquatic > Freshwater >... | reverse complement strand
CATCGATCCAGTAGGTCGCGTTGATATGGCGAGAGATTCTTTAGGCGAATCCAGTGCTGTAATCCGTGAGCGAGTTATAGCTGCGCGAGCAATCGCAGCGGCTCGTTTTGAAGGATTGCCCTGGCAACTCAATTCACAAATCCCTACTCGTGCGCTCAGAACTACCTTTCGATTAGAGCGTGATGCAATGAATTTTCTTCATGATGAATTAGATAGAGAACGCATTACTGCGCGCGGACTTCATAAAATTTCTAGAGTTGCATGGACACTTGCTGATCTTTCGGGTCATTCCAGACCGAATCGCAGTGATGTAGAACAGGCATATCTATTGCGCGAAGGCAGTCAGAGTTGAACGAACGGGAAGCGCGAGCAATTCTTTTTGCCAATATCGAAGGTGGAACCACTTTTTGGGCACAAGAAATTTTTAGCGATGGTGCACTCAAAGTCTATGAAAGGGTTATTTCAAGTGGTTACGACCCAGTCAAATATGAAAAGACAATTGGCAAAATTCGAAACGCAAATGCTGCAGAAATTTTAGAAAGAATTGAGAAAGCAGATAGTCGATTTCTCACACCAGAAGATAGTGAGTGGCCCCAACAACTAGATGACTTGGTTGCCCCACCAATAGCTCTCACCGTCAAAGGTAATTCAAACATTTTGACTAATTTATCCCTTGCTATTGTCGGAACAAGGAATCCAACTCCCTATGGAATGCGAATAGCCAGTGATTTCGCTGCAGGATTTGTTGATCGCGAATGGGCAGTAGTCAGTGGCGGTGCCTATGGAATTGATACTCATGCACATAAAGGCGCAGTTATCGCAGAGGGAATAACTATCGCTGTTGTAGCAACAGGATTAGATATCAACTATCCCGCTGGCAATGCGCGACTCTTTGAGCAAATATTGGAAAATGGAGCCATCCTCAGTGAAGTAATGCCAGGAATTCATGCGATTCCTGTTCGCTTTCTGACTCGCAATCGACTTATTGCAGCTCTTTCTAAGGCAACACTTGTTGTTGAAGCTGCATTTAGGAGCGGATCGCTTCGAACAGCTCGGGATGCAGCAGAGTTAATGAGACCCGTAATGGCAATTCCAGGACCAATAAATTCGCCAACGAGTGAAGGTTGTCATCGTCTCATTGGAGAACGAGCAGCAGAGATAGTCACATCAGTTCCTGATGCAATGGAGTTTGTCTCCAGCTTTCAATGAGAGAATAAGTCCATGATTGAATTCCGTTCGGGCTTTGTGGCCATTGTTGGCCGCCCAAACGTTGGAAAATCCACACTTATCAACGCTCTCGTTGGTAGTAAAATTGCGATTACATCCCATCATCCAAATACAACTCGTAATGCAATCCGCGGCATTGTTCACCGCCCAGATTTTCAAGCAGTGCTTGTAGATACACCCGGAATTCATAAGCCAAAGACTCTACTTGGCCATCGTCTCAACGCGGTTGTCGGAGAGAGTATGGATTCAGTTGATTTGGTACTCATGTGCATTCCTGCAGATGAAACTTCAGGAGCGGGTGATGTTTTCCTTGCAGCAGAAATTGCTAAGCATCCCAAGGCTAAGAAATTCGCAGTTATTACAAAGACAGATCTGCTTTCAAAAGAAAAATTAGCACTTCGTCTAGCTGGCATCATGGATTTAGCTAAAGGCTTTACATGGGATGAAATCATTCCTGTATCAGCTGCTATTCATGAACAAATTGATTTGCTTAGCGAACTGATCGGAAAAAATCTTCCACAAGGACCTGAGTACTACCCAGCAGGCATGACAAGTGATCAAGGTAGTGAGCAACTTATTTGCGAACTTATTCGTGAAGCCGCATTGCGAGATGCCAGAGAAGAATTACCACATTCAATCATGGTCACTATTGATGAAATTTCAGAACGTGAAGAAAAGGGTTCACGCCCCTTCTTTGATATTCATGCAACGATACATGTTGAACGTGATTCACAGAGAGCAATTCTCTTGGGGCATCAAGGTGAGCGCCTCAAAGATATTGGAATTCGAGCACGCGCCGATATTGAACGTGAACTAGGAGCGCGAATTTTTCTCGGGCTTCATATCAAGGTCTCTAAAGAATGGCAGAGAGATCCAAAACTTCTTGAAAAACTTGGTTTCGGAGAGAAGAACTAAACTTTTTCCTTACGACTTGCGAAGTAAGAACCGATTAATACCAGTGGAAGCCCAACGATAATTCCAAGGGTTAGTGGCTCGGACAAAATAATTACTCCCAAAACAACTGCAACCGCTGTGTTCATATAAGTCACAAGGGATGCGCGTGCTGGTCCGATCTCATCCATGACTATAAAGAAGAGCGCAAAGGCCATAGCAGTTGAAAATACACCTAGGGAAATAAGTGAATATGTCGATGCTGCAGTGGGAGTTTGCGTTGGCCAATGAATTATTGCTAGCGGTAAATAGAAAATTCCAGTAATTAACATTGCAACGCCATTTATCGCGATGCCTGAAACTCCAGGAAGTGCGCGTGTGACGCGAATAGTTGCAAAGGCGTAGAGGATCGAAGCAAGAATCACTGCACCAATTGCTAATGGATCGCTAGTTCCCGTGATGCTTTCAATACCAACGAGGGCTACAACGCCTATAAAACCAATGCCGATGCCAAATAAACGGCGAGAGTTCCACACGCTCTTATCACCATGGAGAGAAGTAAGAATTGTTGACCAAATAGGAACTGTTGCTACAAGGAGGCCGGCGAGACCAGAACTAATTTTTGTCTCTGCAGTAGTGATAAGAATCCAAGGACCAACCATTTCAGCGAATGCGTAGGGAATTACGTAGCGAATTCCCTTGAGGGCTGAACGAAGAGATCCTTGCTTCATTGCAATGGGAATAAGAATGGCAGCACCAATAAGTGTTCGACCGCAGACAACGAGTGTCGGGGAGTAATCGCGTACTGCGACTTTAATGAGCAGGTAAGGAATTCCCCATAAGAAACCTGTGAGAGCGAAAAGAATCCAGTTACGACGCGTCATTGTTATGCGAATGTACCTGAAAAGATATGGATTACCAATTCTCCGTACGTGCTTTGAGAGATCGATACTTTTCCATCACATGTGGTGTTGGTTTCGCGGTATGACGTGAAATTTCACCGAGATCCCATGTTGGAGCATTTGCTCCGCCAAGTAGCGCCCATGCTGCTTGTTTTGCTGCACCATTTGCAACATATTCACCAGGTGGTGGAAGTAATACTTCGCGACCAAATAGTGCACTTGCAATGGGTGCAATTGCAGGATTCTTTGCCGCGCCACCGATTAGAAGAATTCGATTTACATTTACACCAAGTGCAATGAGTGCATCAACTGCATCAGCTAGTCCTGCAAGCATTCCTTCAATCATTGCTCGAGCGATATCTTGCTGATTGGAATTAGAAATATTCATTCCATCAAAGACTCCTGTTGCATGTGGGCGATTAGGTGTGCGCTCACCTTCAAAATACGGCAAAAGTGTTAGTCCATGAGCGCCAGGTTCACCAGCAAGCGCTAATCGACCAACTTCATCATGACTCTTTCCAAGAATTGCTGCTGCTGCATCAAAAATACGAGCAGCATTGAGTGTGCATACAAGCGGCAAGAAACGTCCTGTTGCATCGGCGAATCCAGCGACCGCTCCACTTGCATCATGGGTTGGAGTTTGTGAAACAGCAAATGCGGTTCCACTTGTTCCAAGTGAGACAACAACATCACCAGGTTCTGCTTGCAGACCAAGTGCTGCACCGGCATTATCGCCAGCACCTGGCGCAATTGGAATTCCACCAGAAGTTTCTCCGCCAAATGATGATGGTGCAATTATTTTTGGGAGATAAACATCGGAATCATGACGAAGAGCTAATTTCACAATATCTTCGCGATAATGCGAAGTTGTTGGATCGAAATATCCTGTTCCGGATGCATCACTTCTATCTGTGAATAGAGTCGAAAAATCTTTTGCACCTTGTAATTGCCATGAAAGCCAGTCGTGGGGGAGCGCTACTGCGGCAACTTTTGCAGCATTTGCACTTTCGTTATCTGCCATCCACCGAAGTTTTGTTGCAGTAAATGATGCAACTAAAACAGATCCAACTTTGCGAGCAGCTTCTGCATTTCCACCAAGTTCCTTATTCAAATCTTCCGCCGCAGATGCAGAGCGTGTGTCATTCCATAAAAGCGCCTTACGAATTACTGCGCCATTGCAATCAAGTGCGACCATTCCATGTTGTTGACCACCGATAGAGATTGCTTGGATATCGCTCAATCCACCCGCTTCTTCTATTGCAGCATCGAGTGCAACCTTCCATGCAGCAGGATCTACCTCAGAGCCATCAGGATGGGAGGCGCGTCCTTCTCGCATTAGTTTTCCGGACGATGCTTCGCGAATAACAACCTTGACCGATTGGGTCGATGAATCTACGCCTGCGATTAATTGTTCCTTTGCCATAGGGAAAGGTTAGACTGTGCCAGTCAACGTTGACCACAAGTGAGCGTGATGTATTCCCTCACTTATTCATCGAATCTGGATAAGAATCTAGATATTTTGGAGTTATAAAGATGCGTATTGGTGTCCTCACAGGTGGCGGAGATTGCCCAGGTCTCAATGCCGTAATTCGTGCAGTAGTCCGCAAGGGCGTAAAAGAATACGGATATGAGTTTGTTGGTTTTAGAGATGGTTGGAAGGGTCCACTAGAAGGACTAACGATGGAACTCAGTCTTGCGACAACTCGCGGAATTTTGCCTCGCGGCGGAACAATTCTTGGTTCTTCACGCACTAATCCATTCAAGATTGAAAATGGCGTAGAGAAGATTAAAGAAAATCTTGCTAAGGCAGGAATTGATGCTCTTATTGCAATCGGTGGCGAAGATACACTTGGAGTTGCAACAAAGCTTGATGCACTCGGAGTCAAAGTCATTGGTGTTCCAAAGACCATCGATAACGATCTCAACAATACGGATTACACATTCGGTTTCGATACTTCAGTAAATATTGCCGTCGAGGCAATTGATCGCCTTCATACAACTGCAGAATCTCACCACCGTGCACTCGTAGTTGAAGTTATGGGTCGCCACGCAGGTTGGATTGCATTGCACTCGGGTATTGCTGGAGGAGCTGCTTGTATTTTGATTCCAGAAGTAAAATTCTCAGTTGATAAAGTATGCGAATGGGTTGAATCTCGATTCAAGAGCGGCTTTGCACCGATTATTGTTATTGCGGAGGGTGCTATTCCACAAGATGGAGATATGCTCACAAAAGATCAGACTCTTGATGCTTTCGGCCATGTGAAACTTTCAGGAATTGGCGAATGGCTCTCGCAACAAATCGAAGCAAAGACTGGCAAAGAAGCTCGCACGTCAGTACTTGGGCATATTCAACGTGGTGGAACCCCATCAGCATTTGACCGCGTTCTTGCTACTCGTTTTGGTCTTCACGCAATTACAGCAGTTCACGAAGGTGATTTCGGCAAGATGGTTGCACTTCATGGCACCACTATTGCCCGTGTCCCACTGACATCGGCAACAGAGAAGCTGAAGACAGTCCCAGTTGAGTTCTATAAGGAGTCAGAGATTTTCTTTGGATAATCGCACTCCGCGATTACCGATGAATCTTCTATTCTTACCCAATGAGCACTTTAGATAACCTCTTCACTCCTGGCCTTGTCGCTGCCCAGCAACCGCAATGGCCAGGAGGTCCTGAAGGCGCAGCAATCAAAAGTGCCGTCGCAGAACTCAAATCATTTCCACCACTTGTATTCGCTGGTGAATGTGACAATCTAAAAGCACAGATTGCAGAAGCAGCAGCAGGTCGTGCATTCTGGTTACAAGGTGGAGATTGTGCAGAAACTTTTACAGGTGCAACTGCAGATTCAATCCGCAACCGCATCAAAACAATTCTTCAAATGGCGGCGGTTTTACAGTATTACTCCAGTTTGCCAGTTGTAAAAGTTGGACGTATGGCCGGTCAGTTCGCAAAGCCACGCTCTAACGACATGGAAACTCGCGGAGATGTAACACTTCCTGCATACCGCGGTGATGCCGTCAATGATTTGGAGTTCAACGAAAAATCTCGCACACCAGATCCAAATCGTTTAGTTCGTGTGTACAACACCTCTGCTGCAACGCTCAATCTTGTGCGCGCATTTACACAAGGTGGTTTTGCAGATCTTCGCCAAGTACACGAATGGAACAAAGGATTTATCCGTGACTCATCCGTTGGTGAGCGCTATGAGTTGATGGCTAATGAAATTGGTCGCGCTTTATCATTTATGAAATCTGCAGGAGTAGATCCTGAGGCTTTCAAGACAGTTGATTTCTACTCCAGCCACGAAGCGCTCATCCTTGAATACGAGAAGGCACTAACTCGCATCGATTCGCGCACTGGTGATCCATACGATGTATCGGGTCACTTCATTTGGATTGGCGAGCGAACACGCCAGCTCGATGGCGCACATGTTGATTTCGCATCTAAAGTAAAGAATCCAATTGGGATAAAGCTCGGACCTAAATCAACTGTCGCAGATGCACTTGCACTCATTGAAAAACTAGATCCTAATCGCGAGCCAGGTCGAATTACTTTGATTACTCGCATGGGTGCGGGCAAGATTCGCGAAGTACTTCCTGCCCTCGTTGAAGGCATTACAAACTCTGGTGCGCAAGTTTTATGGGTATGCGATCCAATGCATGGAAATACCTATGAAGCTCCAACAGGTTACAAGACTCGCAGCTTTGATGATGTTATGGATGAAGTAAAGGGCTTCTTTGAAGTTCATAAGGCACTTGGCACTCATCCAGGTGGAATCCATATTGAACTCACCGGTGATGATGTCACCGAATGTGTTGGCGGCGGAGAACAGATTTCACATGAGGATCTATCGACACGCTATGAGACAGCGTGCGACCCACGACTCAACCATGCACAGTCATTAGAGCTCGCATTTTTGGTTGCGGAGATGCTTCGAGACCGCTAATTTTATCTGCGTGACACTCCTTCTGACATCTCACAAGACGCCAATAGGAACTCTGAACATTATTGCTGACGAAGATATTGTTTTAGGTATAAATCTTTCAAATATCACAGCCCTAAAAGCCTCTCTTGATTCCGATGATCAGCTTCGAGAAATAAAGAGCGTCAAGGCAATTCCTAAAATCACTGAATTACTCAATGATTATTTTGATGGAGATATCTCCGCAATCAACGCAATCAAAGTTCGCCAACCCGGAGCTCATTTTTCACAAGCTGCATGGAAGGCAATGCGCAAAGTTAGCGCCGGAAAAGTTATTTCCTATGCTGACCTCGCATCGCGAGCGGGAAGCCCTGATGCAGTTCGTGCAGCGGGAAGTGCGTGCGCGAAGAATGCGATTATGTTGGTTGTTCCTTGCCACCGTATTGTAAAAACTGGTGGAGCACTTGGAAATTATGCCTACGGTTTAGATAAAAAAGAGTGGCTATTGAGCCACGAGGGCTTTCTTTAGAATTTCAATTGCTTCATCGCACTGCGCGTCATCGAAATTCATATGAGTTACTAAGCGCGCATACTTTGGTCCTAATGCGCTAATGAGTAATCCTTGAGCCTTACATCGTGTTGCTAGTTCGGCAGCGGAGATCGGAAGTGCTGCAAGATCTAATCCAACAATATTTGTTTCTACAGTAGATGAATCAATAAGAGATGAATCAACTGCAGATAGCGCAAGAGCTAGTTTCTTTGCTCGGCCATGGTCCTGGGCTAAGCGTTCAATATTGTTATCCAGTGCGTAGTGACCAGCTGCTGCCAGAATTCCAATTTGGCGCATTCCTGCGCCATAGCGCTTTCGCCATACACGAGACTTAGTAATGCGCTCCTTCGTTGAAAGCATGACTGAACCAACTGGTGCTCCGAGACCTTTTGAAAGACAGACACTGATAGTTTCAAAATACTTTCCGTATTCAAGAAATGAGACGCCACTTGCAACATGGGCATTCCAAATTCGTGCGCCATCTAGGTGTAAATGCAGCCCCAACTTTGTAGCACCTGCATGTAATTCTTTTATTTGCACAATTGGCTGAACTGTTCCGCCACCAAAGTTATGAGTATTTTCAACAGCAATTGCTGTTGTTGAAACTAAGTAAGGACCTGAGTCTGGTCGTGCTATTTCAAGGGCATCGACAGCTTTGAGTAATCCATTGCGTGCCGGCCATGTGCGAGTTGTGATTCCGCTAAATACTGCGGCTGCACCTAATTCGGCACGCACAATATGAGAATTTGTTTCAGCGAGAAGTTCTTCGCCGGGGGAGACTAATGATCGAATTGATAATTGATTTGCAAGTGAACCTGTTGGAGTAAATAGCCCTGCCTCTTTTCCAAAGAGTGCAGCAACTCGTTCTTCAAGTGAATTAGCAGTTGGATCATCACTGTAGACATCATCGCCAACAGGTGCGGAAGCAATTGCTTCGCGCATTCCTTGGTCTGGGACTGTAACTGTGTCGGAGCGAAGATCAATCATGTGATGAGCCTATTTCTCTTCTCGTATAACAATCAAATACATGGCAACAATGACCATAATTCCACCGATGGAGCTTTGGAGATTGAGGCTCTCGCCGCCAACTAAAACGGCGAAGATTGCAGCAAATACAACTTCCATCGTGAGAATGACGGCGACTTTTGTTGCGCTCATATGAGCTTGTGCCCATGTTTGGACAATGAATGCGATAGCAGTGGCAAATACTGCAGTAAAGATTACAACTGCCCACACCCCATTATCTGGAGGTAGTGAATAACCTTCGAAGGCAGAACCAATGCCAGCGATAATTGCACACATTGCTAATTGCACAACTGTCATGGCGTAGGTATCGCGACCATTACTCCATCGACTTAAAGCAACAATGTGTAGAGCAAATGTAATGGCACTTCCAAGCACGAGTAATTCACCAAATCCAACAGACCACCCATGTATTGATAGAAGGCCAAGTCCGATTGTTGCAATAAACACACATGTCCAGGTAAATCGTGAGACGCGCTCTCTAAAAAATAATGATGCAATCAATGGGGTAAGAACGATATAAAGGCCAGTAACAAAGCCAGTAATTGCCGCACCCGTGCGAGCAAGTCCAAGAGTTTGAAGAATGTAGCCGCTGCCAAGAAATAGGCCCGCAGCGCCTGCGCGGAGCAAGAGATCTTTAGTGAAGAATTTGATTACCTTGGGTCTGATTGCAACCATAACAATGACAGCCAAGCCAAAGCGAGTAAATAGAAAGTTATTGACGCTTTGTCGCTCGATTGCATCTTTCATCACAACGAATGAAAAACCCCAAGCAATAGAGACGGTGAGCAAAGCCCACGGAGCCATCTTGAGTTTGTAGGCGTGTTTTGCTGTTGTCATTGAGAGTCACGTAACTCTTTGAGTAATTCAATTTCAGGGCCATGCGCAGGCTCCATGCCGGGCGTCTCGAGAATCAATGGAACGTTTGTGACCGCTGGGTGGGCAAGGAGTTCTCTAAATGGCTCGACTCCAATTTTTCCTTGGCCGATATTTGCATGACGATCTTTGAGAGCGCCACATACATCCATCGAATCATTTGCGTGAATGAGTTGGAATCTTTCAATGCCAGCAATTTCTATGAGCAAATCAATCGTCTCTGTCATTCCGCCTTTTTTTGCAATGTCATGACCTGCAGCAAAGACGTGGCATGTGTCGAGACATATGCCAACTTTTGGATGGTATTCGAGCGCTCTTAGATAGTTTTCTAAGTCATCCAACTTTTTTACTAAAGATTGACCTTGACCAGCAGTTGGCTCAAGTAATAAAAATGGAGCGTCATCACTTAGTGCATTGAGCACTGGCATCATTCCCTCGTGAATCTGCTTCCATGCATTATCAACATGATCTTCATTGACGGCAGAGCCTGTATGAATAACAACTCCTCGGGCACCAACTTCTGCTCCGCGCTTCAAAGAGTAAGCAGTTGAAGCAAGTGAATTTTCATATGTATTTTCGGTAGGTGAACCAAGGTTGATAAGAAAAGATGCATGCACATAAGTGTAGATATCTAGCTCTGCAGCTTTTGTTCGAAACTCTTCATCGGCTTCTGGGTTAGGTGTTGATTGGGCCCACCCTCGAGGATTTGAAGCAAAAATTTGAATTGCATCGGCGCCAATAGTTTGGGCATACCCAAGTGAGCGTTTGACCATTCCACCAGAAGTTGGAGTATGTGCGCCTAGCCGTGTTTTTGTTTTAGCTGCTGGAGACATTTGCTTACCCTACTGTGATGACCACCGTGCTGCCACGTTTTACCTTCGTTCCAACTTTAGGGGCAACATTTGTAACACTCTTCACACTCTTTTTGCCCATTTTCTTCACGGTGACTTTGAGTTCTAGATCCTTGAGAGCCTTGATGGCCTTTGATTCGGCAAGTGAGTAAACATTTGGAATATATACGTATTGCGAACCTTTGGAAATTACGAGGGTGACTTTCGTACCTTTATCAGCAGGTGTAGTGCCATCTGGGTTCTGTGAAATTACTCCGCCAGATAAAACACTTTCATTGAACTCATACGTTGAGATGACATCAAATCCCGCATCCGTCAATTCATTGAGCGCCTGTTCACCACTCTTACCTAAATAAGAAGCCAGTGCAATTTTTTCAATTCCTTTGCTAACAACGATATTAATTACGCTGTCTCTCTTTACAGATTCACCGCTTACAGGAGATGCAGCAATAACGAATCCTGCAGGAATGCTCGAACTAAAACTCTCCGTCAATGAACCAAAGCGAAGTGGATATTTTTCGATGGCTTTTTGTGCAGCCTCCGGTGTTAGCCCCTGAAGATTCGGGACTGTATATCGCTCAGGACCTTTTGAAATAGTAAGTTTTACGGATCCGCCCGCTGCTACTCGACCACCTCCTGCAGGATCGGAAGAAATAATCTTTCCTTTTCCTATTTCTTCATCATAAATTTTCTGACTTACTTCGGCAGTTATTCCTAAAGGTGAGAAGGCATTCGTTGCATCATCGAGCGTTCCACCAACTACAGATGGGACTACCACTCGTGAACCAGGTCCAACAAGTGCGTACCAACCGCCAATACCAATCGCAACTGCTAAGAAAAATGCAATCCATCTATTTCTGCGAACGCGCTTACTAGTTTTCCTCTTCTTCGCGCGAGTTGCAGCGGTAGATTCTTTCGGAATCGATTCTTCTCTAATG
>Ga0194048_10001630_pt1 | contig 11178 bp, 12 predicted proteins | sample JunL225m_MetaG_FD_161685 | JGI IMG/M metagenome (GOLD analysis project Ga0194048, IMG submission 161685) | Anoxic zone freshwater microbial communities from boreal shield lake in IISD Experimental Lakes Area, Ontario, Canada - Jun2016-L222-5m | ecosystem: Environmental > Aquatic > Freshwater >... | reverse complement strand
AGACGAGAATACATCATTATTTTCAGGGCCAGCTGGAGTAGAATAAAAGTCTTTTGCTTTTTGCCAAAGTGACGGAGAGGTTTGCCCATTAGCTGGCATTTACATTCCTAATGCTGATTTAATGTTTGTTAGTTTAGGTAAGAATATTACCTGGCCAGGAACAAAATCATATATTGAATCACGAATAACATCTTTGTTTCTAACGGCAAACACCCACCATAGTTGTGAATCACTGTACAGGTCATATGCTAATAGATCCGGACGATGCATATAAAGAGATGTTATAGTAAACTGTATGTCATCTGCTTCTGCGGGAAGATCAATAAAATTAAGAACATTAAGATATCCGTTAATGTTTTGTGTATTTGCATACGGACTTAGTTTGTTATATGATGACATTATAAGTATCCTTTACCACGTAGTTCGCCGGCCTGCCATTTCTTAACACTATACGATAACATTTCTTGTCGACTATACATAACATTTAAATCAAGAGTTATGGTACTCATTGTAGGAACCATGCTGTGGCCATAGGTGCCAGGACTGCCAGGGCGGCCGACTGCAATATAATCGCAATTGTCAGATAACTCATGTCGCCAATTTGATATTGCCACAGGAACATTATACATCATGTAATCACCGTAGGCATCAAAACGACATACAGGCGGAGGAGCTCCTGCGTCAGGGTCGTCGCCCCATTTCATTTTTGTTAATCCTCTTAACAAATGAAGAACTCCTAATAATACTGCACCTTCAAATTCATTTTGCACTGTAAATTTTGCAGTGACTTGAATTGGCCCAACTGATCCATTCTTAAAAAAGTATAACGGATAGTTAGAATGCAATGGGGTATTCTGTGCATAATTTGCTTGATTCTGCATTGAAATCTGCGGAGTGTATGGAAATAGTATTCCGCCATTCTTTTTAATAATACTACTAGGGCCTGCTGCCGGTCCTACTAGATACTCACTAGGTACTCTAAGTTTGACTCTAAGATCTTTTGCTTCGGACCACTGCGCATTTGCAGGGACTGGGTTATTGGGTTGTGCGCCTTTAGGAAGATTTGATCTAGAAACTCTGTCAACTTCTTCTTGCCATTCATTTTTAGGTGTTGTGGTAGAAGTTACCGATGCTCCGCTATTTCTAGCACTGGTATCAATGGCGCCAGATTGATCGGCGACTGGTTGTTCATTAACGATAGATTCGCCCGGTGAAAGAGATGCGGTAGTTGATACAGCAGCGGCTTCGGCGGTTGTAACTGCATCGGCTGGAGCAACCGGGTCAACTGGGTTAGGACTTTTAGTTGATTCATTTACCAAGGCAACCGCTTCTGGAGATGCCTGGGTCGGATCTATTTTAGCAATGTTTAAATCTGCTTGGCCTGCTTTATCTTGAGCTGCAAGGAATGGAGCACGGGCAGCCGCAGTGGCGGCAGTGGCTGCATCATATGCGGCATTTGCAGGGGCGGCTACTGCTCTTGCGGCTTGCCAATCAGATGCGGCGGACGATGCGGCAGCTTGAAGGTCTGGGTTTGTGGGATCAACTGCCAATGCTTTGTCTGCAGCAATCTTTGCGGTAAAAAGACTGCCAGGGACTGCGGTAGCCATTTTAGCAGCATAGGCGGCATCTTCAGCATTTGTAGCTGCATCTAATGCCGGCTGCAACTTAGCAGCATCTAACTCAGCTTTGGCTCTTATTTGTTTTAATTGTTCTACCGTTGCCATTAAAAAATTCCTCTATGCTATATTTACCTAGATAAATAATGTGCTAACTTAATCATTTTGGTTGACAATACCAACCCGTTTCCAGTATAATATACAAAAGGAGGGTGCGATAAGATGCCCAATTCAGTAATCATTCAGCCGTCAGGCCGCAAACAGAAGTACCTAAATAATAAAGATTTATTAGCGGAAATTCATAAAAGTAAAGCAAGTTTCAGTAGCTATACCAGCAAAGATTACATCCAACATGACATTATTTTACCAAATTTAGATAAGATAAACATTCGTACCTTAGCGGACGCCAAGCGTATCCGTGCCAAGCGCCAGGGATTAGAAGCATTTATGGCAGCTAGAATAGCTGGAGATAAAAAGGTTAAACTTTCAGAAGTTACTCCTGACTATAAAACAATTAAAAAAACAGATCTAGTTATTCGTATTATGACATTTGAGCATATTCCACTAGCACCGGGTCGTAAGAAAACTGTAAAAAGCACAGCAGACAGCCACGAAAAAGTAAACTTTCCTCCATACCAACATTGGAAATTTGACGAGCACGACAATTTAGAGTGTGTAGGGAAAAGCCATTGGAAGGGCGGAGTTAAATCTGGTAAGTTTTCTAAAGAGCATGGACGAATTACAGAGAATCTCGGTAAGATGTATATTAAGTTATCAGAGCGATACGCACAGCGTTCAAACTGGCGTGGTTATACCTATATTGACGAAATGCGTGGACAGGCAATTCTACAGTTGTCGCAGATTGGACTACAGTTTGACGAAAGCAAGTCAGAAAACCCATTTGCCTATTATACAGCCGCAGTTACTAATAGTTTTACCAGAATTTTAAATCTAGAAAAGAAAATGCAGAACATTCGCGATGACTTGCTAGAAGAAAATGGTTTAACCCCTTCTATGACTCGACAAAGTAGTGCAGAATTTGCTGAAGAGGTTGCTCGCCAAGCTGAATTGTATAAAAAAATGCGTATGCCGAAATCCGTAGAAACTCCCGTTGAAGAAGATGGCGAGGAAGAGGCTTGATTTTATTAGACAAAGTAGTGTATACTCGTTACTAGGAGAACTTAATGAGCAACCTATTTAAAAGAGTCGCATGCTTCACTGATATTCATTTTGGTTTAAAATCAAATAGTCAAACGCACAATCAAGATTGTGAAGATTTTGTAGATTGGTTTATCGCTGAGTCAAAAGCTGCAGGTGCAGAAACCTGCATCTTTCTTGGCGATTGGCACCATAATCGTAATTCAATTAATCTAATTACATTAGATACCAGCATGCGTTGCCTTGAAAAACTAGGTGCAGCATTTGAACAGTTCTTTTGGTTCCCAGGTAACCATGATTTGTTCTACAAAGACAAGCGTGATATCCACTCAAGCGCATTCGGACGCCATATTCCTGGTGTTACTGTCGTAGATACTGTAACTACAATTGGCAACGTCACGCTCGTTCCTTGGTTAGTAGGCGATGAGTGGAAACATCTCGGTAAGATTAAAAGCAAATACATGTTTGGCCACTTTGAATTGCCATTATTCTTTATGAATGCAATGGTGCAGATGCCAGACCATGGTGAATTATCTCCTGGTCATTTTGTGCATCAGGATTATGTGTTTAGTGGACACTTTCATAAGCGGCAGAATAAAGAACGCATTTGGTACATTGGAAATGCGTTCCCACATAACTTTGCAGACGTGTGGGATGACGAGCGAGGCATGATGTTATTAGATTGGGGCGGCGAGCCCACATTTAAGAACTGGGAGGACGGTCCTAAATTCCGTAACATTAAACTTTCAACACTAATCGATCGTAAAGATGAGATTATGAAGTCAAAGATGTATCTAAAAGTAAACCTTGATATTGATATTAGCTACGAAGAAGCTAATTTCTTAAAAGAAACATTTATTAAAGAGTATGATATTAGAGAAATTAGTCTAATACAAGAAAAAGCAAATATCGACCAAGCATATGATGACAATCCTGATGCAGAATTTGAATCTGTTGATAAGATTGTTATGGATCAGCTGATTAGCATTGATTCTGATTCGTTTGATAAGAAAATGTTGCTAGACATTTACAATAACATATAAGAACCTATGGCATTCAAAATAAAGAACATAACTGTAAAGAATTTCCTATCAGTAGGTAATCAAACACAGGCTGTTGACTTTGATAAAGAGCTATTAACTTTAGTATTAGGTGAAAACTTAGACTTAGGTGGAGATGATAGCGGAAGTCGTAACGGAACTGGTAAGACTACCATGATCAATGCGTTAAGTTACGCATTATACGGTACCGCACTTACAAACATCCGCAAAGAAAATTTAATCAACAAGACAAATGCCAAAGCCATGCTTGTTACCGTTGAGTTTGAAGTGAACGGAGTGAACTACCGCATCGAAAGAGGTCGTAAGCCCAATGTTCTTCGCTTGTATGTTAACAATGAAGAACAAAAAGCTGAAGATGAGAAGGATGACGATGCTCAAGGCGACTCTCGTGAAACACAAAAGCACATAGAACGCTTACTAGGTATGAGTCATACTATGTTTAAGCACTTGGTTGCATTGAATACCTACACAGAACCTTTCCTAAGTATGAAGGCAGCGGATCAACGTGAAGTGATCGAGCAGTTGTTGGGTATTACTGTATTATCAGAGAAAGCAGAGAACTTAAAACTATCAATGAAAACTGTTAAAGACAGTATTCAAGCAGAGACCTTTAGGCTTGACAGTATTAAGATTGCCAACGAAAATGTTCAAAAGAGTATTGACAGTTTAGGTATCAAAAGCTCTGCATGGGAAAATAAGAAAGATGCAGAGATGGAGAGCTTGGGTAAAGCTATAATGAACCTAAGTTCTGTTGACATTGAAGCAGAATTGCTGGCACATACTGCGTTAAAGCAGTGGAATGCTGATGCTTCTACGCACCGTGAGTTGATAAAACAGAAGGCAACACTGGATGCCGCACTAGGGCAGGCTGAAAAATCCTCTACCAAGTATAAAAAAGAGTTAGAAAGCCTAGCAAACAAGACATGTCATGCTTGCGAACAGGCACTTCGCGATCACAAGCACGAAGAAATGACGGCTGTTGCTACTGCACACTTGCAAGATGCTGAAAAATATTTTGATAAAGTTAGTAATGATTTGGTCATTGTGCAAACTGGTATTGCAGAGTTAGGTGATTTGCCCAAGCCGCCGGCAACATTTTATGATTCTGAGGCAGAAGCACTAGGACACAAGAACAATCTTGCCAGTCTTGAGCAAAGTCTTGAAGCAAAGGTTGTAGAAACAAACCCATACAATGAACAGATTGAAGAACTTACACATACAGCGTTACAAGAACTTGATTGGAACATCATCAATGAGTTGGGCAAAGTTAAAGAACATCAAGAATTCTTATATAAGTTGCTAACAAATAAAGATTCGTTTATCCGTAAGAAGATTATTGACCAAAACTTGAGCTACCTAAACAAACGCTTGAGCTATTATATTGATAAGATGGGATTACCACACCGTGTTGTGTTTATGAATGACCTTAATGTTGAGATTACTCAGCTAGGACAGGACTTAGACTTTGATAACTTATCACGTGGTGAACGCAATCGTTTAATCTTGTCCTTAAGTTTTGCTTTCCGTGATGTTTGGGAGAACTTGTATCAGCATATTAACTTGTTATTTGTTGATGAGCTTATCGATGCTGGTATGGATGCTGCAGGTGTTGAAGCTGGCTTATCAGTTCTTAAGAAAATGGCACGTGAACGAAACAAGAACATATTTTTAATTTCGCACAAAGATGAACTCATTGGGCGTGTGAACAATGTCTTACATGTTATTAAAGAAAACGGATTTACCAGTTACGATTCAAATCCAGAATATGTGGAGGCTTAATGACCGAACTGCTAAACAACTATATTAAGGAGCACGAAGAGTTTATCGACTTGTTAGTAAAGTATTATCCGCTACACGAAGTGTGGGTAGAAAGACAAAGCCCACAGCGAACTTTAGATTTACGAAAGCAATTAAAACAAATGCGATTAGCATTGAAAAGAATAGAAGAGGCTGCTCAGTTGCGCATGAAAGAGCGCAGTACAGAGTGGAGAGCAGTAAACCGATTACCAAAGGAAGAAGAAGAATGAGTATTAACGATCAAATCACAGATGCAGTAACAGCTTTTTTAGCAGAAGACTCAAAATTTACAGCTGGCAATTCTGCCGCAGGAACTCGTGCTCGTAAGGCACTAGGTGAACTAGGCAAATTAGTTAAAGCTCGCCGTAATGAAATTACTGCTGAGAAGAATGCCCGCAAGGAAGCCAAAGCGGCTTAATGACTTGGCTGTATCAAGGCATCGTAGTAACAGAATTACCTGAGGACTGTGTTGGTTATGTTTATATTATAACCAATACAGAGTCGGGCAGGAAGTATATAGGCAAAAAATTAGCAAAGTTTAGTAAGACGACCTACAAAACTGTGAAGTTAAAGAACGGCAAGAAGAAACGTAAGAAAATTAGAGGCAAGATAGAAAGCGACTGGCAAACCTATTGGGGTTCTAGCCCTAACTTACAAGTAGACATAGACACACTAGGCACAGAAAAATTCACCCGTGAAATCCTTCACTACTGTAAATCAAAATCAGCAACATCATATATCGAGGCACGAGAACAGTTTGATCGCAAAGTATTAGAATCAGACGATTATTATAACGGACATATACAAGTCCGTGTCCATGGCTCACACATTAAAGACAAAATTTAGGCACACAAAATAGCAAATTTGTTTGATCTAGGTTGCTAGATCCGCAAGGAGGAACGGTGAGATACCCGGTTCAGATCTTGTGCGTTGCTCGAAAGAAACTAACGAAAGGTTTTAAACGATAAAGCTCTGTGAGAAAGATACAACTTTAGGATTGCTATACAGGACTGTTTCTGTGTAATGATTTACCGTCATATTAACGAATGCTAGGCTAGGGGTACAGGATGACCGCCTCAGTAATGCCTTTAAACAGTAGACCTATCTGAACTCAGATAATGCTATTTCGCCCGGCAACGGGCGAATTGTGACCACAAAATCTAGATAATACTTAAAACAAATCAATAATAAAAAATGTGTTGAGCGATAGCGATAACACAAATGAGCGTTAGCTCATTATCATAATAAATAAAACTAAGTATTATCTAGGATAAAAAATGAAAATCAATGACTTGTTTGAATCAGAAGTAGATGAAGGCTTTGGCAGTGCGTTAGCCGCAGGTGCTAGAGGTTTAGCTAAAGGTGCTGGTGCTGTAGCAGGTGGTATAGCCGGTATGGGTTCTGCTGCTAAACAAGGATATCAGGCTGGTAGAGCTGCCGTGGGTAATCCAGGTGCAGGTGGTGATATTAAAAATGCATTGGACAACATTAATCCTCCATTAAGTCCTGAACAAGAACAACAAGTTATGGCTGCTGTAGGGGGTGGGGAAGCTCCATCAGCAGGTGGCGCTGCTGCTCCGGCAGCAGGTGCGGCTACTGTAAGACCAGCTGGTGCTGCTCCGGCAGAAGAACCAGCAGCAAAGGATGCAGGTGCGGGTGTATTTGGCAACATGACTAATACAATGCGAGCCAACCAACCTCCAGCAGCAAGTTCAACAGGTGGTGCTACACAACAAACACAAACAGGGCAAGTTCATAAAGCTAATCCTAACAATCCTAACAATCAACAGGTTGCTCCTGCATACAATGGTCCTAACTGGGATGAAGTAACTGGAGAGCCATTAAGTCCTAAAGCTAAAGCAGAATATGAAAAGTTTACTCCTGAACAAAAAGCAGAGATAGAACAAGCTAAAGCTAATAATCAACAACAACAGGCTGCTCCTGCAGCACCAGCAACTACTCCAACAGCTCCGCCAGCAGAAGTGCCAGCGGCTCCAGCTGGTCGGGTTCAAGGTGGTGGAAAAGTTGCAGGAGCGCAGTCAATGACCCCGGGCGCAATTAAGAAACGTGAAGGCCGTGCCGCTAAAAAAGCCGCTATTAAAACTCAAGCTGAGGTAGATGCTGATCGAGCAAGATTAATAGGTGATACTGGCGGAGTAAACGAAGACTATCGTTTTGAAAGTAAATTCTTAGGTGGCTGGATTTAAAAGAAAGGCAGTCCAGTAGTTTTGGTTGTTTCTAGATTTTCTTCTATGAGTTTTTGAATTATTTCACGACTTTCATAATCTAACTGGAACGCTTGTTCGACAGTTAAACTACCACGCATGTACCAGCAGAGGGTATATAAACTCTTTTTAATATTTTTAATGTCTGCATCTAACTCTTTAACATACTCATCAATTTCGTGAGAGGTTAATGTTAGGATCTTAATACGAAAAAATCAGCGTTATCCATCTGTATAGGTAATTCATAGGTAGCAGGTGCACCTTCAGTGATCTGATCATCAGTTGATTCAAATCGCAAAGGCTTCAACGTGCTAGCGTTGCGCATGCGAGTAAGGTGTGCTTGCACTTTTTCAAAAATAGTCTTGTCAGCATTTTGTAAAAAATCATATATAAATGCTCTATCTTCTACTACATTATCAGCAGTTTGGATTGCCACCACGCTGTTGATAACCAAATCAACATTGATATTTGCAATTGCATCAAAGGATTGATTTAGTATTTCAATTTTTTGTTCTTCTGTTATTGTGTCGTCTGTAATAGTTTGCATCATACGTTGTGCTTCAAATGTGCGAAGTGCAGCCTGGGTGATGTCTTTATAAGTCATAGGACGAACAAAGCAAGTTAAATTTTCGTCTAATATAATACTTTCTTCCCATGGACTAACTGCACTTAGTTGATCTAATAACAATCGAAGATCAACATTGTGTGTAACTTGTTCTTTGGTACCAGGAACAGTATGTGTGACTTCCATCATTTCGCCGTAGCTGGCAAGCCTAATAGCAATAAGAATTGAATCTATATCCATATTAGGAATACGCCAGGCGTCTTTGATACTAGGGATACAACTTTCGATAACATCTACTACTGCTTGCCCGTTAAGTAGTGCATCTGGAGTTTTAAAAGTTATTTCGTCTTTAGCTGTCATTGAGTAAACAGCAAGGTCTCCGGTTTCTGGAATGTCAATACTACCCCTAGGCCAAAAAGCTCCACCGCTAGGCAGCTTGATATAAATCTTAGGCTGACGCATAAATCCTGATAAAGGATTCTCTTGCGGTTGATTAAAGTTCATCATATTAGGCAAAGAATGTGCTAGGTTCAAATACTACAGGCACTTCTACTTCGTCAACTGTGATAAAATTAATAGTGTTGTTAGCTGTGAGCTCGTCTAATCGAGATTTAATTGCGTTAAAAATATCACGATCGCATTGTGCCATAAACTCATTAATAAACGCACGGTCAGTTACACTGCCTTCAGCTGTGTCTATTTGAAATATAGAATCTGCAACTACACTCAGTGTTACTTCAGTTAGTTTAACAAAACTATCTTTAAACTTTGATAACTTTTGATCTTCTGATAGCTTGTCATCGTTGACTACGTTCATAATTTTTTGAGTTTCAATTGATTCGCTAGCTGCTTTAATTACTGTCTTGTAAGATATAGGTTTAATATAAACTATCAATCCGTTGTCAAGAGCAAGTTGCTCAGCCCATGTTATTTTATTGTAAAGTTGCTCAAGAACTATATTCAAATCTAAATCAATCTCAACTTCTTCTACAGAAGTTTTCATAACAGCACCATAAGTAGCAATACGGATTGCAATCAATAATGTATCTAAATCTAAGTTAGGACATTCCCAAGCATTGGTAATGCTAGGTATACAGCTCTGAATAACATTCACAACTGCTTGCCCTGTTGCCATAGCAGTAGGATTCTTTAGCATGATTTCATCTTTAGCAGTCATCGAAAAAACTGGCAGCTCTTCACTTGCAGTGAGGCTACCTTTAGGCCAATACTGCCCTTTGCTAGGCAGTTTGATATAAAGTTTAGGCTGACGCATTAGACTTGCTAATGGGTTTACCTTTGTGTGTTGAGACGAATTCTGCATGGTTTAAAACTCCGATAAATAACTAGGACAGCGTATCTTATTTATATACGCACATAACCAGGACTTTTTATCAATGGCTGAAAATGTAACAGGGCAAATAGGTAACGATCAAGTTAACCTAGAAAATGCTGCTACCGAAGCAACCTTAAAATTACTTCTTCAAGCCACCCTTGCGACTACTAAAGAGCAACGCAAAGCTATTTCTGAAATTGCAGAAAAAGCAAATATTGATCCTAAAACAATTAAAAAAGTCAACGAAGGTCTAACTAGCGTAAGTTCAGAATCATTTAAATTTAGCGCAGCACTAGGCGGTCTAACTTCAGCATTTAAAATTACCACCAGCATTACTGACGGACTTACTTCTGGGCTTGGCTCAGCTAGCGATGTGCTGGGCAGAATAGGTGGACTGAACGGAGTCATTGGCGATATTGCTTCAGGTCTACAAAGATTAGCTAAGTTTCAAGAAGAGTCGATGCGGAGTTATCAACAGTTGACAGAATCTGGTGTAAACTTTGGTGGCAGTTTAACTAACTTACGCATGGCAGCATCAAATAGCTACCTTACATTAGATCAGTTTACAAATCTAATGAAAACCAATTCTGATGCCTTTTCTAAACTTGGTGGTGGTGTCAATGACGGTGCCATGGCCTTTGCTAAGATGAGTAAATCGTTGATCGGTAGTGAAGCCGGAACGCATTTATTAGCATTAGGTATGAGTGCAGAAGAAGTTAATCAGAATATGGCAAACTATATTACTATATCTGGTTATCGAAATAAAAGAGATGCAGCTACTCAAGCTGAAATGACTCAAGCCGGTGCTGCATATATGGAACAGCTAAACGGTCTTGCTGAAATAACAGGTAAGTCTAGAAAAGAACAACAAGACGAACTAGCAGCCGCTAGCAAAAATGCCGCGTGGCAAGCACAGCTAGCAACAATGGATGAAAAGCAAAAAGCTAAAGCAACTGCAGGTATGGCTAACGCACTAGCAGTTGGCGGTAAAGGTGCTGTTGATTTATTCCAATCTAAGATTATGGGCATTGCTCCAGACAAAGCAGGTGCAATGCTAATGGCTACAGCAAGTAACCTAGCTGGAGTGATTGATCAATCTGCTGATATGGTTGGCGATAGTACCAAAGGTACTGCTGATATGCAAAAGACGGTCGGCCAAGGCATGCGGGCAGCTCAACAAGATTTTGCAAAATATGGTAAAGAAGGGCTGTATGCTATTATTCGTCAAGGCGGTCCAGTAGCTGATGCACTGCAAGCAGTTGGCATAACTGCTAATAAAGCCGCTAGTATGACTGATGAAGAAATAAACAAACTCCTAGAAAAGAAAAAAACCGAAGGTACACAAGCAGAAGCTGCGGCTAAGACTCAAAAAGCCATACAAGAAATGGGGCAAGTAATAATGGAGAAACTTGTAACTCCGATT
>Ga0194048_10001629_pt1 | contig 11179 bp, 10 predicted proteins | sample JunL225m_MetaG_FD_161685 | JGI IMG/M metagenome (GOLD analysis project Ga0194048, IMG submission 161685) | Anoxic zone freshwater microbial communities from boreal shield lake in IISD Experimental Lakes Area, Ontario, Canada - Jun2016-L222-5m | ecosystem: Environmental > Aquatic > Freshwater >... | reverse complement strand
TAGTCCACTTCCCTGTTGATGATCCCGAATTAGTTCTTGAACCATTGTTTTCCGAAGATCTTGTGTTGCTCGTACATGCAAAACATAAATGGGCCACACTTGAAACAATTACGATCGCAGAACTTGTCACCGAACCAATCTTGCTCGCGCCACGCAATACTGCGCTTCGAAAAATTATCGATCGTGCGGCAGGCGCACAACGACTTGCCTTTACTGCGCAAGCAGAAATCGACGGAGTGCGACTACTCACTTCACTCGCATTCGAAGGATTTGGGCCAGCAATTGTTCCTGCAACCGCTATTCCTGGATGGCTCAAAGGTGAATTTGCGCGCGTAACTATTCCAGAACTTCCGCGACGAGTGGTTGGATGGGCTTCGCGACGACGACCAATTCCCAACAAATCGACTCGTGCGGCACTTGAAGTCACCAAAAATGTTGTCGCAAAAAGTGGAGATCGCCAGCCCGGAGTAACAACGGCTCTTGTTTCACCCAGTCAAACTTCGTCTACAGTCAAGGCGTGATGGGATTGAACAGCAAAGCATCGATCCCAGTCCAACTGCAACAAGCGGTTAAAGGCGCGGTCAGCGCTGAAGTGCGATTACTCAGCGAATCTCAACGCAATGTTGTTTGGGTTGAAATTGATCCGACAGTCCATTTCGGAGCGCTCTCCGCAGATGCATCTGGCGTCATCGCAAACGCAGCGACGACCGCACTCAATCAACGCTTGCCGCTCGTGTTGTCCATGGCATCATCCGGAGCCGACATTCTTGGAGGAATAGACGCATTATTTGGATGGGGTCAAGCTGCGCGAAGAGTCGCAATGTGTTCCGGCATCGTTCCTATTTTTACCATCGTGACCGGTCCTGCCGTGAGCGGCCCAGCACTACTCATAGGTCTGAGCGACTTTGTGATCATGACCAAGGATTCGTATGCATTTGTATCCGGCCCCACCATGGTCGCCGAATTCACTGGTATCACAATGACCAACGAAGAGCTTGGTGGCACCGATGCTCACTCTCGACAAAGTGGTGTTGCGAGTTTGGTCGTTGCAGATGTAGAGAGTGCACTCATTGCACTCGAACAACTGCTCTCATTTATTCCGGACAATGTAGACAACGTTGCTCCTCATGTTGCAACCAATGACCCTTCAGATCGCCTTACGCCTGAAGCTGGCGCAATTATTCCCGACACTGCAACGGGCAGTTACGACGTTCGTAAAATCATTCGGGCCATCGCCGACGACGCAGACATGCTCGAGGTACGCGAAAGCTGGGCGGCCAATGTCATCACCGCGTTCATCACTATCGATGGTGAATCAGTAGGCGTGGTCGCCAATCAACCAATGGTGCTGGCTGGCACGCTGGATATTCCTGCTTCACAAAAGGCTGCTCGATTTGTTTCGTTCTGTGATGCCTTCAACATTCCCCTGCTCACACTTGTTGACACGCCAGGTTTTTATCCCGGCAAAGACCTGGAATGGCGCGGCATGATTCGACATGGAGGACAACTCGTCTTTGCATATGCTCGTGCGACTGTGCCCCGCGTTTGCGTCATCCTCCGCAAAAGTTATGGTGGCGCCTACATCGTGATGGACTCAAAAGGCATGGGCAACGACTTATGCATGGCTTGGCCAAGTGCGGAACTTGCGGTCATGGGTGCTGGTCAGGCTGCTGCGATCTTGCAACGACGTGCGACACCAGAAGAGCGTGCAGCATTCGAAGCCGACTACACCGAGCGCCTACTCAACCCTTACGTTGCTGCCGAGCGTGGATACATCGACGCAGTCATTAACCCTGCGGAAACACGACGTGAAATTTCGGCTGCATTCACTATGTTGCGCGACAAGCGCGAGCGACTCCCTGCTCGCAAACACGACAACTCGCCCCTGTAGCGAGGCAACCGCTAAACTCGTACGTGGGGACAGGAAGCTCCTCATCAAAATTGAAGGGAATCAAGATGGCTGAAACAATCACCATCATCGATGACCGAACAGGCAAAAAAGTTACTGTTCAAGTCAAAGATGGCGTCTTTGCCTCATCGGCGCTACGTGAACTCGATCCGAATCTTCGGATGTATGACCCAGCCTTTTTGTCTACAGCAGCATGTGCGTCATCCATCACCTATCTAGATGGTGAAGCAGGAATTCTGCGCTATCGCGGTTACCCAATCGAACAGCTTGCCGAAAAATCAACCTTCCTTGAAGTCGCTTACCTCCTACTCAAAGGCGAGCTTCCAACAAGCCAGGAATTAGAAGCCTGGAATTTCGAAGTCACTCATCACACGATGATTCACGAAAACATGCGCAAGCGTTTTGTTGACGGCTTCCATTACGACGCACACCCAATGGGCATGTTTATTTCCGCTATCGCAGCTCTTGGAACCTTTTATGACGATTCCAAAAATATCTTCGACGAAGAAGTACTGAATAAGCAGATCCGCCGGCTTGTCGCCAAAGTTCCAACCATCGCAGCAATGACTTACCGTTTCTCGTCTGGATTGCCATTCGTGTTGCCAAACAACTCGATGTCATACGCACAGAACTTTCTCAACATGATGTACCGCATCGGCGATGACTACACAGTGCATCCAGCACTTGCTCGCGCAATGGATGTGTTGTTCATTTTGCACGCAGATCATGAACAAAACTGTGGCACGACCACGATGCGAGTAGTTGCGTCATCACATGCAGATCCGTATTCGGCGACTGCAGCAGCTGCGGCAGCGCTGTCCGGCCCACTCCACGGTGGTGCTAACGAAGCTGTGATCCGCATGCTCACCGAGATTGGTGATGTCAAAAACGTTTCGGCTTTTGTTGAGCAAGTCAAGAACGGTGATGACCGCCTCATGGGTTTTGGTCACCGCGTCTATAAAAACTTTGACCCACGTGCCACAATCCTCAAGAAGACTGCCTATGAAGTTTTTGAAGTCACTGGCAAAAACCCACTACTTGATATTGCGCTTAAACTTGAAGAAGTTGCTCTCAATGACGAATACTTCATCTCGCGCAAGCTGTACCCAAATGTCGACTTCTACTCTGGTCTGATCTATCAAGCACTTGGCTTCCCTGTAGAGATGTTTACAGTGCTGTTTGCAATTCCTCGCACTGTTGGCTGGCTTGCTCACATGTCAGAACTCTTGAAGGACAAAGAACAAAAGATCAGTCGTCCTCGCCAGGCGTACACCGGTGTCAACGAACGCAATTACGTGGAGATGAAAAAGCGCTAGTTTGCGCTGACATCAATCACGATTTTGCCAATATTGGCATTTGATTCCATGTATGTATGCCCTTGTGCAATATCTGCAAAGGCATACCTTCTATCAATCACTGGTTGAATTGCTCCCGATTCAAATAGAGGCAAAATTTCGAGTGCGAATCGCTGACTAATAGCAATCTTTTCTTCAATCGGCCGCGCGCGCAAAACAGTTCCCGACAATTTGGCTCGCTTCCCCATCATCGCTCCTAAGTTAAACGGGATATTGCCACCAGCCATGACACCCACTTGCACAATGTGACCTTTGAGAGCAAGACACGCCACATTGCGGTCCAAATAGTCGCCCCCAATTACATCGAGCACAGCGTCAACACCACGGCCATTCGTTGCCTGTTTCACAGCATCTACGAAGTCTGCAGTTTTGTAATCGACAACCACGTCTGCACCAAGCGCCTTACATGCGTCCACCTTGTTTGTTGAACACGTAGCAATCACTCGCGCACCGATTGCTTTGCAAATCTGTATTGCTGCGGTGCCCACGCCCGATGCCGCTGCATGCACAAGTGCCCAACGGCCATTTGTCAATCCACCCTGCACCACAAGTGCATCCCATGCTGTAATGAAAACTTCCGGAATTGCGGCTGCATCGGCAAGCGACACATTGGTCGGAATACGCATTGCCTGTCGCTCGTGGATCACCAATTCTTCGGCATACGCGCCACCACTCACAATTCCCATTACTTCATCACCAATTTTCCAGGCGCGAGCTCGCGTACCGAGACCGATAACAGTTCCCGAAAACTCCATGCCCGGTACATCATGAAGATCTGGAAAAGGGTTTGGATAAAACCCCATTCGTTGCAATAGGTCTGCGCGATTAAGACTCGTGGCACGTACTCGCACCAGTACTTCTTCTGGACCAGGACTGGGCGCGGCAATATCTTCAAACGTCAATACCTCGACACCACCATGACTTCGCAATACAACAGCGCGCATAAAAGTACTACGCCATTATCTTTTGCAAACGACGATCGAGCGTTTCTAGAAACTCTTCCGTCGTTTGCCATGGTGCAGCTTCGCCACCGACAAGCAAAGACAAGTCCTTGGTCATCTCTCCCGCTTCGACTGCTTCAACACATACTTTTTCCACTTTGCGAGCAAAGTCAGTAACTTCAGGCGTCCCATCCAACTTGCCACGATGCTCAAGACCTCGCGTCCAAGCAAAGATCGAGGCGATTGGGTTGGTTGAAGTCTTTTTACCGGCTTGGTGATCGCGATAGTGACGAGTCACTGTGCCGTGTGCGGCTTCCGATTCCATCACACGACCATCTGGAGTGGTGAGAACAGACGTCATCAGTCCAAGCGAACCGAATCCTTGGGCGACGATGTCGGACTGCACATCGCCGTCATAGTTCTTGCAAGCCCACACGTACCCGCCTTCCCATCTCAACATGCAAGCAACCATGTCATCAATGAGGCGATGTTCATAAGTGAGCCCTGCTTTATCAAACTGCGGTTTGAACTCTTGGTTGAACACTTCTTCAAAAAGATCTTTGAAACGACCGTCGTACGCCTTCAAGATCGTATTTTTTGTACTGAGGAACAATGGATAGTTGCGTTGCAACGAGTAGTTCATGGTTGCGCGTGCAAAATTGCGAATTGATTCATCAAAGTTGTACATGCCCATCACGACGCCAGAACCAGTGAAGTCGGCAACTTTCATTTCGATAGGTTTGCTGCCGTCTTTTGGAACATATGTCATGGTCACGGTGCCTTCTCCAGGAATTCGGAAATCGGTCGCCTTGTACTGATCACCGTGAGCATGACGCCCAATGACGATCGGCTTCGTCCAACCTGGCACCAATTTGGGAATGTTGTTGCAAATAATCGGCTCACGGAACACCACGCCATCCAGAATGTTTCGAATTGTTCCGTTTGGCGACTTCCACATTTGTTTTAAATTGAATTCTTTAACACGTGCTTCGTCCGGAGTGATGGTCGCACACTTGATGCCAACTCCATGCTTCAAAATGGCTTTTGCTGAATCAATCGTTACCTGATCGCCCGTTGCATCGCGATGCTCAATTCCGAGGTCGTAATACTCGAGGTTGATGTCGAGATACGGCAGGATCAACCGGTCCTTAATGAACTTCCACATGATGCGAGTCATCTCGTCGCCATCGAGTTCAACTACGGGATTGAGGACCTTGATTTTCCCAGCCATGAGGGGGCTCCAGCCTGTTCATCCGGTGACACCGGAACTTGTCTTTGTTACGTGTAAACAATACCCCACAACGGCTGTGGCAAAGGCTCGGAGAGTTATGACATGCCTACGACACATCGATCACAAGCATTGACCACCTACCATCGTGAGCATGGATTTTGCGTGGGACCCCGAACATGTTGCATTGCGCACGCGCGCACGCGCTGTTGCCACTGATGCCGTCGCACGTTACGGCAGATTTAACGACACATGGATGAATGGTTACTCCAAGGATTTTTCTGCAGAACTCGGTGCACTCGGCTGGATAGGAATGACTTGGCCGAGCGAATTCGGTGGTGGAGGTCGGCCGGCTATCGAGCGGTTAATAATCGCTGAAGAGATGATTGCCGCGGGAGCACCTATCGCTGCTTCGTGGTTTGCCGACCGCCAAATGGGTCCAGCCCTCATTGCCTACGGTTCAAAGCAGCAGCAGGACGAGTTTTTGCCGAACATGCTTGCGGGCAAGACCACCTGGTGTATCGGTATGAGCGAACCAAATGCGGGCAGCGACTTAGCCTCACTCAAGACATTTGCTCAAGATGACGGCGATGAATGGGTCATTAATGGCCAAAAGATTTGGACAAGTTTTGGCGAGGTGGCCGACTATTGCTACTTGATCTGTCGAACCAGTACTGATGGACCACCTCATGCTGGCATTAGCGAAATCATCGTGCCGATGAACACCCCTGGCATTGATATTCGACCGATTAAAGACATGACAACAAATAGTCATTTCTGCGAAGTGTTTTACACCGATGTACGAGTTCCAAAAACAAACTTGGTTGGCGTGCAAGGCGGAGCGTTTTCACAAACCATGCGACAGCTCGAGCACGAACGTGGAGGTATTGACCGGCTTGTTTCCAACAAGGCCCTGTACGACATGGCCCGCAAGCGAGCGGACACAACCAACAAAGTTGTGCGGCAGGAAATAGCCAACATCGAAATCGGATACCGAATTGGACGCATCCTTGTTATTCGCGAAACACTTCGACAAGCACCAGCAGGTTTCTCGGCAGCTACAAAATGTTTTTGCACTGAACTCGAAACACGAATCTCCAATTTTGTTTTCAACACACTCGGTATGGATGCAACGCTCTGGGATGACGTCACCCAAGGACTCGCCTACGCATCTGGTTACACCATCATGGGCGGCACATCCAATGTGATGCGCAATATTTTGGGAGAGCGAGTGCTAGGCCTGCCGAAGGAACCGCCAGCAACGAATTTGAAATCAACCCACAACTAGAGTTTGCCTATGCACCCAATTGAGCTTTCCACCAAAGTCATAGATTCTGGATTCGTCGACCAGCCACTCAACCGTGTCAACAACGAAATCACCGAACTCGCAACCGACCTTGCAATCGTTGAAAGTTTCAGTCATTCAGTTGTGTGGGATACCGGCGACGGCCTGATGTGCTTTGATGCATCTGGCGCAGGTAGCGGCGAGGCTGTTGTGCAGTCGATTCGAACCTGGCGCGCATCACCAATTTCAACTCTTGTGTACACACACGGTCACGCAGATCACGTCGGTGGCAGTTTTGCTTTCGCAAACGATGCCATCTCTAAAGGTGCACCAGCACCTCACGTCATTGGACACGAGAATGTCGTTAAGCGCATTGATCGTTACACCACTACCAACGAATGGAATGTGCGCATCAATAACCGTCAGTTCGGTGGGATCAAGTCAGACATGAAGCCGAATTCGGGCAACATGCGTGAAGCTCTATCGCTCGGAGAGAACGCTCAACAGTTTCTTCCGCTCGCCACACTTCGCCCCGACGAATCATTCACAGATCAACTCATCATTCAAGCCGGCAACACTTCGGTCGAGTTTCATCACGCTCGCGGCGAGACAGACGACCACCTGTGGGGTTGGATACCCGAAAAGAAGTGGCTGTTCACCGGCGACTTTGTGATTTGGAATTACCCAAATGCGGGAAACCCTCAAAAAGTACAGCGCTACGCACTCGAGTGGGCAACCGCATTGCGACGCATGATCGCACAAGGACCAGAGCTACTACTACCCGCCCACGGATTACCAATTGAGGGCAAGAAGCGAATCGCCACGGTGCTCGACGACATTGCGACATCACTTGAAACTCTGGTATCACAAGTGATTGACATGATGAATGCTGGCGAGACCCTCGACACCATTATTCACTCGGTGAAGGTTCCGCAACACATTCTCGACAAGCCATACATGCGTCCGTTCTACGACGAGCCTGAGTTCGTGGTTCGCAATATCTGGCGCCTCTATGGCGGTTGGTGGGACGGTGCGGCATCACGACTCAAGCCTGCACCAGATGCTGTTGTGGCCCATGAGATCGCCCACCTCGCAGGCGGAGCACATGTATTGATTCAGCGTGCACTCGAACTCACAGAGACCGATCTACGCCTCGCATGCCATTTGGCCGACCTTGCAGGTTGGGCAGCCCCAGACGATGCGTCGGTGCATGCCGATCGGGCAGTAATTTACGACAAGCGTCGTCGAAGCGAGATGTCGCTGATGAGTAAAGGCATTTACAAGGCTGCGGCCCGCGAATCCGAAGCTGTTGTCAAGAATGCCGGTGCTTGACACCTACAGCACAACATATGTAAGTGTTCATTTATGCTTCACTTCTGGCCTCCCCGCGTACACATCTTTTGCACATCACCACAGCAAAAGGATCGCAAATGCACGAAAGCAACACAGCACCAATCAGCCAGAACATCGTTCTAACAATGTCCGAGCTCATCTCCGACGATGCCAAAAAGTCTGCCACTCGTGCCGACGTCATGATGTTGGCAATAACTACCGAATCTGAATTCAGTAAGTTGCGATCGTGGATTAGCGCACGATTCGACACAGTTGAAGCAGATTTTGCCAAAGTTGATGCACGATTCGACAAAGTAGAGGCAGAATTTGCCAAGGTTGACGCACGGTTTGACAAAGTTGATGCACGGTTTGACAAAATGAGCAGTGAGAATACGCACAACACCAATCAGCTACTTCGACGCAACACCGCCCAGGTTCTCTCCATAGCCATCAGCGCGTTCGGAGTCATTGCGGCACTCGTTGCCAACATCATTTTCTAGATCTTCAGTGGGCGCGACGGGACTCGAACCCGGGACCCCTACCATGTCGAGGTAGTGCTCTAACCAACTGAGCTACGCGCCCTTACTTGCGTGAAAGCCTACCTGTTCTAGGCGACGACCCGCAATCGCAAACTCACTTCATTAGCCATTAAACGGCCAGCACGCGTCAGCACAAGTCTGTCGCCCACTTGTGTAATCAAGTCGTTCATCACTTCACGATCTTGCGTGCTCAATGCATCAGTTGGTACGCCGTCGCGGACTCGTACGAGTAATTGCAGTGCTTCAAGTTTGCGCGTCTCACTGTCGAGCATTTCGCTTGACGATTCGGGAATCTCGCCTGCATTCACCATCTCGATGTAGCGGTCAGGCGTGCGCACATTCCACCATCGGCGACCATTTTTGTGTGCGTGAGCTGCGCAACCGAAACCGTCGTAGTTGCCTTGCAACCAATACAGATAGTTGTGTTTGCATTCGTGTCCTGGTTTTGCCCAGTTTGAGATCTCGTAATTGGCTAGTCCACTATTTGCAAACAACTCATCAACGAGTTCATATTTGTCGGCTTGGTCATCGTTGTCTGGATGCCGCTCAGGCTGAGTGGCAAGTGGAGTGTTTGCTTCGACAGTGAGACCGTAAGCGGAAACATGGGGTGGATCTAGAGCCACAACATCAGAAACTGTGGCGCGCCAGTCTGCGACCGTCTCGCCAGCAGCACCATAGATGATGTCGAGATTAAACGTCGTGAATCCTGCTTCGCGCACATACGCAACCGATCGGCGAACGTTTTCTGGATCGTGCGTACGACCCAACGCAGCCAACACATGTGGCACTGTCGATTGCACACCAACCGAGATTCGATTCACTCCACCCTCTCGATATGTGCGCATCATCTCGAGCGTGATGTTGTCGGGGTTGCACTCAACAGTCACTTCGGCATTTGGTGCCAGTGGAATATCGCGTATCACTGCAACCAGTTCTTCTGCCGGCACCATGCTGGGCGTACCGCCCCCCACGAACACACTCGTTGCAGGGATCATTCCCTGGGCGATAACCATGTTGATATGAATGCGCATTGCTCGCAAATACTCACCTGTCAAATGATGTCGGTCGGTAAATGTTGCAAACGCGCAATAGTCACACCGCTTCGAGCAAAACGGAATGTGCAGGTAGACACCGTGGGATGAAGAATCAAGTTGCATTAGGCGGCACAAACAGCAAGTCGAGTTCGGCCAACTTGGTTCCAACATCATCAATACTCACATCAAGCATCACAGCAATTGCTCGCGTGTCGTTGGCACGAACAGTAATAACTTTGCCGTTGAAGTCTTGTCGCTGAACCTGAATCATTCGCAAAAGACGCTCAAGCATCTTGAATTGATCACCTTCGAGCGCAGACAATTTGGCAACATCAATGCGCAATTTCTTCGGTGCAGTAGTACCTGGCTGGGCCGAATCCTCTCGTTGCTTGTCGCGAGGCAGCAACTGATCGACTGTTACGCCATAAAAGCGCGCAAGACGTTCGAGCCTCAACACGCTGATCACACGCTCTCCACGCTCATAAGCGCCCATAACTGAAGCTTTGAATTCCTGCTGAGTGGACGTCTCGACTTCATTCAGCGACAAATTCTTTTGTTGCCGAATGCTGCGCAAGCGCTCACCCACCAAACGCGCATATGACTGTTCGTCAAGTGGATCGTTTACTGGCGAATTCACATCCCACCCCTTCGACATCGAGTCATCAACGCACCTGCAACTATTGCAGCAGTCTCAGCCCTCAGCACGGATTCTCCAAGGGAAACCCGAGTAACAGACTTATCGAGTTCTTCAGGGGTAAATCCACCCTCTGGTCCAACGACAATCGTGCGATGCACTGCCGCTACCTCGACGCCGCCTGGTTCAGCAAACGAAACATCAGTGCGAAGCGCCAAATCGGCAAGTTGAGTTACTGGATGCACCACTGGAAGCCAAACTCGTCGACTTTGCATTGAAGCTTCATTGGCAACTCGTTGCAGTCTTCCAGTTTGCTTTTCTGCCTTAGCCACATCCCACCGAACAACTGATCGAGCAGTTGGTGCAAGTGGAATAATCTCATCGATTCCAAGCTCTGTGAGCTTTTGGACAATAAGTTCTGGCTTTTCTCCCTTGACAGGAGCAAACGCAATACAGAGCGACCACTTTGGTGGCTCAACTACAAACAACTCACTTGTTGCGCGAACTTCACCATCTTTGGAGATGGTTGCTGTGATCCAGGAACCAACGCCATCACTGACTGTGATTTGATCCGTCGATTTGACCCTGAGAACTTTGAGCAGATGATGCTGATCGTCAGTACTGAGGTTTGGTATTTCTAGCGACTGAACAAAAACGTGAGCAGCACTTCGGCGAAGTGTTTCGATCACAAAAATGCTGACTTAATCTTGGCTTTCAATTTAGAAGCCGTCTGTGTCACATGCTCACCGCGGGACTCAGCAAATCGAGTCAGCAGATCTCGTTCAGCCTCGCTGAGTTTGGTTGGCACCGCAATCACAATCTGCGCGCGTAAGTTTCCTCGACCTTTATTGCGTACACCTTGGTTGAGATGCGGAACTCCGCGGCCCTTGAGGAGAAACTCACGTCCCTGCTGCACTCCTGG
>Ga0194048_10001626_pt1 | contig 11201 bp, 8 predicted proteins | sample JunL225m_MetaG_FD_161685 | JGI IMG/M metagenome (GOLD analysis project Ga0194048, IMG submission 161685) | Anoxic zone freshwater microbial communities from boreal shield lake in IISD Experimental Lakes Area, Ontario, Canada - Jun2016-L222-5m | ecosystem: Environmental > Aquatic > Freshwater >... | reverse complement strand
GCTGGACTGAACTTGACGACCGAGCTGTTAAATATGCGCGCGCTCTGGCAATGGATGCAGTGCAGAAGGTAGGAAATGGCCACCCAGGTACAGCTATGGCTCTTGCTCCTGTTGCCTATAACCTCTTTCAGCGCCACCTCGTTCATGATCCATCTGATCCACAATGGCTAGGTCGCGATCGATTTATTCTCTCGTGCGGACACTCCTCCCTTACTTTATATACACAACTCTTTTACAGCGGTTACGGCCTTGAGATGGAAGATATGCAATCTTTCAGAACATGGAATTCTCTGACACCTGGACACCCTGAATACGGTCATACAGCGGGCGTTGAAATGACTACTGGACCTCTCGGTGCTGGAGTTGCAACATCAGTCGGCTTTGCAATGGCTGCGCGATACGAACGTGGCCTGCTCGACCCAGATGCGGCAGCGGGTACCTCAATTTTCGATCACTCAATATGGGTCATCTGTTCAGATGGCGATCTGCAAGAAGGTGTATCAGGCGAAGCATCTTCTCTTGCCGGAACTCAAGAGCTCGGAAATCTCAATATTATTTATGACGATAACCGCATCTCCATTGAAGGAGATACACATGTCTCATTTACCGAAGATGTTGCAGCGCGATATCGCGCATATGGATGGCATGTACAAGAAGTCGCAGCGCTTCCCGATGGCAATATCGATCTTGCAGCAGTGGACGCGGCGATGGTTGCTGCAAAGGCTGAGACCACTAAGCCTTCACTGATTCGTATGCATTCAGTGATTGCTTGGCCAGCACCAAAACTGCGTGGAACAGGTAAGTCACACGGGTCAGCATTGGGCGATGAAGAAGTTGCAGCAACAAAGGTCGAACTTGGCCTTAACCCAGAAGAAAAGTTTGCTATGCCTGCCGATGTATTTTCGCATGTGCGCGAAGTCAAAGAACGCGGGGCGCAAAAACGCAAAGCCTGGGACGGAAAGTTTGCACAGTGGCAGAGCGCTCATCCAGATCGCGCCTCCCTTCTTAAGCGCTTGGTTGCTCGCGAGCTTCCTGCAGGTTGGGAGCAGGCACTTCCAGTATTTGAAGCTGGTAAAGATGTAGCTACTCGTACCTCGTCAGGTCATGTCATTAATGCAATTGCTAAGTTGCTTCCTGAATTTTGGGGCGGCTCTGCAGATCTTGCAGATTCCAATATGACCACAATCGAAGGTGGCAATTCATTCTTGCCGGCAACAAGTGAGATGAAGAATGCGAATCCTTATGGACGCATCATCCACTTTGGAATTCGTGAACATGCAATGGGATCGATCATCAATGGAATTTCACTGCACGGACTCTCTCGTTCCTTCGGTGGAACATTTGCAGTCTTTAGTGATTACATGCGCCCTTCTGTGCGCCTTGCCGCGATTATGGATATTCCATCGATATTCATCTGGACACATGATTCAATCGGTGTTGGAGAAGATGGACCAACGCACCAACCAATCGAGCACTTTGCTGCCCTTCGTGCGATTCCAAACTTCGCAGTGATTCGCCCTGCCGATGCCAACGAGGTTGCAGAATCCTGGAAATCAGTATTGAAGCGAAATAAGCCAGCTGGCTTCCTGCTCTCACGCCAGAACCTTCGTACCGTTGATCGCACAACCCATGGCGCAGTATCAGGCGTTGATAAAGGTGCATACATTTTGAAAGAGTCATCATCGGCTCCGAAAGTTGTCATCATCGCAACTGGGTCTGAGGTCGGAATTGCACTCGATGCACAGATTGCCCTTGAAGCAACAGGTGTTTCTACTCGCGTAGTCAGCGCACCATGCTTGGAATGGTTTAACGAGCAACCAGCCTCATATCGCGAATCAGTTCTACCTAAGAACTCGCTGCGAGTTAGTATCGAAGCTGGAATTGCACTCGGTTGGCGCGAATACGTTGGGGATTCAGGTGTAATCATCTCACTTGATCACTGGGGCGCATCAGCGTCTGCTCCAAAACTATTCACAGAGTTTGGTCTTACTTCAGAGCGCGTCGTAGCAGATGTTAAGAAGGCTCTCGCGTAATGAAAGTTGCTGGGCCATCACTTTCCTCGATTGAGCGCGAGAGCGATCTCTATCGAAAGTTAAGAGATGCCCATCTACGAATCGCACACAAGGATGCGACAACGTGGGGAGCAAAAGCTGCAGCTGAGGCTGCGGTCAGGCTCAATTGGGTCGATCTACCCGAAGCATCAAAAGAACTTCTCCCCGAGATTGCCCACTTAGTTGAGAAATTTGCACACCATTCACGCGTTGTCCTATGTGGAATGGGTGGTTCATCACTTGGTCCTGAAGTTATCGCGCTGACCTATAAGAAAGATATCTTCATCTTCGACTCCACCGATCCGAATTATGCCCAGCATGCAATCGGTGACAATTTGCGGAACACCGTAGTTGTCGTCAGTTCAAAATCAGGCTCAACAATTGAAACATCATCGCAGCGAGCACTCTTTCAATCACAGTTCGAATTAGCAGGGCTCGCGCCCACTGACCATATGGTCTTCGTGACTGATCCAGGATCACCTCTCGATATTGACGTGCGTGCAGCTGGTTTCTCAGTTCTCAATGCAGATCCCAATGTAGGTGGACGTTTTAGCGTTCTGAGCGCATTTGGCCTTCTGCCATCAGCCCTTGTTGGCGCTCCAATCGACCAACTTCTCATCGATGCCAGCCAAGAGAAAACCTCCTTCATCGCGCAGGATCAGACCATTATCGATGTCGCCTACCTTATGGTTACACAAGCGCAGCAATACATTGCCTTTACCGACGATGGTTCCGCAGTTCCTGGTTTATCCGATTGGATTGAACAGTTGATTGCTGAATCGACGGGAAAAGATGCACAAGGTCGCTTGCCGATTGCGGTTGAAAATACTTCTGTTGCACGCATTGGTGGCGCCTTTGCGATTGCATTTGGCGGAACATCTGCTGACCTCATTGTTGAAGGAACGCTGGGCGCGCACTTTATCTTCTGGGAATGGGCCACAGCTCTTGTCGGAGCAGCGCTCAAGATTGATCCATTCAATCAACCCAATGTCACCGAAGCGAAAGAACAGACCGCTGCATGTCTGTCCGAGTGGAATAACCAAGTACCCGAGCTTGCTGCTGCCTGCACAGATAAGAACGTTGACATCTTTGGCGACGGACAATCACTCAAAGATGCACTTGCTACATTTATTGAGGATGTAAGAGATGGTGGCTATATCGCGATTATGGCTTATCTTGATAGATGCGATGATGTAAAGATTTGCGAACTTCGGGCTATTCTCGCTGAAAAATCTGGACGACCAACTTCATTTGGCTGGGCTCCACGATTCCTTCATTCAACTGGTCAGTTCCATAAAGGCGGACAGAAGAATGGCTCCTTCTTGCAGATTACCGGAGAGACTTCGATTGATTATGAAATTCCCGGGCGCCCCTTCTCTCTGCGCACTCTCCTCTTTGCTCAAGCAATAGGTGATAACCGCGCACTTGCAACAAGAAAATACCCGCTCCTTCGTCTGCATCTGCAGAAGCGAAGTGCGGGTATCGATGAGATTCTTGCGGCTGCAAGATCTCTCTAATACTTATAGAAATTAATCTAGATCATCTCCACGAAGCTTGCGTAGCGCATCCTCGAGAATCTTCTCGCCCTCTTTATCTGTGCGACGCTCTTTTACATAGGCAAGGTGCGTCTTGTAAGGAATATTTACTACCGCACTTGGTGGGTTAGCTTTATCGCGTCCTGCAGGTAGACCACACTTAGGGCAATCCCACTGATCTGGAATAACAACTGTCTCTTCGACTGCAAATGATGGACGAACTTCGTGGCCCTTAGCGCACCAGTACGAAACGATGGAGCGCTCAATTTGATCTCCGCGCTCTGCTTCGCCCATTGGGCCTGCGCCGACACGGCTACCGCGAATTGCACTTGCCATGGATTAACCCTTCAAAACGAGAGAGAGTGAGACAACGCCTGCAAACCAGAGGCCGCCAACAACGATAGTGATGCGATCGAGGTTACGTTCGACAACAGATGATCCGCCGTAGTTGGATGAGATTCCGCCACCGAAGAGGTCGGAGAGCCCAGAACCTTTTCCTTTATGGAGAAGAACGAGAAGGACCATCAATACGCTGGTGATGATCAGAAAGATGGAAAGCGCTAAAGCCACGGTAGAACTCCTCTAGAGGTAGGGGTACAGGATACCCGAATGAGCTGGAAAGCCTTGAATTGGATAAAAATTAAGCCTGAGCGTGGAACTTCGCAATCTTTGCGAGTTCTTCTGGGTCAAGGCTTGCTCCGCCGATAAGTGCTCCATCAACATCGGCTTGCTTCATGATCTCGGCGATATTGGCAGATTTCACAGAGCCTCCGTAGAGGATACGCATATGTGACGCAATCTCAGATGAGCCAATCTGTTCGATCTCTTCACGAATTGCAGAACATACTTCTTGTGCATCTTCAGGGGTTGCAGTCTTTCCTGTACCAATAGCCCATACAGGTTCGTATGCGATCACAATCTTCTTGAGATCTGGCTTATGAAAACCTTCGAGACCTGCGCGTACTTGACGAATTACGTGAGAGACATGTGCCCCGGATTCGCGGATTGACAGTTCTTCACCTACACAGAAGATGGGAGTTAATTCATTTGCGAGTGCTGCCTTAATCTTGCGATTGATGAGTGCATCATCTTCATTATGAATAGCACGTCGTTCAGAGTGACCAATTACAACAAATGTGCAACCTAGTTTTGCAAGCATTGAGCCTGAAATATCGCCGGTAAATGCACCTGAGCTTTCCGGTGAGAGATCTTGCGCACCATATTGCAGACGGAGGCGATCGCCATCGACCATTGTCTGGATAGATCGGATATCTGTAAATGGAGGAATGATGGCGACATCAACAGCGTCGTAATCTTTATCATCGAGTGAGTAGACAAGCTTCTGTGCAACAGCGATAGCCTCGAGGTGATTGAGGTTCATCTTCCAGTTGCCAGCCATGAGCGGTTTACGCATCGTGTACTCCCTTTACCGTTAAGTGTGATTACAGATCTAAAGCTGTGAGACCAGGGAGTTCTTTACCCTCGAGATATTCGAGTGATGCTCCCCCGCCTGTCGAGATATATCCAAAGGCAGAATCTGCAAAGCCTAGCGCTCGGACTGCGGCGGCAGAATCTCCGCCACCGACGACAGAGATACCAGAAACTTCGGTTAGTGCTTGCGCTACAACTTTGGTTCCATGTGCAAAGTTAGGAAATTCAAAGACGCCCATGGGGCCATTCCAGAAAACGGTCTTACATTTCTTTATCTCGGCAGCAAATGCTGCAGCTGTAACTGGACCAATATCGAGCCCCATTTGATCTGCTGGAATCAGCGTCGCTTTTACAAGTGTTGGGGTGGCATCGGCGGCAAATGCAGGTGCAACGACGATATCTGTGGGAAGCAGAAGCTTCACGCCAGAATCTTCAGCCTGTTTGATAAGTCCACGCACGGTGTCGAGCAAATCTAACTCAACAAGTGACTTACCAATCTCATGACCTTGGGCGGCAAGAAATGTGAAGAGCATTCCGCCGCCAATAGCCATGACATCTACTTTTCCAAGGAGGTTGGCGATAACGCCAATCTTGTCGGAAACTTTAGAGCCACCGAGTACAACTCCATAAGGACGGACTGGTTCAACAGTGAGTTTCTTTAACACTTCAACTTCTGCAGAAACGAGCGTTCCAGCAGCATGAGGAAGAAGTCGCGGAAGATCAAAGACTGACGCATGTTTGCGGTGGACTGCACCGAATCCATCTCCAACATAAAGATCGGCAAGTTTGGAGAGCTCTGTAGCGAAAGCTGAGCGCTCTGATTCATCTTTCGATGTTTCAGCGGCGCTGAAGCGAATATTTTCGAGAAGGAGAATCTCCCCTGCACCGAGCGCCTCGGCCTTCGCTGTGACATCTGTGCCAGTAATTGCACCAGCAAATTGCACAGGCTTTCCAAGAAGTTCAGAGAGCCTGCGTGCAACAGGGGCTAGAGAAAGTTCAGGCTTTGCTTCACCTTTTGGTCGACCTAGATGTGCTGCGATAACAATGCTCGCACCTTTCGCAAGGAGCGCATTGATAGTTGGAAGGGATGCACGAATACGCCCATCATCAGTGATCTTTCCCTCTTTCAAAGGAACATTAAGATCACAACGCAAAAATACGCGCTTTCCTGCTACATCTAGGTCAGCCAAAGAAGTCATTACAGAGATTTACCTACATAGCCGACAAGGTCAACGAGGCGATTTGAGTAACCCCATTCGTTGTCATACCAACCAACAACCTTGACGGTTGTTCCGATTGCTTTGGTCAGACCGGCATCGAAGATACATGAAGAAGGATCTGTCACGATATCTGAAGAAACGATTGGATCTTCTGTGTAGGTGAGGAATCCCTTGAGTGATCCATTTGCTGCTTCCTTCATCGCTGCATTGATTTCAGCAGCTGTTGCTTCCTTTGCAAGTTCAACGGTGAGGTCTGTCGCAGATCCTGTTGGAACTGGAACACGCATTGCAAAACCGTCGAGCTTGCCCTTGAGTTGTGGAAGTACCAAAGAGATTGCCTTTGCAGCACCTGTTGAGCTTGGGATGATATTTGTCGCTGCAGCACGCGCACGACGGAGATCCTTATGTGGGAAGTCAAGGATTACCTGGTCATTTGTGTACGCATGAATTGTTGTCATGAGACCGCGAACGATTCCAAACTTCTCGTCCAAGACCTTGGCCATTGGAGCTAGGCAGTTTGTTGTACATGAAGCGTTAGAAATAACGTTGTGGTTTGCTGGGTCGTACTTCTCGTGGTTAACACCCATCACGATAGTGATGTCTTCATCAGTTGCAGGCGCTGAGATGATGACCTTCTTCGCTCCGGCTGTAATGTGCTTCTGAGCATCTGAAGCCTTTGTGAAGTGACCAGTTGATTCGATGACGATATCTGCTTTGACTGAAGCCCAAGGAAGGTTAGCTGGATCGCGATCTGCGAATACTTTCATGGTCTTTCCACCCACAGTAATGGTGTCATCTGTATGTGTTACTTCAAGTCCAAGACGTCCCAGGATTGAGTCGTACTTAAGCAAGTGAGCAAGAGTTGCATTATCTGTAAGGTCGTTGATCGCTACGATATTGATATTTGGGTTGGTCAACGCTGCGCGAAAGAAGTTGCGGCCAATACGTCCAAAACCATTAATTCCGACATTAATCATGATGAGAACCTCTTCTAGAAAGTGAATTGCCCCGCATATAGGTGGCTATCTGTTACACCACAACATTGGGGGCTTAGGAGGTAACTCTATCAGCCTGTGGATGGCTACTAGTCAGTCAATGAGCGTGCGAAAGCCCACTCTTCATCAATTATTCACCGAGCAGGTCGGGTGAGAGCCCTGCTTCAGTATCTGGAATTCCAAGTTCTTGCGCGCGCTTATCGGCCATCGCAAGCAATCTGCGAATACGGCCGGCGATTGCATCTTTTGTCATTGGTGGAGTTGCAAGCGAGCCGAGTTCTTCAAGACTTGCCTGTCCATGTGAGATGCGAAGTTCGCCTGCTTCTTTGAGGTGATCTGGAATCTCAGGGCCAAGTATCTCCATCGCACGTTGTACTCGAGCAGCTGCAGCAACTGCTGCACGTGCAGAACGTCGAAGATTTGCATCATCAAAGTTTGCAAGGCGATTCGCAGTTGCCCGTACTTCCCGGCGCATACGACGCTCTTCCCAGGCAAGGACACTTTCATGTGCGCCTAGTCGAGTAAGAAGTACTCCAATTGCATCGCCATCACGAATAACTACTCGATCGACCCCACGCACTTCGCGAGCTTTCGCAACAATATTAAGTCGACGAGCAGCACCGACGAGAGCGAGTGCAGCCTCAGGTCCCGGGCAGGTAATTTCTAGAGAAGAAGAGCGGCCTGGTTCAGTAAGTGAACCATGTGCGATAAAGGCGCCACGCCATGCTGCTTCTGCATCGCAGACATTTGCGGCAACTACTTGTGGCGGAAGTCCACGAACGGGGCGTCCATTGGCATCAATTAAACCGGTCTGTCGCGCAAGTGCGTCTCCTGCTTCAACGACGCGAACAACATATCGAGAACCTTTACGTAATCCACTTGATGATAAGACTGCTAAATCACTGTCATGGCCATAAATATCGGCGATATCTTTCTTCAGGCGACGTGCGCTCTGGGAAGTATCGAGCTCGACTTCAATCAGTACTTTTCCAGCTGCTATATGGAGTCCACCAGCAAAACGTAAGAGTGATGACACTTCGGCTTTACGACAACATGGCTTGGTGACGGAGAGGCGGCTGAGCTCATCCTTTACCGCTGCTGTCATTGCCATGGGCTTATCCAACCAGTATTTCTGTGCCAATGTGTGCGAAAAGTCGGCCTAATTTATTGACATCATGATGTAGATGGTCATTTTCATTGCGTAAATCAGCTACTACTAACTCTGAACCTATGGTTGAAAGATGCTCGCGTAGCGCGGGCTGACCCGCATCAGAGCTATCAATGACGACGCAATCGAAACGAAGTTCGGGGGCATATGTAGAAAGAATCTGCAGATGTTCAAGAGGTGAATATCCTGCGTACTCCCCTGCCGATCTATCTGCAGTATCGAGATTGAGTAGAAGAATCTTCTTTGCCTTCGAAGAAATGATTGCACTTCGCTGTGCTGGAACGAGCAGATGAGGGATCACACTTGAGAACCAAGAACCTGGTCCCATAGTGATCCAGTCAGCCTCTGCAATTGCATCCAGTGCTTCAGGTCGCGCTGTTGGGTTTTCAGGAATGATACGAAGTGATTTCAATCGACCTTTAGTTGTTGCAACCTCGGCTTGTCCACGCACTATCTGTGTTCCCATTGCATTTTCAAATGTTGCTTCGATATCAAGTGGCTCTGATGCCATCGGGAGAACGCGACCTATGACTTTCAATAAAGCGCCGACTCGATCTAAACCTGCAACCGTATCTTCGTCGCGATCCCATAGCGCTGCCAGAAGTAGATTTCCAACTGCATGGCCGTTGAGTTCGCCTTCGCTGGTGAATCGATATTGCATGATTTGCGCCCAACTGCGGCCCCATTCATCATCACTGCACAGTGCAGCAAGGGCCATACGTAGATCACCGGGTGGAAGGATTGGGAACTCTTGGCGAAGCCGACCACTAGAACCACCGTTATCTGCAACGGTAACAATCGCGGTGATATCCGATGTGAAACTTCGCAACGCTGTCAGAGTTGCGGCAAGTCCGTGACCACCACCGAGCGCTACAACTTTTTTACCTGAACTCATTCACGTCCTACATCGCGGTGAGTTGCGTGAGCTGAAATCTCAAGATCTGCCGATGCGCTTGTGAGTTGATGTGCAATCTCTTCTGCAATAGCAACGGAACGATGTTTCCCACCTGTACAGCCGATTGCAATCGTCACGTACTTCTTTCCTTCGCGGAAATATCCAGGAATCATCTTCTGAACTACTGCGACATAACTCTTGACGAAATCTGCGACGCCTTCAGATCCGAGAACCTTTTCAGAGACGGGCTTATCGAGTCCATTGAGTGGACGAAGTTCTGGAATCCAATGTGGATTCGGTATAAACCTGCAATCCAGAACTAAATCTGCATCGACAGGAATTCCATACTTGTATCCGAAGGAGAGGACGTTGATGCGCAAAGTCGACAACATGCCTTCGGCAAAGATTTCAGCAGTACGTTTTTCTAGTTGGTGAACATTGAGATTTGTTGTATCAATAACAACATCTGCTTGTGCACGAATCTCCTCGAGTTTGGCGCGTTCGCGAGCAATTCCGTCGACAATGCGATCTTTAGCCTGTAGCGGGTGCGGCCGACGCGTTGATTCAAATCGTTGAACAAGGGATTGATCTGTGGCATCGAGGAAGAGCAAACGGTATGGAGTTGAAGAGTCTTTCAGGGTTACTAAGGCGCTATTGAGTTCGTCAAAGAATTTACCGCCGCGAACATCGACGACGACTGCCAGTGCTGCATGAGTGTCGAGGCTCTGTTCAGCTAGTTGTGGCAATAGCGCTGGTGGCAAGTTATCGACTACATACCAACCGAGATCTTCTAGCGCGTGGGCAACGGTCGATCGCCCAGCACCAGACATTCCAGTGAGGATCAGTAGCTCTTTAGATGCCTTCATGTCTTTTATTCTCTCCTACGTGTCAAGTATCTCGCCGGTAGCCATATCGACGCCTGCTATCTCGACGCCAGATTGCGACAGGCTCTGCAGGTGGGTGAAGATAATCGTTGCAATCGTTGCACCGATTCCTGGAGTCGATGCTAATTCTTCTGCACTTGCTTTACGCATTGCCGTCACTGAGCCGAATCGATCAAGGAGTGCGGCTCGACGCGATTCGCCCAATTGCGGAATTTCATCGAGAAGAGATTCGAGCATCACCTTTGAACGGCGGGATCTGTGGAATGTGATGGCAAATCTATGCGCTTCATCGCGAATTCGCTGAAGTAGATACATACCTTCAGAAGTTCGAGGAAGAATGAGTGGATCCTTATCCCCCGGCATCCAGACTTCTTCCAAACGTTTTGCCAGACCACATAGTGCGACATCAGTAATACCTAACTCATCGAGCGCACGCTGCGCGGCTGCCACTTGTGGTGCTCCTCCATCGACAACGATGAGCTGTGGCGGGTAAGCAAATTTGCTGAGTCTGCCACCGGTTTCAGCAATCTCACTCTGGTTTACTGTTCGATCTGCAAGTAGCCTCTTCATTCGTCGCGTAATCACTTGATGCATAGCGCGCGTGTCATCTTGGGCGGTATCTGTATCAATAATGAATCGTCGATATTCACTCTTCTTCGCAAGGCCATCCTCGAAAACCACCATAGATGCCACAACTGATGTGCCTGAAATATTTGAGATGTCGTAACACTCAATGCGAAGTGGCGTGCGAGAAAGTTGAAGTTCTTCTTCAAGTTCAAGGAGCGCCTTACCTGAAACTGCGGCATCAGTGGCACGCTTGCTGAGATATTGCACGAGAGCGTAGTGAGCATTGCGTTCAACTGTCTGCAACAACTCAACCTTTTCGCCGCGTTGTGGGACTTTTATTGCAACTTTTGCTCCGCGCAGCGAGGTGAGCCACTCTTCAAGGGCTGCTCGATCTACGGGTTCATGATTAAGATAAATTTCAGATGGAATATCTGAAGGAGCGCTCTGGCTATAGA
>Ga0194048_10001625_pt1 | contig 11206 bp, 12 predicted proteins | sample JunL225m_MetaG_FD_161685 | JGI IMG/M metagenome (GOLD analysis project Ga0194048, IMG submission 161685) | Anoxic zone freshwater microbial communities from boreal shield lake in IISD Experimental Lakes Area, Ontario, Canada - Jun2016-L222-5m | ecosystem: Environmental > Aquatic > Freshwater >... | reverse complement strand
ACCAAAGTTATAGGCGGTCTTCGGGGTTGCGCGGATTCTTGGGCTTCTTCGGCGCAATCTCGTTCCACTGCATGTCCCACCGCATGAAGCCCACGTGCAGTGTGACGGCATCGTTCCAAAAGGCGCCGGGATCAGAGCCCACATACGCGTTGTCGAGAAACCCGACGGCGAGCGTGCTCTTGGCACTGGCAGCAGCTGGCAGCGCAAGGGTCGCAATACACGCGACAACGAGCATCAAGGTACGCCGGTGGGAGAGAGGTGGGAGCATTGTCTAGAAGAAGATCAGTGAGCTACGGCGGCGATGACCCCCGGAGCTCACTGAGCGGCAGCAGGCCTAGTGAACGGGTGATTTCCTAATTTGCTTGACGGCCGACTGCCACGAGCTGTACGACGGCTTTTCCGAACCGGTGACCGTGCGCAGACCCGTTGTGTACCAGGCGCCAACGCGCGGCGCCTCGTCCTTGATCAAAAACCACGTCATCCGTTCGACCTGTGGCAATTGCTTGAAGCGCAAGATCGACTCGTAGGCAAACTGTGCCTGCTGCTTGAGGGTCGCCACGTACTGGTTCTTGCCGGGAGATGGTGTATTCCAACCGAATTCCGTGATCCAGATCGGGTGCTTCTTGCCAAAGATCTGGTTCGACAACGTGATAAATGTCTGGAAGTTGCCGACGCCGATGAAACTCGGGTTGGTTTTGCTCTGGTTGACGCCATCCTTGAGACCGAGACGCGGCGTGTTGTTATAGGGATGCATCGAGAGCACATCGAACGAAGCGTGTGCGGCCTTCATGCCCCGCAGGAAATTGATCGGAGTGACGCTACCGGGTCCGCCCTGCTTATACAACGCGCCGGCTACGAACGTGTGCTTAGAGGTGACTTTGCTGACTTCGCTCTTGAGCGCGTTGAGTAGCTTCACGTAGTTGCCGGGGGAGACGACCTTGCTTCCGACCTTCTGGGGACGAAAAGCAAAGGCCGCATTCGGCTCGTTCCACGTCTCCCAGTTCGTAACGGCTGGGATAGGCGTTGCCTGCCCCGGTGGGACGTAGGTGCCCGAGTATCGCGCCGCGCAGGCAAATACAAAATTCTTCCAGGCCGTCAGGTCCGGCATCTGCGTCGCCTTTGCAGTCTTGGCCTTCGTTGCCCAATCGGGTGTCTTCCAAAGCGTAAACATCACCTTGCCCTGCAGCCCATGGTCTGCAGCAGCGCGTACGAACTGATCGGCCGCGGTGAAGTCATAGGCCGGGTCGGCAGGATCGCGAGGATTGGTGGGCTTTGTGGGAGCGAGCACGCTCCACTGCATGTCCCAACGCATAAACCCGACGTCCAGCGCGACTGCGTCTGCCCAGAACGCTGTCGGATCCGAGCCGGCGTAGGCATTATCGAGAAAACCGACGGAGAGATTCTTACTGGCACTCGCGCCTGCGGGGATCGCGAGCAACGCGATAGCGGCGACGAGCGTGATCAAGATTCGGCGTGCGTGGTTTGGGCGCAACGGCATACGGAGACAACCTCGTGGTCGGGAACAACTCCGCCAATCGTGCCACACCTGTTCCGGTGAATCACGATAATTTCACCGTTCGCGCCGCTATTGGTACGGTTTTGTGCGATGGAACCCCTTATTCGCCCAGCCGTGATCGTGGCCGATATGCTCGTCGACTTCATCACCGGTGCCCTCGCAAACCCGCCGTCACAGGCAATCATCGGCCCACTCGCCGAGTTGCTCGATGGCGCACGCGAGCGGGGATGGCCTGTCTGTTATGTCAACGATGCGCACCTTCCCGGCGATGTCGAAGAACACCTCTGGGGTCCGCATGCGCTGGCGGGAACACCTGGCGCGCAGGTGATTCCCGAGTTGGCTCCACAGCCAGGCGACGTTCAGTTCGCGAAGCGGTACTACTCGGGTTTTCATGAGACGGGTCTCGATATGTACCTCCGTCAGCGTGGTGTAGAGACCGTGATCGTGACGGGGCAACATGCGCATATCTGCGTGCAACACACGGCCGGTGATGCGTTTATCTCGGGGTATCGCGTGATCTTGGCTACGGACGGGATCACCGCCTTTACACCGATAGACAATGCGACCGGCCTCGCCTACGCCGAGCAGATGTACGGCGCACGTCCGCTGACGAATGCGGAAATCCTGGCGACTCCGATCACGTCGGGACCGTAGCCCGATGGGCAACGTGGTTGTCGTTGGCTCGGTCAACGTCGACTTTGTGGTGACGGTTGATCGACTTCCGCAGGCGGGTCAGACCGTCTCGGGTGGCTCTTTCGAACGCTTTGGTGGAGGCAAGGGAGCCAACCAAGCCGTGGCGGCCGTGCGAGCGGGTGCACACGTCGAGCTGGTGGGCTGCGTCGGTGCCGATGCCGATGGTATTGCTGCTATCGCCGACCTTGCTGCCGAAGGGGTGGGCACGAACCATGTCTGCCCGACGGAAGAGGCTGCGACCGGCGTTGCGTTGATTACGGTCGATACCACTGGTGGAAACCAGATTGCAGTGGCCCCGGGCGCAAATCGCCTCGTTACGGATTTTCCTCTTTCGATTGTTCGTGGAGACGTCGGGGTGGTGCTGTTGTCCTTTGAGGCACCGGACGCTGTCCTCTGTCAGGCGGCTGAGGCTGCCGTGGCTGCCGGTTGGAGCGTGGTCGTCAATCCCGCACCGGCGCGTCCACTCGCACCCCGCCTGCTTGCCTGTCACCCGATTCTCGTGCCGAATGAGCACGAGGCCACGGAGCTGACGGGCGAAGCCGACCTCGAACGCGCAGCGGAGCAGCTCCGGCACATGACCGACACCACCGTCGTCGTCACGCTCGGAGCCGACGGAGCGTTGCTGTGCAACGAAGATGGCACCCAACGTATCGCCGCGCCGACGGTCAATGCGGTCGATACGACCGGGGCAGGCGATTGTCTGTGTGGCACGCTCGCCGCAGGAATCGCTCAGGCACTCCCGCTCGCCGAGGCGCTGGCGCTGGCCGTGACGGCTGCCTCGCAGAGCACATTGACGCGCGGCGCTAGATAACGGTAAAGCTCTGCGAGCGGACCGTGTTTACGCCGTAACCACGACTGTTCCACGGGATGGAATCGGGCTGAGTCGTTCCCTTGCGATCTGTGGCGCGGGATCGCACGGTGTGGTTGCCGGCGGCAAGTTCGACCGTGTGCGCAAATTGCGTCGGGGCATGGATGCCCGGGCCGGGTTCGGTGCGGACGCGCTCCCACGGACCATCATCGACCTGAAGTTCGACCGGGCCAATGCCGCCAACGCCACCCCAGGCCGTACCCGTGATCCGGACCGATCCAGCGGGGATCGTGTCGGACTCGGTGGGCGAGGTGACCAGCGAGTGCACAGGCATCTGTGTGAGTTCTCGCCCGGGACCATCTTCGCCGGCCTCCTTGAGTCGGTAGTCGACGGCCTGAAAGAAGCCGTCGAATTCGTGGCTGACGAACTCAATGCGGCTAAGCCATTTGACCGAGGAGACGGCGTACCACCCGGGGACGATGACGCGGAGAGGCGCACCATGCTCGGGTGCCAGCCCTTGGCCGTTCATGGACCAGGCGAGGATAATCTCGCGCACGACCGGGTGGCGCAGCGGAATCGCTCGAGCAAACGCCTCTGGTTGCGTGCGACCCTCGACGGCACCCGCGTCCGCACCACTGAAGACCATGTGTGTCGCTTCGGGGAGGGGGCGGACGATTTCGAAGAGATCTGCCAACTGTGCACCTGCCCAGCGCGCATGACTGACGGCTCCACGTTCCCACGGCACGCCGGGGGCTGGCGGGTCGAGCTCCATCCGGCGGTGACCGGCGCATTCGAGGGTGACGTGCGTCGAGATCTGCGACAGCTTGCGAACGTCGTTGAGAGTCCATCGCACCGACCGTTTAACGAGACCAGTGATCTCCACCACGTGCAGGTCTGGATCGAGCTCCGGCACGCCAAAGTGGCTGCGCAAAAAGTGCTCACCGACCGGCATCGTGTCGCGACTAAGCGACGCGAGGGGAGCGGGATGACAATCGGCACTCAGTGCGGGCGAGCTGTGTTCCATCTACGCCTCGGTGCGCAGAGCGCGTACGAGACCAACAGCCAAAAACGCGGCAGGCCAGACGATCAGCGCGACGATCGCGATCGCGATGCTGGTATCGCCACCATCCGTCACGCGCGTCAGAGCGTTATCGAGCAACCACGGCTTGACGCCGGGCACTGCGAGGGTGATCAGATTGAAGAGACTGATGCCGATCAGGTTGAGGCCGAGCGCAACGGCGATCGCGCCACCCGTCGAGCGAATGGCGACACCGATGCCGTAGGCAATCAACGCGTAGATACCGACGTTGAGCACGAGACTCAGCAGCAGTCGTCCGCCGTCGCTGGCCGTCACTCCTGGTTCGCCGGCGTGGGGCAGGACGAGCGCGGCGATCAAGAGCAATACGAACGCTGGGAGGGCTACACCGACCGCGACGATCGCCAGCACGGGGATGCGGGTCACGAAAAGCCGCAGGCGGGAAAAGCCCGTCAAGAGGATGTAGCGCAGCGTGCCGCTGGTGACGTCTTCTGCGCCGAACATGGCGCCAATCACGGTGCCGAAGACTACGGACACGATGCCAATGATTGAGACGAAGGCAAACAACGTCTCGCCACCAACGGTCGTGTGTGTCACAGGATTGTGGGAGTGGAGAAAGATCCGTACACCGACGAGGACGAGCACAATCGCGACGGGCACGATGACGCTCGTCAGAATCAGACCGCGTCGCGCGAGCATGCGGCGCAGGTCGGCTTGAGCGACAGCGATCATGCCCCACCTGCCTCGTGAACGAGCGACAGGTAACGCTCTTCAAGCGAATCCTCGCGCGGTTCAAGTCGGCTAACGGCCAGTCCGGCCTCGACGAGCATGCGATTGACGCCGGCACGCGTCTCGGGCGAATCGGGCGAGAGCTGGACGGAGAGTGTTCCACCGGCCGCACGCGTGACGGTCGTGACAGTCGGCAGTGTGCGCAGCAACGTCTCGGCGCGCGTGGCATCGTCACACTCAACCGTCAGCTCGCGTCCGCCGGCAGCGAGCAGGTCAGCCAGCGTGCCGGACGTGATCACACGGCCCTGATTGACGATTGCCAGGTCGTCGCAGATCTTCTCGATCTCGTCGAGCAGGTGTGAGGAGACAAAGACGGCGCGACCGTCTTGCTCTACCAGCGATCGGATCAGGACACGAAACTCGGCAACACCATCGGGGTCGAGCCCGTTGGTGGGCTCATCCAAGACGAGTACCTCAGGGTCAGAGAGCAGCGCGCGCGCCACACCGAGCCGCTGACGCATTCCGAGCGAGTACGCAGAGACCTTGTCCCCGGCACGCTCGTCAAGACCCACGCGGGACAGCAAGGCCGGCACGCGCGTGATTGCATCATCTCCAACGTACGCCGCCCACAGCTCGAGGTTCTGTTTCCCACTCAGGTAGCCGTAGAAGCGTGGCTCCTCGACGATTGCACCGACGCGGGCGAGTGCAGCCGCAGGATCGCTGGCGATATCGAAACCACGCACCATGATTGTGCCGCTGGTTGGGCGGGCGAGCCCAAGGATGCAACGAATCAGGGTCGTTTTGCCGGCGCCATTGGGACCAAGAAAGCCAAAGCAGCGACCGGGTTGGACGGCCAGCGTCACATCATCAAGTGCTGTGCGGTTGCCAAAGGTGCGCGTCACGCCCTGGCAGCGAATGATCGGGTCAGCCATCGGTTGCAGCGTGACAGATGAGACCGCGGTACACGGGTCGAACCTAGGACGTTGGTTTGTCGGCTGGCCGGTCGATCACGAACTCGGTCAGGCCGCGCCCGGCCTCAATCTCTTGCAGGTCATGCTCGGCCGTCTCGAGATAGCCGCGCAGAGCCTGTTCGAGCCCCTTGCCTTCCCGCAACAGACCAATTGTCTCTTCGACGCTCAACTCGGCCTCGCCCAGCTTCTCGGCAATTATCTCTAGGCGCTCAAGGCCCTTCTCAAACGACACGTGCTGTGGCTTGGTCATGCGTCTGTCTCCGTCTCGTCGGGGTGGACCTGCTCGATGGTTGCATCGATCTGACCACCCTTCAACTGAATGGTCACATCTTGGCCCGTAGCGAGGCTCTGTAGGTCACGGACGAGCTCGCCGGTCGGTAGACGAACGAGCGCGAACCCACGCTCACGCCAATCGCGCGCCCGCACGAGGTTGACGGCGCCGGTGAGTGCTGTCGAGCCGAGTTGAATCTGATGGCGGAGGTCGCCCGTGGCGCGTTGGAGGCGTTCCCGCGGGACATCAAGCGATGGTGGCCGTGGAACGGCTTGAAGTAGTCGTGCCAGCGTCGTGCTGCTCGCAACGATCCGTTCGCGCGGCTCTGTGACGGTGACCGCGACGGCATGGGACAGTGCCTGGCCCGCAAGGTCGATGCGCCCGACGCGTGCAATCAAGGCGGCCTGCCCAGCGGGACGCATTGCACTGCGGTCGATCTGGGCTTCGGCTGCAGCCAGCAGACCCCAGGCGATGCCCGCCATCTCCGTCACGCGCCGGTCGATGCGTTCGAAAAGCTCGGCGGCACTCGGGACAACACGCTCAGCGGCTCGTGCGGGTACCTCAGCTGCGGCACTGGCAACGTGGTCGCAATTCGGGCGCTGCTTGGTATGGCCGATCGACGTGACGACGGGCGTACTGAGAGCGGCAATCGCGCGGCAGAGACGTTCGTCGGAGAACGGCAGCAGGTCCTCAACGCTGCCGCCGCCGCGGGCAAGGATGATCACATCAACATCGGGCTCGATATCGAGTCGGGCCAGGGCATCGATCAATTCGGGAACGGCATTGACGCCCTGGACGAGCGAATACGACACGGCGATGCGGGTGGGTGGAAAGCGATCGCGCAGTGCCCGCACAACATCTGCCTCGGCATCCGAATTGCGTCCCGTGACGAGACCGACGCGCCGGGGGAAGCGGGGAATCGGGAGCTTGCGTTCAGGGTCGGTCAGGCCGTCCGCGACCAAGCGTGCGAGCGTCTCGTGGACCCGCGCCAACAACTCGCCTTCGCCCGCAGCGCGAATTGCGTTGACATCGAGCGAGACGGTCCCATTCTTGGCGTAGACGCGAATTTTCGAATAGCGCGCCTGGATGAGCTGCCCTTCGTGCGGCAACTCGGCGATGCGATCAGCGTTGCTCTTCCAAATCACGCATTTCACCAGCGCCTCGCCATCCGTCAGATCAAGGTAGACATGGCCTGACGAGGCACGGAAGCATTTCTGGACCTCGGCCTCGACGACACCGCCACCTAACTCCTCCAGAGCCCCTTCGACGCGGCGCCAGATCGCGCTCGGCGATTCGGCAACCGCTTCGACGGTAGGGGCTTCCACCGCTTAGGAGACGGCTTTGACCGTCTTGGCGATCGTCGAAGCAGTCGGGATCGATCCGCTCAAGACCTTCTCACCCTTCGGACCTTTGATGATGAACGACGGAGTGCCGCCGAAGCCCTGTTGGGCGGCCACGACCTGGACATCCTGAATCTCTGGACTCCAGATCGCCTCGTCTTGACGGTCTTTTTCAAACTGTGCGAGGTTCAAACCGAGAGCCTTGGCGACACCGTCGCAATAGGTAGGCGTTGCGTACTCGGTGTTCTCGTCCTGCTGATTGATGTACCAGAGGTCTTGATATTCGAACAGCTTGTTTTGCTGCTCGGCGGCAATGCCACATTCGGCTGCATTGACCGAGTCGGTACCAAGGATCGGCCAGATCCGGTACTGGTACTTAGCCTTCCCAGGCTTGATGACGTCGGTGACGACTGTCGGCATAAAGTCGAGAGCGAACTTCTGGCAGGCCGGGCAACGCAGGTCCGCGTACTCGGTGATCGTCACAGTGGCGGCGGGATCGCCAAGAGTGTTGCCGTTCTGGGGAATACCAGCAAAGCGTGCATTGACTTCCTTAACGCCCTTCAATTTGCCGGCTGCAACGTCGGCTGCGCTCGCACCGCCGCCACCATTACTCGGCGTGCTCGACTGCTGCGATACGTAGATCAGCACGCCTGCGGCGATCACTGCGACTGCCGTTGCGATGCCAAGGATCACCCACACGTTGCGACGCGAAGGCCCGTCTTTGATGGGAGCCTTTTTCGGCGGGGGTGGGGTCTTTGCTTTCTCGGCCATGATGTTTCCTCGTTGGTCACGCGATTGCGACGAATCCTAGCGTGCGCTCGTGGTATGCGATCGCTATCCTAATCCGATCTCTCGCCGTCTCCTCATTTTGCTCCCTTTGGCGCTTGTGCTCGCCGCGTGTGGCTCGTTCGCAGATGGCGAACAAGGTAGCCTCGAAACGGCGATTGGCAACGCTCTCACGCAACAGATCGAAACGGATACGGCCATGGTTCAAGTGCGCTCTGTCGACTGTGGCGTGAAGAATTCTGCGACTCAATGTGAGGTCCAGCTCGGCGTCGGCAACGTCGTTGTCTCGGTGCAGTACGACGTCGTCGTTGCCGCGGACAGGTGTTGGGTGGCGACGGCCCATGATGTCCGGGTTGACGGTGCGGGCAGTCAGACAAACCCGATCGCGAAGATCTCAACGTCCAGTAATTTGACGGGTTGTCTTCCGTGAGTACCGTGCCGTTCGATCCGTTTTCTCGCACACTGTTTGGGCAGCCGCGCACGCTCATCACACTCTGTCTGACCGAGATGTGGGAGCGCTTCTCGTACTACGGCATGCGTGCGCTGCTGGTGCTCTTCATGATTGACCCAAAGGCCGATGGCGGCATGGGGATGAGTGCCATAGAGGCGGCCGGGATCTACGCCGTCTACGTGTCGCTCGTCTACCTCACGCCACTGCCCGGTGGTTGGATTGGCGATCGTGTGCTTGGGCCACGGCGGACCGTATTCGTGGGCGGTGCGGTCATTGCAGCGGGCCACATTGTGCTGGCGATCATGGGCGGCAGTGGGCTCTTTCTCGCGCTGTTCCTGATCATCATTGGGACGGGTCTGCTCAAGCCCAACATGACGGCGATGGTTGGTGCGCTTTACGCCTCTCGCCGTGACCTCAGCGACGCCGGCTTCTCGATCTACTACATGGGCATCAACCTCGGCGCCTTTCTCTCGCCGTTGGTCTGTGGCTACCTCGGCCAGGAGGTGTCGTGGGAACTCGGGTTTGGCGCCGCCGCCGTCGGCATGATCCTCGCACTCGTGCAGTACGGCATCGGCACGCGTGGCATGGGCGATCTTGGTGCGAAGCCGGAGAACCCACTCACCCACGAGGAACGACGCCGCTACGGCATTGGCGCGATCATCGGTCTGATCGCCGCGGTCGGAGTTGTACTGCTCGACATCACGGTTTTCCACGTCTCTGCAAACGTCATCGAGCTGACGATCACGCTCGTGATTGTGCTGGTCCCGGTCGCCTGGTTTACGCGCACCCTGCGCGCCGAGCGCGACAATGCAGAGCAACGCAATCGCGTCCTTGTCCTGCTCGTCTTGTTCTGCGCAGCTGCGGTTTTCTGGCTCGTCTACGACCAGGCTGGTTCGACGGTGGCGATCTTTGCGCAGGAGGACACACGCAACACGGTCTTCGGTCTCAGCTTCCCATCGAGCTGGTTCCAGTCCGTCAACCCACTCTTAATTATCGCGCTGGCACCGGTGATGGCAATCATCTGGACCGCACTTGGTGTCCGCGGCAAACAGCCAGGCACGGCCTACAAGTTTGCGGGCGGTCTGCTCCTCGTTGCGGTCTCGATGGGCGTGATGGTCTTCGCCGCTCAGGCCGCGATTGACGGCAAGGTGGCGGCGATGTGGCTGATTGCCGTCTTTGCCATTCAGACGGTGGGCGAACTGATGCTGAGTCCGGTTGGCATGGCTGCCGCCACGCGTCTGTCGCCACCCGATCGCGTGTCGCAGACGCTCGGTGTCTGGTTTCTCGCGACCAGCGTTGGCGACGCCATTGGTGGTCGTCTCGCTCAGTTCTACGATTCGCTCGGGCAGACAGCCTTCTTCGGCATGCTTGGATTGATTGCCCTGGTGGCGACCTTCGTGGTACTCGCACTCGCGCGGCCGCTTGGCCGGCTAGTAGAGGACTAGGCGGACATCACAACCGCGCGGATGTGATGTCCTGCTGATTCTGGCTGGTCGTCGATCAAGGGGACATCACAACCGCGCGGATGTGATGTCCGCCTAAAACCTACGCGATGGTGACGTCGTCGCAGAGATAGACGTCCTGGATCGCGTTGAGGAGCTCGATGCCCTCGTTACGCGGCCGCTGGAACGCCTTGCGGCCGGAGATCATGCCCATGCCGCCTGCACGCTTGTTGACGACGGCCGTCGAGACAGCGTCGTGGAGATCGTTGTCACCCGAGGCGCCGCCCGAGTTGATCAGGCCGGCACGACCCATGTAACAACCGGCGAGCTGGTACCGCGTCATGTCGATCGGGTGGGGTGTCATCAGGTTCTCGTAAACACGCTTATCGGTCTTGCCGAAGTTGATGTCGAGGAAGCCTGGGGCTGCCGTCTCTGGCGCCTTCTGCTTGATGATGTCAGCCTGAATCGTGACGCCCAGGTGGTTAGCCTGGCTCGTCAGGTCGGCTGCGGCGTGGTAGTCGGGACCGCCGTCCTTCGCCGAGAACGCGCTATTGCGGAGGTAGCACCAGAGCACGGTTGCCATGCCCAATTCGTGGGCGGCCTGGAAGGCGTCGGAGACCTCCATGATCTGACGCTTGGACTCTTCCGAGCCGAAGTAGATCGTGGCACCGACGGCGACTGCACCCATCTCGAACGCCTGATTGACCGAGGCGAACATGATCTGGTCGTAGCCGTTCGGATAGCTGAGAAACTCATTGTGGTTGAGCTTCAGCATCATCGGAATGCGATGTGCGTACTTGCGCGAAACCGAGCCGAGCACGCCCAAGGTCGAGGCAACGGCATTGCAGCCGCCCTCGATCGCGAGCTCAACAATGTTGGCCGGATCGAAGTAGTCGGGATTCTTAGCGAACGACGCACCTGCCGAATGCTCAATGCCCTGATCGACCGGCAAGATCGAGAGGTAGCCGGTGCCGCCGAGGCGCCCAGCGTTATACATCGACTGCAAGTTGCGGAGCACGGGCACGGAGCGATCCGTGTCGCGCATCACGCGCTCGACGAAGTCGGGGCCGGGAAGATGCAGGCGATCCTTATCGATCGTCGTGCAGGTATGCCCGAGTAGATCGTCGGCCTTATCGCCGAGGATCTTGCTAATCCCATCGATT
>Ga0194048_10001622_pt1 | contig 11219 bp, 10 predicted proteins | sample JunL225m_MetaG_FD_161685 | JGI IMG/M metagenome (GOLD analysis project Ga0194048, IMG submission 161685) | Anoxic zone freshwater microbial communities from boreal shield lake in IISD Experimental Lakes Area, Ontario, Canada - Jun2016-L222-5m | ecosystem: Environmental > Aquatic > Freshwater >... | reverse complement strand
CACGACGTACCGGCGGACGACGCTCATGGCCGTGAAGGTGAAGGGCGCCGCATTGGGCGTGCTACCGGGGCAGTTCAAGTTCACAAAATCCCGCGACAGGTTTACCTCGGGGTCGTAGCGAAATGCCGTGGACGCCGTGAAGGTAACGGTGCCCAGGGTGACCCAGTCGGCACCCGGCTGCAGCGTGACCCCGCTGGTCTCGGTGAAGCCGATGAGCGATGGTGAGGTGGGTCCAGCGGTGTTCCACGAGATCTTGGTGGCGGTCTTGCCGCACTTGGCCTTCTTGTTGACGCTGCGCAGTGCCCCATCCTTCTTGGCCTTGCAGGCGTAGATGGTGGTGTCCTTGGGGGCAGCGGTCACCTGCGTTGCGACGACTGCGCTAGTGGCGATGGCGAGCCCGGCAATGACTGCGACCACGCGGGTGGGGCGGGACGAATGCATGGGGGAACCTTTCGATGGGGATTGGGGACCCCGGAAAGGCTAGACCCGCCTATGCGCTGGCGGAAATTCTGGCGGTGCCCGAACGGCGGGAGGCCTCGGCGACGGCCTCGGCCACGGCGGGCACCAGACGCTTGTTGAACACCGAGGGTACGACGTAGTCGGCACTCAGCGCACCCTCTTCAACCACCACGTTGGCGATCGCGCAGGCGGCGGCCATAAGGGCGTCGTCGCTGGCCTCGGTGGCACGGACGTCCAGCAGTCCGCGCCACATGCCCGGGAATGCCAAGGTGCTGTTGATCTGGTTGGGCATATCCGGACGCCCGGTGGCGAACACCGCCACCCCGTCGGCGTCGCTCGGGTCGAGTTCGGGGTTCGGCATGCCGAGCGCCAGCACCACAGGGTCGGCGTTCATCCCGGCGACGTCCTCACGCGACAGCGACCCGGGGTATGACACGCCCACGTAGACGTCGGCGCCCTTCACCAGATCGCGCATGGCCTCCTGTGACTCGGCACCGCGTACCTCGGCGGCACCGGCCTTCTCGGCGAAGCGGCGGTAGGCCATGGCGCCCGGGCCCGATCCGGCCACGCAGATGCGCGACTCGGCGATGTTCTTGCCCGCCACCGCCAGCCCGTTGAGGGTGCCGGCCAGCAGGGCAGCCGCAGTGCCCTCGGCGTCGCCGTGCACCACAGGGATGTCGAGCGCCTCGCGCAGGATGCGGGTGATCTCAAAGCAGTTGGGCGCCGAGATGTCGGCCACGTGAATGCCACCGAATACCGATGCGATCTTGATGACGGTATCGGCGATGGCCGCCGGGTCATCGAGGTCGATGGGCAGCGGGAATGCGTCGACGGCGGCCTTCTCGCGCATGAACAGCGAGAGCCCTTCAAGCACCGGAAGCGCCGCGAGCGGACCAAGATCGCCCTGCCCCACAAGTGCTGACCCGTCGCTGATCACCATCACGCTGTTGCCCTTGATGGTGAGGTCCCACGCGCGGTCGAGGTTGTCGTGAATGGCCATGCACACGCGGGCCACGCCCGGGGTGTAGGCCATCGACAGGTCGTCACGGTTTCTCACTGGTATGCGCGTACGCATGGTGAGCATGCCGCCTTCGTGGGCCCGGAAGATGGCGTTGGTGACGCCGTGCACGGTGACACCATCGACACTGCCCAGCGACTTGACGATGGCATCGGTGGCCTGCTCATCGGCACCCAGGATGACGATGTCGCGGGTGATGGTCTCGCGGGTGGACCGCACGGTGTCCATGCCATCGACCTCGCCACCCGCCATGGTGATGGCGGTCATCACGTGGCTGAGCACCTCAGGGCCAGCTGAGAGCTCGGCGCGGACGATGACGCTGGCGTTGGACGGCATTCGGAAGAACCTCGGTTGGCTTCTGGTGCGAGGGCGCGCGGGAGACTAGCGGCGCGTGCGTATCTCGGGAGTGGCTTCCGCGCGGATTCCGATTTTCCTTTCGGTGTCAAGACAATGGTGGATTCAGGGTGGACGACGGCACGTGCGGCGTATAGCGTCCTCAAAATAATCCCCGATCACAGGACCATTCCAGAGTCAATCCGGAGTTACACGCCCCCGGAGGCTCCCGTCTGCCTGTGGCTGACAGGCCTGCCAGCGGCCGGCAAGACAACGCTTTCTGAGGCCTTGGCCAAGGTATTCACGGAGAGCGGGCTATCGGTGGAGTTGCTTGACGGGGATCGCATTCGTGCCGCTCTCTCTCCTCAGCTGGGCTACTCGCGCGCCGATCGGCACTCCAATGTCGTTCGCGTCGCTCACCTCGCCGTCGAAGCACTCAGCCACAGGGACGTCGTGATCGTTGCGCTCGTATCTCCCTACGGCGATGCCCGGGCCGAGGCGCGCGGAATTGTCGAGGAATTCGGCACGTTTGTTGAGGTGCACGTGGATGCATCGCCCGAGACCTGTATCGCCCGGGACCCAAAGGGCCTCTATGCCAAGGCTCTGGCAGGCGAGATCGCAGACTTCACGGGGGTCGACGGCTCGTACGAACGCCCGCGCGCCCCGGAGGTGCACGTCTCCACGGAACGTATGAGTGTGGACGGGGCCGTTGCGTGCCTTCTCGCCAAACTGAGCCGAGTCCTCAGGAGTGCTGAGTCGGAGTGGTCCATCTCTGTGATTGGCAACCATGGTTCGTGTTCGCCGGTTTTGGGTGAGGCGCAGGCAGGCCCGCAGTCGCCCTGATCGCTCCAGCTATTTCCGGAGGGTGTGACTCTTCCTGTCGGTAGGGATTTCCCATCGTCGTTGTGCCCTCGCGCGTCTCAGTGCCGGGGCCCAAACCGAAACCGCCGACGTTCCGTTGCTTCCGTTCGTGCCTCCGCTTCGGCTGCGAGTTGTGCCTCAAGCTCAGCAACCCGCGCCCCTTGGTGCTCAACGACTGCTGTGAGATCTTTAATTTGTCCGTCCCAGACGGTGAGTACGTCCCGCGCGTGCGCCTCTCGCTCATGCGCCTCATCGAGACTGACCTGGAGTTCGGCGAGTTTCTCGCGCAGGGCCTTGGCCTCATGAGCGAGCCTCTCACGGCGAGTATCGCTGTCATTCCCGGCTCTCACAGCGTCCGGACGTGCAGTGAGGGAGAAGGCCCGAAGTGCGCTCTGGGCATCGCAGTGTTCGAGGAGCCACGGGGAGAGGGCCCGCACGAGGTAGTCGCCGTCACGGACGATTCTCGGAAACGCCAGTAGGTATGTCGGGATCTCATTCTCGACGGCCCATTCCACCAGGGTATGGAACCCCAATGCCAGAACATGGGCCTGATCAAGGGGTTCGAGCGAATGGAGAATGCCGCCAGGCGTCCGTCCGAAAGCGACAACGTCCTCTCGCTTCCCCCATCCGGCGTCAATCATGCTCAGCCGCTCCTGATGAATCCGACTGGTAGCAGCGTCCCAGATGTCACGAACTGGGATGATCAGTGCATCGATCCCAGTCTTGGCGAGGTCCATGGATTGGCAGTACGTGAAGAGCCATGGGTCTTTGACCACATACGGAAGGTTGTTGTCGCTGCTGTCGAGGGCGGTCTCCCGACCCGCTCGTGCCCGCTCAAATCGGCGATCGTCCTCGAGCGCCTCACCGACGTCCAGCCCGCAGGCGCCCAGGAACTCGACGAGGAATGTCGTGCCCGCACGACCTGTGCCCGCGATGACCGCATGTCTCCGCGTGGCTTCCCTCCCGGGGGTTTCGTTCACTGTGTCCTCCCGCTTGTCATGTGACCGGAATAGGTTGGCCAATCTGATGCTGTGGTTTCTACGACGGCACTCGATTGGCGACATGGGCCTTCAGGTCACCTTCGGGGCGCGCGCCCAAGTGCGAGATGACTTCAGCTGCTGCAACGGCACCCATGCGCCCGCAGTCGTGCAGATTGCGCCCCTGCGTCCAGCCGGCGAGGAACCCGGCGGCGAACAGGTCGCCTGCGCCGGTGGTGTCGACCACTTGCACCGCGGCCTCGGCCGGGATGATGTGCATGTCGCCGTCACCGGCGATCACAGCGCCGTGCTCACTGCGGGTGATGGCCACGACCTTCACCAGCGGGGTGACCGAGTGCATGGCGCTGTCGAGGTCGTCGGTCTCGTAGAGCGACGTGATCTCGCTCTCGTTGGCAAACAGGATGTCCACGTCGTTATCCACCAGTTCGAGGAAGTCAGCACGGTGGCGATCAACGCAGAAGGGGTCAGACAGCGACAGGGCCACGGCGCGGCCAGCATCTTTGGCGATGCGGATGGCCTTGCGCATGGCCTCCTTGGCGCCCGGCGGATCCCACAGGTAGCCCTCGAGGTACAGCACTGCCGAATCACGTACCACGGCCTCATCGACGTCGTCGGGGCCCAGTTCGACCGACGCGCCCAAGTGCGTGCACATGGTGCGGTGGGCGTCGGGGGTGACCATTACCAGGCACATGGCGGTGTCGGTGCCATCGGTGGCTGGCGGGGTGTCGAAGCGCACGCCTGCGGCGCGGATGTCGTGTGTGAAGATGCCGCCCAATTGATCGTTCTTCACGCGGCCGATGAACGCGGTTCGTGCACCAAGCATGGCCGCACCCACCACGGTGTTGGCTGCCGAGCCGCCGGAGCACTCAAGGCCGGGGCCGAGCGTGGCGTACAAGTCCGCCGCCGCGACGCTGTCGATGAGCGTCATGCCGCCCTTGTTTACCGGCAGCGCGTCGATCTGAGCGTCGTCCACGTGGGAGAGGACGTCAACGATTGCGTTGCCGAGGGCGAGAATATCGATCGAGGGTGGTGTGGGTGGCGTCACGGGCGTCTCCTGATGGCTGATAGCTGCATCAGGATATCTGACCCTGTATTCGCGCCGTTATTGGCCCCCTCCTCGCTGGGCCATCGTGCTGTCCCGCTCAGCATCAGCCCGAGCCGTGCATCCAGCACCAGTTCAATCCCTCGACGCGACTGGCCGATTGTGATCGGGATAGGACTGCACGTCGGTTATGTGCTGGGACCCGGTGGCCGCACGCACCATGATCACGCTCGTTCCGCCCGGGATGGGCTGGTCTTCCGTGCTCCTGCCGCTGGCCACCGTGAGAGGATCAGGCGATGTGGACGATAGAGCCGACTGTTCTTGCGCGGGCGCGGCATCTATGAGGATCGGCCCGGCAAGCTGACCCGCCACGATGGTGCCGGTGAAACGCCGAGGAAGCCGGGCCTACATAGGACCGGTGGGGAGTGGGAACGCCCTCTGCAGCGCATCGCCACGCTCGGTTTTCCGATAGGCCGATCGACCCCTAAGGGGTACCGTACCGTCGCTGACGCGATGATCAAGGACACCCCCGCATGAGAATTGAGAAGCTGAGCTGGTGGCAGCCCCTCGTCGCGTACGCGCGCGCGGTTCCCGGCTGGATGCGCGATGCCATGCTTCTCGTATTGGTGCTCGGGATCCCGGGTGTGTGGTACTCGTCGCGCTGGCTTGGGTTGTTCCCGCTGATTGAGTTCCGCCAGCAGGCGAGTTGGGAGCTTCCCTTCTCGTGGCTCTGGGATCAGATCACCCTCGATGGGCCAAATATCTGGTCAGTTCCGTTCTACTTCAACGGCGTCGTCGGCCGTATCTGCGGTGCTTCGGTGCCATGTACTAACACCCTCCTCCTTTCCCTGAATCTGATCACAGCGACACTTTTGTACTTCCTGGTGCGTCGACTTGCCCCGTGGCGCCTTCTTGCCGCGGCGGCGTCAAGCATCTGGCTGCTCAGCATTCCGGTGCTCGACTCAATGTCCTGGCAGGCGACCAACCTCGACAAGCTGTCAGCACTTCTGGTGCTCGTCGGAGTGCATGTGGGCCTGTCATTTCAGCGCCGGAGCTACTCGCTGGAGCGGTGCCTCGTTGGTAACGGGCTGCTCTTGGTGATCGTGATGCTGGCACAGAACTGCAAGCCGGCGGCATGGGTGCTGGTGCCAGCGCTGGTGCTGCTCGTGGTCATTCCCGGAGGGCAGTCACCGTGGACCTGGTGGCGCTACCTGTTGGCCCCTGCGACGTATGCGGTGTTCCAGTCGGTACACGTATTGCAGTTGATCCGGGCTGATGCGTTCTACACCGAGCATGTCTCGGGTGGCGATATCGCGCTGAACGTTCGCACCGACCTCGCGTACCTCACAGGCCTGTCGGCGCCGTCCACCGCGGCCATCGTCGCCGCCGTGGCGCTTCTTACCGTCGTCGTGATCGGGCTGGTTCGCCGCGCGCCCCATGCACGTGCAGCCGGCTGGGCCGGCATCGTTCTAGTGGGAAGCCTCGCCATCCCGAGTAGGGCGATCTACCCCTCTGCGTTCTACCTCGTCGTTCCAGCGGCGCTTTTCGCCCTACTGGTCGCGTTGGCGGTGGTGGTGGCGACCGAGGTGCTGCCCGCGCGCTGGCGCGTGATTCCGATCGCGGTGCTCATGCTTCTCGGGATGGGCTACCTCGGAAATATCTCCGAAACCCGTCATCAGTACGACGTGCTTGAGGTCTCCTCCGCGAACTTCCGGGCGGCGCTGCCCACAATCGCTGCGCAGGCACCACGGACACGTGGCTGGAGGCTCGCCCTGGTGTTTGACGGAGAAAACCCGGTTCGTTATCGGTTCGCACCCGAGGCCGTTGAGCGTTTCATATACGGAAACGACACCAGCTTTGATCGCCGCATCTCAGCGGTCGCCGCCAGTCAGGTGGACATGGCTCATCCTCCGCCGAAGACGAGCTACGCGGTGTTTGACTCCCAGTTGCATCTGGAGCGGATCATCGTGGGTCCCGCCCATCGCCCACCTTCCTGAGCGTCACGACCCCGGGTGCCACCTCGAGTGATGCGATGGCGAGTGCGTCGCGGTGGAGTTCTGCTGGAGTGTCAGGCGGGCCACCGACATGGTCGACCAGGCGCTTGACGAGCCCGACCATCCCCGCCGAGTGGCCAACCCATGACGGCCCGCTGCCCTCAATTGCAGGCAAGAGGTCAATCTCTCGATCGGGAGTGCGTCCGTCCGACCAGGTATTCCAGTAGCCAGTGCCCCAGTCCTCAATGAAGTAGAGCCCACCTGGTACGAGGTGGTCGGGGAAGACTGCCTGCAGGGTGCCTGCCGTCGGGCCGGCGGTGTGCGAGGCGTCGTCAATGACCACGTCGAAGCCGCGGGGTGCGAGATCGCGCCGGATGCGCGCGAACATCTCGGGGTCCGCCTGGTCGCCGGTCACGATGCTGACACCAGGCAGTGGCTCGAAGCCTTCCGGTTCAACGAGGTCGACCCCGATGATGGTCGCCTTCGGGAATGCGTGACGCCACATCGTGAGCGAGTCGCCCTTCCAGACCCCAACCTCCATTAGCGTAAAGGGCTGGTTCCTGAGATGACCGAGTGCCCGCTCGTAGACTGGGAGATACGGCAGCGGCTTGACGACATGGTCTCCTTCGCTCCCAGCTGGAAGCGCCAGCCAACCCGTGTTGTTTGCCATTCAGTTGATCTCCGGGGAGAAGGTGGATGAGGTGCGCATCTTGACCGTGGGAGTGGCTACCCTAGTGCTTCAGTGGATTTCCGGAGTTCGACTGGGAAATGATTGCCGTGGGCGACTTGGCCGATATCCTTAAAGAACACTCGATTCTCCCACACCGGTGGCAGTGTCTCGCCTGCGGGTGTGTGAACAATCCGGTGGAAAGCGTCTCAACCGAGTCGCAGACCTGTCATGCGTGTAGTGCCACGTGGCGGGATAGGGTGGTGCTTGGCGCTGTCCTCGTGGGTCTTGAGGTCGGCCTGTTCCCGTTGCCGAGCCTGGCACCGGACTGGTCGCGCACGGGACTAGGCATAGCCGATGCGCAGGCTGTGGCAGCGCCTCTGGCCTCCCGCTTTGACTACGTGAATGGCCACTTCCACCGATACCCGTACCTTGACCTCCGCGCGGTCCCGGTGGACCTCGAGGGGCGTGCTGAATTTGTCATTTGTGCTGAGGTCTTGGAGCACGTCGAGCCCCCGGTGCAGGTGGCCATCGATGGCTTGGCTCGCCTGCTCCGCCCTGGCGGGTTTGTCGTCATCACGGTGCCCGACGTGGGGCTTAAGGAACCGGGTGAGTACTACCCGGGGCTGAATGAATGGGCTCCTCGCGAGGACCATTCGTTAGACTGGCACAGCAATGATGGATGGCACTACGACCCGGATCCCGAATGGCATGGCGGCGCCGGGCTCACGCTCACCTTCCGGCGTTGGACCGACGTCGAGCTCGACGCGGCCATTGAAGCCTCCGGTCTCATGCCAGCTGATGCGGGCCCTATATACCGAGACGACCTTGGGACACCGGCGATTCCAGGGAAGATTGTTCGTGTAGCCCGGCGGCCGCAGTAGTGCCGACTGTGCGCGAGCGCCTGGCGCGGTGGCTTGCCTCGAGGATGAATATGATCTTGCCTTCAGGCGTTCGTATGTCCGTCAGGATAGGGCCTGCCCGCCCCCCCAACGCCGAGCGGTTCGAAGACATCACGTGGACGGCCTTCCGCCGCGGTGACTGGCTACGCGAGTCCGCCGCCGATGGTGTCCCTCGTGACGAGTGGGACCACTTCGTCAACTACGCAACATTTATGGACCAAGCGTGGTACCAGGACGGACTCCTCGCTTGGCGGAATCTGGCGTGGCGTGATGATGAGCGCTTCCAGCGGGCCCGCACAGCAGCAGAGCGGCAGGCTGGGTTCGACTATCGCATCGATTGGCGCACCCACGTTGCGCTCTGGGCATCTCACTTGGCATGTCGTGTCGGCGGGGACTTCATGGAGATCGGCACCGGCCGCGGCTGGATGGCCGCAGCGATTCTTGAGGGCGTGCTCGGGCAGGATGTAACGCGACGATTCTTCCTCGTCGATATGTTCAAGGCCGCGCAGGTCGATCCGGTGACGGGTGAACGGCTGGACATCAAATCGCCCGTCTATGCAGATGGCCCCGAGATCGTCGCACCCCTTCGACACGCCTTTTCGCAAGTCGTTGTGGTTGAAGGGGATGCTGGCATGACACTGCCGCATCTGGTTCGGGATGTCGAGCAACTCGCGTTCGTTCATTTTGATCTCAACGCCGCCGAATCGGAGGCGACGGCCTTCGACATTGTCCACCCGCGTCTCGTCCCGGGCTCCGTGATCCTTATTGACGACTACGGCTTCCGCGGCTTCGAGGATCAGCAGCGAAGATGGGATGAGATTGCCGCACGGTGGGACCTCAATATTCTCGCGGTGCCCACGGGGCAGGGCCTAATCGTCGTCTAGCGCCGCACCATCAGGTACTGCACCGCCTGGTCCAGCCCGTCCACCGAAAGCTCGAACATCGGGAAGATTCTGCGCACGATGCTCAGTGTGTACGCCCCGTGGATGGTTTCCCACCACTTCTTCGGATGCGGGTTGAGCCAGGTGGCATGTGAAAAGTGCTCCTCGACGCGCTCAAGCCACTGCGCGCCGGGTTCCTCGTTCATGTACTGGTAGTCAATGGCCCCGCCCGGAACCAGGAGTTCGGTGGGCGCCATGCAGGCATCACCCACCATCACCAGCTTGTAGTCGGGGTCGGTCTGCGCAAGCAGGTGCAGCGTCGACTCCGAGCGCGATGGCTGCATGTCGGGCGTGAGGTACACGCGGTCGTACACGCAGTTGTGGAAGAAGCGCACCTTGAGGTCGCGGAAGTGCCCTGCCTGGTGCACCGCGGTAAAGAGGCGGTCGAGCAGCAGGATGTGATCATCCATCGAGCCGCCGATGTCGAGCATCAGCAGCACGCGCACCGTGTTGCGCCGGGGCCGGCGGAACGACAGCCGCAGCTGCCCGGCGTGCGCGGCGGTCTGCTTGATGGTGTCGTCGATGTCGAACTCAGTCGCGGGCCCATCGAGGCGCGTGGACAGGTGCCGAAGCCGCCGGAGCGCCACGCCGAAGTCGCGCACACCGATCTCGGTGTCGGTGCGGAGGTCACGCCACTGGCGATCGCCGGCGGTCTGGATGGCGCTCTTCCAGCGGCCCTCGCCACCGATGCGGATTCCGCCGGGGTGGTAGCCGGAGTGACCAAAGGCTGAGGTGCCACCGGTGCCGATGTGCTCGCTGCCCCCGTGGTGCTCCTCCTGCTGCTTGTCGAGCTTCTCCTGGAGCTTCGCGAGGAGCTCGCTCAGGTCCATGTCGTTTCGCATCTCGTCCAGGCGCGCGCGCTGCTCGTCGGTGAGCTGCAGCATCTTCGGATTCTCGTGCAGCCACTTCCACACACGGTCGTCCACGGAATCGGTGGCTGGCTCGATGCCGCTGAAGTAGCGGGCGAAAGCGATGTCGAAGCCGTCGTAGTTGCTCTCGTCCTTCACCAGCAGGCTGCGGGCGGTGAGGTAGAAGCCTGAGAGGGTGCTCTGGTGCAGGTCGCGGTCGAGGGCGTCGTGCAGCATGAGCCACTCGTCGAGTGCCACCGGTACCCCCTCGTTGCGAAGCGCAGTGAAGAGGCCCTCGAACATGCGCTCTAGCCGCGGCCTTCCTGCATCGCCGCGCGGCGGGCACGGATGCTCATGTGCCTGCGCGCGATGTCGAGGTCGGCCTGCTTCTTCAGCACCACGCCCATAAAGGGCAGCTCATCCACGATCTTCGCCGGGTCAACGCCAGCAACTGCCAGCGCCTGTACCCAGTCCACCAGCTCAGATGTACTCGGGCGCTTCTGCAACCCGTCCATCTCGCGCAGCAGGTAAAAGCCCTCCATGGCCGCCTGGATAAGGCGCTCGTCGAGGCCTGGGTGATGCACCCGCACAATGCGCTCCATCTGTGCGTGGTCCGGGAATGCGATGTAGTGGAATACGCAGCGGCGCAGGAAGGCGTCGGGCAACTCCTTCTCTGCGTTGCTGGTGATGATCACGACCGGTCGCTGCACGGCCGACACCGTCGCGCCGGTTTCGGGGATCTGAAACGACATGCGGTCGAGTTCCCACAGCAGATCGTTGGGGAACTCAAGATCAGCCTTGTCCACCTCGTCGATCACCAGCACGACACGCTCGGGTGCGGCGAACGACTCACCCAGCTGACCCAGGCGGATGTACTTGGCGACGTCGGCCGGATCGCCCTCGCCGAACTGGCTGTCGTACAGCCGCTGCACGGTGTCGTACACGTACAGGCCGTCCTGAGCACGGGTGGTGCTTTTGACCGGCCAAGTGATGAGGGGCATGCCGAGCGCCTCGGCCACGGCCTCGGCGAGCAAGGTCTTGCCGGTGCCGGGCTCGCCGCGCACCAAGAGCGGGCGCTCCAGTGCCACAGCCACGTTCACCGCGGCCTGAAGGTCGGGTGACGCGATGTAGTCGTCGGTTCCTTTGAACCTTGCCT
>Ga0194048_10001621_pt1 | contig 11220 bp, 15 predicted proteins | sample JunL225m_MetaG_FD_161685 | JGI IMG/M metagenome (GOLD analysis project Ga0194048, IMG submission 161685) | Anoxic zone freshwater microbial communities from boreal shield lake in IISD Experimental Lakes Area, Ontario, Canada - Jun2016-L222-5m | ecosystem: Environmental > Aquatic > Freshwater >... | reverse complement strand
CCCCTGTGTATGGTGGCCAGTGCGCGGGTTTTTACACGCAGTCGCTGCTTAACCTCCCTTCTATCTTGAAAGAGGCTGGCATCGAGTCGATGTTTACGTTTATGTTTAATGAATCTCTCATCACCCGTGCGCGTAATGCGTTGGCCTCTGCTTTCCTAAAGTCAGACTGCACACACTTAATGTTTATTGACTCTGACATTGGTTTTAATGCCAACGACATTGTCAAAATGGTTCAGGCCGATAAGAAAGTCATTGGCGGCATCTATCCAAAAAAGGAGATCAACTGGAACACGGTCAAACGTGCAATGGATAACGGTGTTGAGAATAATATGCTCAAACACTTTACGGGCAGCTTTGTCGTCAACCTGGTGAACTATGCAACAGAGGTCACGGTGCCTGTTGACCAGCCGGTCGAGATCATGAACGCCGGCACAGGTTACTTGCTCATTAAGCGCGAGGTGTTTACAGAACTAGAGCCTCATGTACCGCACTACTTTAATGATGTGCACGATCTAGGCAACACCATGCAAGCGCGTGACAAGATTCATGAATACTTTGCGACCTCGATTGAAGAAGAAACAGGCCGCCTATTGTCTGAGGACTATCATTTTTGCGCGATTTATCGCAAGATTGGTGGTCAAATCTGGGCAGCACCTTGGGCTGTTCTCACCCACGTTGGCACCTACGCCTTTGAGGGAAGGTTGATCCCCGCACCATGACAAACTTCAGACAAGATTGGTTCTCACACAACATAGAGAACTTTAAACATATCAAAAGTAAATTGCCAGAGTGCAATAGCATCTTAGAGATAGGATGCTTTGAGGGCAGGGCGACCTGCTGGATGCTTGAGCATATGCTATCGCCTAACGGTCAAATTATTGTTGTAGACACGTTTAAAGGCTCGGAAGAGCACACAAACGTTAAGCTAGACAATATGTATGAGATTTGGCAAGCAAACGTTGATGAGGTTAAGCTCACAGGCCAACACGTTATCCCCTACAAAGGTACAAGCTACGAAATGCTTGCTCATCTCATTGCAGAAGAGTCTAAGTTTGATTTCATCTACGTCGATGGCAGCCACACCGCTTATGACGTAATGACAGACGCTTGTATGGCGTGGGGGATGCTTAAAAAGGGTGGCATCATCTTATTTGATGACTATTTGTGGGCTGATATGCCAGGGCTGCTACATCGCCCTAAACTCGGTATTGATTACTTCACAACTCTCTTCTCAGAGCAGAACCAGTTAGCGTTGATGGGTTACCAACTGGGCTTGTACAAGCTTTAACGACGACATCCCCACCTGCGCCTAGCCGCTTTGCCACGTTCACCCTTCCAAGACTTAGAACGTGCACAAAACGACTTATGGCGTGGGTTCTTTGGGTCTTTAGTGGGTGCCTTGAGCTTGCTACCCGTCGCACGATTAGTTTTGGCTCGACCCTTTGCCGTTAATCCCGCCCCCCTTGATGCGGGTAACTTCTCTCCCCTGCCAACAGAAAGATTAGGATTCTTAGCCATCTATCTCACCATAATGAGTGCTGCGTCTTTGACATGAGCAACTCGATTAAGCCACCCTTTCTCATACTTAGGGTTGTTTAACCCTTTGTAGAAGTTTATCTTCTGCTGGCTAAATTGTTCAATCAAATCTTTAGGATCGTGCGTAATCGTTGCCGCATAAGTCAGTGGGCCTAATTGACCATCTGGATAGGCACCCACCGCACGTTGCAAAAACAACACACATTGAGCCACCCCAGTGTTCACCGCACAATCAAACAAAAGGTAGTCAACACCGGTAAATTGTCTATCACCCCAAACCTTGTCCCAGTACAAACGTTTGTAGAGCGGTTCAACATCCGCTTTGGTTAATGACTTCATTTCATCAATCGTTGCCTGACGCTGAACGTAGATTTCCCATGTAATCATAGTCACGCCAAGGTTAGTCGCACCTGGGCGGCCATCCGGCATATGGTTGCCGCGGTCATCAGGATCAGTGGTGAACCCACCTTCTGAGTCCATCACTAATTCAAATGAGTTTTGCCAATTACTTAGCATTTGATTTCTGTGAATAAAAAAGTGTACGGTCGCCAAACAGATAGAAACCCACAGCAGACGCAAAGTTGTTTACCGCTGGTGCATCGTGCCCCGTGACTTGCATAAACGCCCATGTGCCAAGCACAACAGCACCAACAGTGGGACGCATTAGGCGCACGATACTCTCAACCCACGGGTAGGTAGTTGCGTTACCACCAGCGTTATTCATTGCCTCAAACATCTGCAAATCAGTCTGGCGCATCTGTGTGTATTCAGCAATGTTCGTAGGCTTATATACGTCAGTCTGAATAAATCGACCTATTAGGGATTTTCCTAAATCAACAGCAAGTGGGCCTAAAGCCGCGAGAATGGTTAGCGGGTCCATTACAATCCTTCGCCTGGCGTAAAGTAGCACTCAGAGGCAGCCTCGCCAATAAATGCAATGTACAAGTTTTGGGTTGGGCTAACTTGTTGCGGCACAGTAAACACTTTAATAGAACCTGGCACGCTCACCAAGCAATACGATGGTGTACCCGCAGCCGGAACCGTAGCCGTGACGTTTGCCAACGAACTGACCGTAAAATAAACAGGGTAGCCTGTTGCGCCAGTTGGCTGATGGTTGGCCACACAAATTTGATTTACAGGACTGTCAGCCGTAATCGTAATGGTCTGGCTCGAGGTTGTGACGTTTGCTTTGTACGTCTTACCCATCGCCTGAAATGCAATATTGTTAGCCATTAGCAAATCTTCCCGCCGCCGGCATTACCAGGCTTGCTAGTCGATGAGTCTTTGGTGTCACGGTTTCCCGCAAAGTTCCACACCGACGTAAAACCACCTTTAGGCAACTGGCCGCTATCGTGTTTGTTGTTGCCGTCTTTGCTGCCATCGCGTGGCAACTGAGGGCGAACCGCCTTGGCAATTTGTTGATTCACATCACTCGGACGTTTGTGCTTTTCCATTTTCAATCCTTTCCTGTGTGTAGATACAAAGATAACTATAAATACAGAAAAAAGCCATAGCCGTTAATCGTTCCCAACTCGGCGCGTACATCACCCAACAACCTAAAGCAAACGACAACGCAAGAATAAACAAAATCAATAATCTTTGACTAATCACTGTTAAAGCTAATCGTACTATTCCTATTGCATCCATCAGTTATCCCCTAATTAACAAAATCTCATTCTAACCTTCATCTTCATCAGATACAACAAAACCTGACCCCCACTCATCATCAGAAATCTTCTGCTTGAGCTTTTCTACGTTGATTGAACGGTCTAGGACGCGGCACTTGTCAGTAAGCGAGGCTGATGGATCATTCATCACATCACGCAAGAGTTTGGCAATGGCCAGCTCAAGCTCTGGATTAACGCCTTTAGATTTCTTAGTCATAAATTTTAATTTCTTTCTAAAATTTTATAAGCGCCATATGCACCGCCTACTCCAAGAGAGCCCCCAGCGGCATAACCTAATCTACGAAATATTTTTCCAATTGCTTGTATAGAATCTTTTTTATTTAATGTTGCTGCTTCTACTTTTTCAATTGCTTTGATCGCTTCTTGCGCTTGTTCTGGAGTAATGACTTTTTTCCCTTCACTAGACAATTGTTTAATAAAATTTCTTGCAGCGTTTGGTAAATTTTCTTTAGGAGTTAACGACATATTATTAACAAAATCATTAATCATTTTTTCGTTTTCTCTTGCCCTTGAAGCAATGGCAGCACGTTCTCCCATACTGCCTCTAGCAACTTCTTGTCGGCGCGTACTAATGTTTGATGCTCTTGTTGCTAATTGTTCTGCGCGCAAACGGGCATCAGCAAGGTTTTGCAAATCAACATAAATGTCTTTAAATTCTCGACCAAAACCTTCAAGATTATTAACAAATGCTTTGGTTTCAGCAGCACTCTTGCCTTGCAATTCATTACGCAAATAAGCGCGAATAGAATTTTCAAGCGGTGCAGTTTTGCCGCCAACAGAAAGTTTTAATTGTTGAGCGGCCTGTTGCGAACTTAACGCTTGTTGCGCTAACGAATTGGGATCAGCAGAATACAAAGGTTTGTCAGCAAGAATTCCATAACGCTCAAGCATTTGTTTGCCAATAGGATTGTCTCTAATAGCATCAATCTTTTGCGACCAATTTTGATATTCTTTTATCCATTCTTGATGACCTGGACTAAATGAGTTTTGCATTTCAGTTATAAGTTTTGCAGCCGTTCCTTGTTGATTGGCTTGCAACGCTTTAAATCCTTCAATGTCACCAAAACTGCCTTCATTAAACATTCTGCGATAAAACTCAGCTTGATCAAAACTCATGTTTTCAAGGCTTTTTAATCTTTCCGTTAGAGGTTTTTGAAACTCTATTGGCGCTCTTGAAATTTGCAACTTCATTTCATCCATGAGTTGCTGATGCAATTCTTTAGTTTCTGGGTTGTTGTTAAACCGCACACCAGTTGATTCAAGTTTACGCGCTTGATCAAACACAGGATTTTTTATTTCTTCAATTGCTTTAAATTCTCTAGCATCTCGTTGCAATTTAAGATTTGATTCTGCAATACGTCTTGCACTAGTTATAAAATCATCTGACAAATCTGTGGTTTTTGATAACTTTGTCAACGCATCAGATTCTAGTTTAGTTGATGCACCAGTAGCTTCTTTTTCACTTTCCCGAAGAATACCTTGTCGAGATTTCAACGCTTCTCTAGACGCAAGTGTTTCAGCAGATTCAATGTCTTTAACGCCTTCTCGCGCTGTTGAAACCAAATCTGTTGTAGACGTTTTAAACAAATTTAATGCTTGTTCAAGAGGGATGCCTCTAGATTCACTAATTAATTTAGCAGCCTTATCAATTGCTTTTTTTCCAAGTGCTCCTGCGCCAATACCAAATGGTGACAATTCACCTACTGTTTCTGATGTACGGCGTAACCTTTCATATTTAGGTGAAACACCAGGCTCTGCACCGACAGCAGATTCGACAGACTGTATGCCGGACTCAAGTTGTTTTGATGTTGGGAAAATAAATTTTGCAGCGTCAGCTACATAAGGCAACCCTGTTGCGCGAACCAAAGAAGGCAACACGCCTTTTGATTCTGCCGATGGCATAACCTTGCTAACAGATTCTGCAATATTTCCTATGCCTCCTAATACTCCAGTTGTATAACCGCGAGCAGCCGTGCCAAGTTGTTCAGAAGGAAAAGTTGGATCAACACCTTTTTTGGGTGTGATCTTTGGCGCAGGAGCGGCAGAAAGAACAGCACCAAATTCATCTGGTGTTGCAGAAGTACCGCTAGAAATTACCGAACCAAATTCGTCTTCCATTACAAATCCCGTCCTGTACCTTCTTTATAAAGTTTTCGTATTGCTTGCCTTTGTTGTTCTGTTGTGGCTCTTGCTAATGCAGCTTTTGCTCTATTTGTTGCATCTGCAATTTGTTCTGGCGTTGTGTATTTCGGAGCTGTACTAACACTTGGCGCAGCACCGGTTGATGCAGGAGGTGTATACGATGGCGTGTATTCAAATGGCTTGATCCGAGAAATGGCACCTTTCAGCACGTTTGGTGACAAACCAGTCTTTGCTGCAACACGCTCTAAGTTACCTAACATAATGTTGGTAAATTGTTGACGGTTCATGTTCTTTGGGTCTTGCAATGGCGTAAGCATATTTACAATACCAACTGGCAAGATTGAGCCACCACGAATTGCACGCTCTGCATCAAGAATGTTAAAAATTGCTTCTTTATAAAACACAATATTTTTATCATTAGGTGACAAACCTAATTCTTTTACCGCTTGGTCAACTGCGGTGCTTGTTGCTCCAGCCAATTGATTTGCGTTTGTAATCTCTGTTCTATCGCCAAGATTCCTAGAAATTAAACTTTGAATTCTGTTAGAAATTCTTCCGATCTCACCAAAATCAATATCTGGGTCTTGCGCTTTATCTATAAAGCGGGCTAAACGCGCTGTTGATTGAATTGATTCAACAATTGGTTTTGCTTCGGGTTCTTTTAAAGCAACAGTTTCATCAGGCAATAAACGCTGTAATTCCGCAACACTTCCGACAGTGCCTTGCGTTTTACCGGCTTTAGGCGGTGTTCTAGTCAAACCTTTGGAACCTGGAATAACTTGTCGATCAGCATTAAGCCAAACCTTTCTTTCGTCATCATAGAAAACCGGTGTTCTAGCATCTTTTGCTTTTGCCGCAGCAGCCTCAGCCGTTCTCCTAGCTTCTTCCGCATCTAACCGCGCTTTATCCATCTTAATGCGATCGGCGTGCTGTGCTGCGTTTTGTTCAAGTTTTTGTATGTGTTCACGCCCTTTCAAAATACTGTCGGCACTCTTGCCACGAATCAAACCCTCTAACGAACCACCTCTGACCAACGCAGAAGCCACCTCAAGACGCACAGAAGCACTCTCACGACCTAGTTTTGCATCTTCTCCATAAGCAGCCAGCTCAACGTCTACAGCTTTCATCAACGCTTGCAAACGTTTCATGTTGGCTTCAAACTCTTTGAAAGAACGATCAATTAAGTCTTTGCGACCTTTCTGATACCCATCAAGCGTACCGGTCATGGCCGCCAACGACTGTGCAGCGGGTTGCTTTCCTGCGCCACCAAACATGGTGCCAATAATTGCCAACATCCCGCCCATAGACGCATAGTCAGCCATCGTCGCTTGCGGCACTTGAAATGGCTTAGTCAACTCAGTCGAGATTTCTTTTTGTCGTCCTGCAAATTCTTGACGTTTCGCACGCTCTTGGGCGATCAACGGCTCCATCTCTTTTTGCTTGAGCATGGACGTTTGTTCTAAGATTTTTTGTTCAGCCTCTGCACCCGCTTTAACGTTATCTGTGTATTCAGTTAAAGGATTGCTAAACGGTTGTGCCATCGCACCAGGTAAAGTTGTTGTGGCCATGTCTTTTCCTTATGCTGTGGCGCGAGTGGTCGTTGTAGTAGTGGTTGGCTGCGAGAACGCGATCTGAGCCATCTTAGAATACAAGTTTGACAAGATTGCAGACGTTTGCTGATCGGATGCCAAACCCATCTGAATTGATTGAATCAAATATTGATCTGAGATGCCAGCCTGTTGCAAACCAAGATTAATTGCATTTTGTCTAATTGTTCCAGAAAGATTATTCTGAACCAATTCAACTTGTGCTTGCGATAAGCCCAATCTTGCTGCCTCTGCTTGCAAACTTTGACCTTGTACGCCATACGCAGCACCGGCTTGATATGCTGATTGACCTTGAGCAAATTGTTTTTCTGCCAAACTAGCCAACGCATCCATTTCTGCTCGACCCGCTTGCATGACACCTACACCACCACGCTTGGCTATCCCTTGCTCAGACTGCGCTTTCATTGCCTCAAACGCTTGTCGGTTTGCAGGTGTTAACCCGCCACTTAGCGCCATCTGCATCTGATTAGAACCAATGTCTACTAGCGGCTGCCCATACGCAGCAATGTTTTTACCGACTTGTTGCAATTGTGGCGCAACTGCGCCAATCTGTTCAGACGCTTGTTTGCCAAACTGTTGAGCTTGAGGGGCAAGACCGCCAGGGCCAATCATTTGTTGTTGAGCATCTGCGGCGCGCGCTTGAACGGCTGGCCCAATTGCGGCAACCTTGTCTGCACCTGCTTGCCCTTGTTGCGCGGCAGTAGTACCGGTCTTAGCACCAAACGCGGCAAGCGCTGCTGGGCCAAGTAACTTTAAGATGTTGCTGCCATACTTATCAAACAAGTCTTTGATTGTATTGTCGCTAGATGGCGCAGCATAATCACCTGTCCCAGAAGGCAATTCTCCAGCAATTGCTTGTTGCATTTGCGCTTCATCATATTGTGGAGTGCCGCCAGCAGCCGCTTGTTGAAATTGATCTTCACTATAAGCAGGAGTTTCCACAGGAGGTCCACCGTTTGGACCAACATCACCACCTTGTGAAAAATCATTAAACGCACCACCGCCACCACCTTGATCCACAGGCTGTTCAGGTGCAGCAGGTTGTTCAAATGCGACAGGATCATACGATGGTGCAGGATCGTAAGTAGGCGTTGGATCATACGATGGCGTGTAATCTTCACCACCTCCACCAAAATCAAAGCCAAAATCATCTTCGTATTCAGGCAGCCCCGTGTGCGGATTTGTTGATCCTCGACCACCACGGGCTTTAAGCAACGCTGCTTCTTTAGGCGTGATGTGAGCAAGCACCGTATCTCTGCCGCGCCCCTTAGATCGCAACATTTCTGCTAGATCAACCAGATCAAGGTTTAAAGACTTTCTAAGACTTTTACTCACAGATAATCTCCTATATCGTCTTTAACTCTTAACGATGCCATATTCCATACGTTTTCTGGTGCACCACCCGTTGACGGGTCTGGCGTTTCACCCGCACTGCTTGTGTCTAATGCCGTGCCACTGGTGCCTAAACTTGGTGAACCAACACCCAAGGCTTGTGACAATGCTTGTGAGCCAGGGGAGGCTGAAGTCTGCACGCCACTACTGCCACCGCTACTGCTACCACTGCTCGATGACTTGCCGCTTGTTGAGGGCGTGTACGACTGACCACTGGGAGTGTAGGCAACTGAAGGTGATGTGCCAGACTTTGTACCGGACGTTGTACCAGACGTTGTGCCAGGCACGCTTGGCGTTGATCCTGATGCAGTTGTTGTGCGACCTAAACCGGTTGTTGGTGTTGGATTAAAAATGTTTGATATGTTTTGTTTTAAATACGATCCACCAACAGTTTTGAGTGCGGCCTCTAAATCACTGTATCTTGGAATATCTGGCGCACCTTCAATTGGATTGCCAAACGCATCTGTTTGTGATCGGGTTCCTAAGAACCCTTCAGGAAATAATGCGCTTGTGCCGGCAGCAGCTACGCCTGAAATCGCACCTGTTTTTAATGCTGTTTCTAGGTCTTTACCTTTTAATTCAGCAGACGTAAATCCTGTTGCAGCACCTTTAACGCCAGCCCTAATTGGATCAGGAGTTCCATCTGGCAAAATTCCACCAATAGCACCACTTACCGCACTTCCAACACCGCCGGCCAAGGCACCCTGAAACGCACCTGTCCACGGGTCTTGACCTGATAATTCTGCTTGTACGGCACCTGAAGCGCCACCAGTAACCGCGCCGGCTGCAATTTCTGAAGCCGTTCCTACGTTTGCTGCTGTTTCAGCCGCTGCCGTAGCCGCTGCATCTGCCGCCATAAATCCACCCTCGGAGGCGATAAGAGCATCAGTTGTTGCGGTGGCTGCCGCATCAGCCGCAATAAAACCACCTTCAGTAAGTTCTACAGCGGTAATCCCTTCTACGCCAACCACAGCCGCTTCTTCAGCCACAATTAATGTGCCTAGACCCTCAGCAATAAAACCAGCAATATAGGGTGCAGCAACTGCGGCCACAACCGCAATTCCAATCATTGCATAAGTTCGCGCAGAACCACCCATGTCATAAGTCCATTGTGTATTGGTAAACAGGTTTCATTTCGTTACCTATTTGTTTGATTGTCTGAGTGATTTGTACAGGCATCCCAGAACGCTCGACCAATTGTTTAAATATTGGTTCTTCAGAATAAGTAAAGCCTTGCTTAATCCCTGCTTTTTTCAAGAATTTTATCAAGTTCTTAAAGTTAGACACCATCACGTTTGGTTTATCTACAGTAAACGTATGTACCTCAACCTTAGAAGGAGGTGTACGCATTAACAAAAATACTGTATTTCCAATTTTAATTGTTTGTACATTTTGTGAACTTAATTTTAATTTGGCAATTGTTTGCAATATTTGATCTGGATTTAATCCATTTCTTTGTGCATCTTGCCGAATAATATCTACAGTCGATAATTGTTTTCCTGATTTATTGCCATTTTGTTGAGCAATAGTCCCCAATAAATCCGGATTATTTTCCGGAAATCCATTTTTTTGGGTGGCGGGGAGAGTGTTTTCCATTTTTATGAATTTATATTAAGCGCAACAGCAATTGCTTGGTGAATATAAAGATGTGAAGATATCCAATCATAGAAATCATCCTCCACATTCCAGTCTACATCAAGCATATTTGCGGGATTATCAAGCCCTAAAAGGTTGGCAAAAGCCTGATGTTCGTCCTGGTGAGAGAGCAACCAATCGTCTAAATTGTCTGGATTTGCGTCCATTAAAGGGTATGCAGGGACTTGATAACCCTTTTGAGCCAGCGTATCGCGGAATATTTGGTGCTGTAAGCCGTTTTCAAAGAGAAAACCACTCAAAGAGTCAATGTCACCAAACTCAACCGTTGATAGCGCCGCATAATCCATTACTTATCAACCTTTTGATCTAATCTATCCCAAATCTTCTCAAGCATGGCTTCAATCTTGTTGTACTGAGATTCCAGCTCTGTTTTCTTAACGTAACTGGTCGGCAAATCAATTTCAATCTTCTTGATGTCATCTTTGAGCTTTTGCACAGCGTCCCACAATTGGCGAAAGAACCAACCCGCTACAGGTAGAGCTACACCAAACACCAAGTTGATAACATTTTGCCAATCCATTGTTTACGCCGCATAGTATGGGATTTTTACAACAGTCCCGTTCAAGTTGTACTGAATGTATCCTGCTGGCACTAGCGGCAGACTTGATGTTGCAAAAGTAGCCGTTGATGATGTGGTCGATGTTGCGTTCACCACTTGCACGTTAACCGTACCAGACGGGATGGTCACGTTAGCAAGAGTTAAGTTACCAATGTTAGTGACAGTCGAGCCTAAAGCAACAGAAGTGTTACCAATCGTTGCTGCACTGTTTGTTAAATAAGAATTAGGAAATGTTGCCGCAACAGACGTAATGTTTGCACTAGCAAACGTACCACCGGTATGTGCAACCGTATTAATCGTGCCACCAGTAATTACAACAGCATTGGCGTTCTGGGTAGCCATCGTACCCAAGCCTGTCACAGCACTATTAGCAATACTAATTGCTACGTTGACAGCGTTTGTAACCTGTCCTTGAGCGTTGATTGTGACTTGAGATACTGTTGAGGCGTTACCGTATGTTCCTGCCGTAACAGCAGTGTTGGCAAGCGCAATGGTGCCTGTGGTGGTGATTGGACCACCGGTCAAGCCTGTACCAGTAGCCACATTGGTTACTGTGCCGTTACCACCGCCACCACCGCTTGTGATTGCTACTGTCTTGAGCATTACATTCCATCTCCGTTTGTGATGTAGATTGATGCGT
>Ga0194048_10001620_pt1 | contig 11221 bp, 8 predicted proteins | sample JunL225m_MetaG_FD_161685 | JGI IMG/M metagenome (GOLD analysis project Ga0194048, IMG submission 161685) | Anoxic zone freshwater microbial communities from boreal shield lake in IISD Experimental Lakes Area, Ontario, Canada - Jun2016-L222-5m | ecosystem: Environmental > Aquatic > Freshwater >... | reverse complement strand
CGCCGTGTTTGATGATGCCGATGCAGGTGATGCGCTTGAGATTGGTCGAGCGCAGTTCGTCACGGCGACTGGTCGGCAGACGGTGCGGTTCTGTGAGGTCGCCGGTGATAAAGCGCCGCCGATCGACGATGTTCCGCGCGTCACGGCGAACCTCGAGACGGATGGCAAGGGCACCGGTAGTACGACGTTCGCAATTGCTGGAACCTTCGAGTCCTATCTGGTCGCGATCATCGAATTCGTCAAGGCGGTGCACGCTCAGCGGGGCGAGAACGTCACCGATATTTGGTTCACTGCCTTGATGGGTGCGCGGCTACCACTCAGCGCGTCGTATCCGCGGACAGGGACGCTACGGGTTACACCGAAGATTGAGCGAGTGGTGGATGGTCGCTTGCAGACGCTGAGTCTGGTCGACACGGAAGGCGACAGCAATGCGCCACCACAGTTCCAGATCTGTTTCTCTTGTGTTGTAGAAAATGATTGACCCAGGGATCACCATGAGGATTGGAGAGCAATGACACGGGAAGACGCCCTTGCGGCTATCACCAAGGCACTGACGACGACTGTCGGCGATATCGACGGCACGATCAGCGAAGACACGAACCTTGTCGACGACGGCATGCTCGATTCGCTCGATTCGATGACCTTCCTGTTCGAGCTGGAAACTGATCTTGGTATGAAGCTCGAAGCGATCGATGAGACCTACGAGGACTTTCGCGTCGGTTCGATCGTCGACATCGTTGTGGCAGCCACCGCGTAATGCTCCACCCGCGGGTTCGGCAGACGGGGCACTAGCCCGAGGTCGGGTAGCGCGTGCTTGCAAGTCTCCAGATCCTGCTGCTGACGACTGTCGCAGCGAGTTTCGCGTATTGGCTGATGCCTGCGGCCTGGGTCGAGGGTCGGCGCGCCGTGTTGCTCGTCACGTCGGGGACCCTGCTCTATATCTACGACCCAGCCGCACTCTTCGTGGCCGTGGGCACGGTGCTGCTGGCCTGGCTGCTCTATGGGGTCACGCGCCGCTACCCGAAGTACGGCTGGCTGCCGTGGCTTGTCGTCTTGCCCCTCGTGATCAACGCGATCACACCGATTGGCGACCTGATCCCATTCCCTGTCGGATCACCACGCAGTGTGGTTTTCACGAATCTCGCCACGCTTGGCATGTCCTTTTACACCTTCAAGTTGTACTCGTCGATCAAGCAGGGGCTCAAAATCAATTCCCTGCCGTTTCGTGAGATTCTGACGACAACGCTGTTTTATCCGGCCTTCCCATCCGGTCCGATCGACGCCTCACAAAAGTTCGACCACGCCGCTCTGTCGCGCGATCCGGACGTGCGCCGCTGGGTGATGGGCGTCGGCCGCATCGGGCTGGGTGTGATCAAGGTCTACATCATTGGTGGCTACATCCAATCGACACTCGCGATCGACATGTTTGGTGTCCCACTTCCCGGCGTCTATGCCCAGGGCTGGTCGGGCCCGGTCGAGGCGCTGATCTTTGCCTTCTTCTCGTTTGGCTTCCTCTACGTCAACTTCTCGGGCTTCACCGACATCGCGATCGGCTCGGGGTGGATGTTCAATCTCGAACTTACCGAGAACTTCCACTTTCCTCTGCTCTCTCACTCGATCCAAAACTTCTGGCAGCGTTGGCACCTCTCGCTCTCGAAGTTCATCACCGCATATATGTTCAAGCCGATGCTGCGACGGTCGGGAAAGCCTGCCCTCTCGCTGGTGATCACCTTCACGCTGATCGGGTTGTGGCACAACGTCAGTGTTGGCTATCTGTTCTGGGGCATTGGGCATGGCTCGGCACTGGCCTTGACGATGTACTACCGCGGTCTCAAGCGGCGACCGTTGCCGATGCCGATGATTGTGCGCCGAGCTGGTGGCATTGTGATCACGCTCACGTTCGTCAGCCTGATGTCGACGATTGCGAATCAACCGTCAAACCGTGATCTAGCGCGGTACGTCGCATCATTTGTAGGAGTCCACCTGTGAGTAGGAGGCAGAGCTAATGGAAAACCAGTGGTCCGATTTCACCGCCGGGGTGGCAGACTGGGTGGTGCGCCATCAACTCCTCGTCTACATCGTGTTGGGCATCATCGCCTGGATCATCGTGGCGATGAACTACCCGCTCGAATCACTAACACCGGTCTACGCCAACTACTAATTTGCCTGTGAGTCGATCCCACCGTCATCTGATCCAGATCGTCTGCGGCGTCCTCTTGTTGGGGATTCTCGGGGGTGTCTTTGCGCTCGTCGCGTGGAGCGATCAGCCGCGCATTCGTTACGCATCTTTGAAGTGTGTGTATCGACAGATCTACACCTATCAGGGACCGGTTGATGTCGTGATTGTCGGTACGTCGCGGACGAAGTGGGGCGTCTCGCCCGAAGAGATCTCGACCGTAATTAGCGACGGCAAACAGCCACCTAAGGTTGTCTTGAACTTGGCGCGGAGTTGGCGTGGAACGCAGCAGATGTTCCAAGAGATCAAGGATGTACAGGCAGAGCGCGGGATCAAGCAGGCGATCGTCGTGGAGTATTCGCGAGAGGGCGACGTCGTTGCCACGTCGCAGCGCTACTACGACTACTACCCGGAACACGCGGCACTCGTACCCATCGACGAGTTCCGGTCGGATCCACAGTTGAAGCCGCGCGAACCGGCCTACCTGCGTTTCCGGGATCTCCTCGAACTTGGTCAGCTTCGGGTCGATTTTGCGCTCGACCGTTGGCTCTCGGGCAAGGCCGATGCAAATCTCACGATCCCAGTCCAAGAGCGACCTGTCGGCGTCTCGGACGGGTGTACGGGTAAGGACCGGCCGCTCAAGGAGGCGGCTAATGCGTCGTGGGCAAAACAGGTCGTACCGAAGGGGACCACGTGGGAAGACCGCAAGCCGGGTGCTTGGCCGATCGGCAAGATCAACAACGACGCGCAGCGCCAGACGATGAAAGAGATGATCGCCTGGGCTCACGATCAGGGCCTCGAAATGTACTTCACGCTGATGCCGCGCTATCTCGACCCGCCAGCCAGTGACGCCTATCTCGCGCGGTTTGAGAAGACCTTTGGCGTACCTCTACTGGTGCCACCGAAGGATGTACTCGCGCAGCTCAATGACGGTGGTTACTCCGACCCGAACCACCTCTACGAGCCTGGCCGCGTGATCTACTCGCAGTGGCTCGGTGAGCAGATCAAGGCCGGCGACGCGGCGAACTCGTCGACGAACTAGTCGACGAGCGTGACGGTCTTGCCGTGATTGCTGTCGACGTAGCGGACGTGCTGGTTCCAGCGGCCCGCCAGGGTGACGTCAAGTGTGATCACGCCCGAGTCACTGTTCTTCGTGCCAGTGCCGGTCAAGCGGACGCCGCTGGTGAAGGAGCAGTTGGTGAAGGTGTAGGCCTCACCGCGTGAGGTGGCTCGCATGCGCACTGAGCCAGTCACAGCACACCCAGTTGCGGTTGGAGTGGTGCCATCCCAGTAGGCGTATTCAGGGACCACAGCAAACTGCTGATCAAACGAGACGAGTGCTGCCTTGATGGTCTCAAAGGCGCTGGCCTTGGCTGGTGCGAGTGGAATGTACGGGTCCACGTACGAACCGGAGCACGTGGTGGTGCGTTGCGTCGGGCGACGACCGCTAATCAAGAAATCGTTGACGAGGTTATCGGGGCAGGGGTTGCCACGACCGAACGTCACGTGCGGGCCACCGGCCGTGGTGATCAGATAGCCGTCGGCGAGGCGCGAGTAGACCGCGCGACCCTGTGTGACGGGCGTGATCGGATCGGACGTGGCGACGATCACGAAGGTCGGAACGCCGGTATTGACGAGGGGCGCTGGTCGCGCAGAGGCGATGTCGGAACCGGGCCACCAGACGCAGGTGTAATCGCTGAGGAACGTTGCTCCACCGATGCGTGGATACAGAGCCTGGGTCTGGTCGGCGGCGGCGAGAAAGGCGTCACTGCGCTGGTCCTTCGTGCCGGAGTAGTACGCGTAGTCGCGGCAGTCCACGCCGTAGTACCCCGCATCCGACCACGTGGGATCGACGATCGGCTCGAGAGTCTGTGGGTCTAACATCGCGTTGCTGTAAGCGAGTCGCAGCATCGGCACGAGGTCGCCCTCGCCCGCGGCTGTCAATGCGCGAAGAAACATCATGCGGCCGTAGGTGCCATACATCTGGCCACTCGTGGTCGTCTCAAACAGGCCGAGAGTCAATTCTCGCACCGCCCGCCCGCCGTTGGCGAGGGGGAAGAGCACATCGATGGGATGAGACGTTAGGCGCGCCTCGAGCGCGTCATACACGTCACCCGCGCTGGTCGTTGCGTCCTTCAGGCAGCGGGTGCGGTGATCGCAGATGCTGATGGTGGTGTTGAGGACGCTTTCGAAGGCGTGCGACGCGCTCGTCCAGAACTGTGGGCCCGTTAGCGTGAGGTCGACAACGCCGTCAATGATCAGTCCCTTCAACGATCCTGGGTGCGCAGCGGCATAGGTCTGGCCGTACTGCGTGCCATACGACTCGCCGTAAAGCCAGATTGATGGGCTACCGAGAGCGATGCGGAAGGACTCGAGGTCCTCGGTCGCTTGGTTGGTGCCCATGAACGGCAAGATTTCGGCAGAGTGGGCCTCCTTCGTGCAGGCATTTGCGAACGTGGCTGTCGTAGTCGCAGTGTCGTTACTTGTGCTGGTCTGATATGCCGCCATCGCATTCGGGCAGTTGACGTTGCCGCTGCGACCCAGCCCGCGCTGATCAAAGAAGACCACGTCGAAGCGGTCGAGCACGCCTTTCGCGAAGCCTGTGATGTACGAATCGGCACTGGCAATCCCACTCGAGCCAGGACCTCCCGTTGCCGTTACGTATAGACCTTTGCTGACACCGTCGGCGGGGCGCACAGCAAAGGCGACCTTGATGCGCTGTGTATTCGCCGGGTCAAAGTGGTCGAGTGGCACGCTGATCTTGACGCAGACAAATTCGCTTGTCGCGGAGCACGGCTTACCACCGAGTGCCGTCAACTTCTGCGCCATCCCGGCCTGCGCGAGTGCTGGGACAGTCGCAAAGGCCATCAAAGTGGCGATCGTCAGCAGGAGACGGTGTGGACGGACCATGTGCGAACTCTAGCGTTGACGATCAAGAAGCGGACATTTTGGGCCCGGGCCCAAAATGTCCGCCACCGAGGTCGGTAGGGTCTCGGCATGACGAGTCCCAAGGCGACCTCTACAACCTGGCTCTCCCTGATCGCGATCTGCGCTGTGACCGCTCTGGTGTGGGTGACGGCGAGCGATATCTCACTCGCGCTGCCGACGATCGGCCGCGAGCTCGGCGGGTCGATGGACACGCTGCAGTGGGCCGTCAATGGCTACTTCTTGGCAGGCTCGCTGATCATCGTTGGCGGCAAACTTGGCGACATTTTTGGACGCCGACTGATCTTCGCGATTGGCACGCTGTTGATCCTGATCGGCTCGGTCGTGGCCGGTCTCGCAACCGATCCGTTGCTGCTGATCGTCGGCCGCCTGATCGAAGGTGTGGGTGCCGCCGCCGTCTTGCCGTCTGCCCTCGCGATCGTCGCCGTCTCCTTCTCTGGTCGCGAGCGTGACACCGCCATTGGCGCGTGGATTGCGACCTGTTGGGGCGCTCAGGCAGTCGGTCCCTTGGTGGGTGGCCTGATGATCGCCTACTTGTCGTGGCAGTGGATCTTCTGGATCAACCTACCGATCGGCATCGTCGCGTTGGCACTGATGTGGAAGTCCACGCCCGAATCCTGCGAGGAGGGGGCGGATCGTCGGATCGACATTGGCGGCGTAATCACGCTCGTCGGTGGTATTGGCTTGATCTCGTACGGACTCGTGCAGGTCGACACGGCGAGTCCGCGTGCTCTCGGAATGTACTTCCTTGTAGCGATTGCTCTGCTCGTCGCTTTCGTCTTGATCGAGCGCAAGGTCCGCAACCCAATCGTGCTCCTCTCGATCTTCCGACGTGGCCGCTTCGACGGCGCAGTGCTTGCCAACCTGATCGCCAACATCGTCTTTGGCGCTGCGATCTTCTTCATGGCCCTCTATCTGCAGGTAGTCGAGGACATGAGTCCACTCAGGGCTGGCGTGATGCTCTTGCCCGCAACGATCCCAATTCTGCTCATCAACCCGTTCGGCACGCGTCTTGGCCTCCGGTTTGGGCCATGGCTGCCAACCGCGGTGGGCATGGCATTACTCGCCGTTGGCTCAGTCTTGATGCTTGAATTGACTGGCTCGTACAATCAACTGATTGCACCGTTTCTTCTGCTTGGTGCCGGCATTGGTCTTCAGATCACGCCGTGCGCAGCGGTCGCGGTGGAGGACCCCGATGGTGCAGGCGAAGGCGTGGCGTCTGGCGTCTACAAGGCATCGAGCATGATCGGTGGCTCGCTGGGTGTGGCGATGGGTACGGCAATTTTTCAGACGCGTGCGAAGGTCGAACTCGAGCACCTGTTGCAGCCCTACGACCCGTCGTTCAAGCAGCTCGACCAGTTTCTCGATGTCCTGACGGGCAGCGCGAAGGCGGTCGACATCGTTCCGGCAGCGGGTATGGATGTGATGGCAACGGTGACGAAGGCCTTCGACACGGCTGTCGCCTACGCGATGATCCCATCGCTGGTGACGGCAGTCATTGGTGTTGGTGTCGCCGTCGTGCTGCTGCGCGGCAAGGCACCCGCACCCGACGAGATGTAGGCGACAGGCACCTGGCGCGCTAGTGGTGGAGCAGCGGCAGGCGCCGTGCCGTCTTCGACGTGGTCGCCTGTGAGATCACCTGCTTCGCCGTGTTCTTCGCTTTGACTGTCAGCGTGCTCGTGCCCTTCTTGAGGGTCAGCTTGCAGGAAATGCGGCGCTTGGAGCCTGAGCCGGTTGACTTGCACGTGCCAGACTTGCGCGTCACACCCGCGCTCGACAGCGTGTAGCTCTTGGCGCCGGTGACGGGTCGAAAAGTTGCTGTCAGCGCGCGACCAGAGAGCTTCCACGCGACGGTGATCGAGGCATACGGATACGCGGCCTTGCTGGCGCTCGAGGGTGCCCCGGTGCCAACGGTATTCGTCGCCGTGACGGTGACGGTGTAGCTCGTGCCGTTCGTTAGTCCGCTGATTGAACACGACGTGCCGGAGCTCGTGCAGGTCTTCCCGGTCGGCGTCGCCGTTGCGGTGTACCCGGTAATCGCGCTGCCGCCGTTCGACGAGGGTGCGGTCCACGAGGCGGTCAGCTTGCCGCTGCCGGAGCGCGTGGCGGTGGCGCCGGTGGGGGCGCCGGGGGCCACAGGGGTCGAACCTGAGGCAGCGGCGGCTCCTGATGTCACGGCGATCGCCGAAGAGCGGGATGACGTGCCAGTTCCTGCGACGTTGCCTGCGGTCACCGCGCAGGTGTAAGAGCCAGCGGCGCTGGTTGTGTGTGACGCCGTGGTTGCGTCCGAAATTGCCGCTCCGTCGCGATACCACTGGTACGTCCGGGTCGCTGTGGGCTGGCGCGACATTCGGGATCCCGTTGCGTCAGCTGCCCACGTCACGTCACCACACGTCAGCACACCACCGGTGGTGGCCGACCCCGCGATTGCGGGCGTTGACGTTGCGACGGGGGACTCGACGATCCAGAGCGAGTAGACCGTGGCGTTGGTGGCTCCGATGGTTCCTACGAAATCGTTTTGAACCGTCGACGTCGTGCCGAACCAAGGGGTGTCTGTGGAGTCAATCGCCAGACCATTTGCGTGGTCGACGGTCCACCAGTTGGAGGCCGATCCCGATCCCCCGGCGGTCAGCGCGGAACGCGTCCAATCGGGTGACGGAAGCAGTGCCGGGCATTGGCCCGTTGACTGGAGTCGACTCCAGTAGAAGCTCGTGCCAGTGGCATTAAGAATTACATTCTTAAGCCCAGATGTCTGGGTATTTGCGGGGCCGGTCTCGTTCGTGAGGCATGTTGCACCAGTCCAATACTGTTCCTGATATTTCATCGTTGACGCGGTGCCGTTAACGCCATTCCAATCGCGGATTTGTCCAATGACGTCTTGAATGAAATAGACATGGTTGCTGACGGCGTCGTACGTTATGTCACGCGCAGAAGAGACAGAACCAGACGTGGCGGTGGCGGTTAAAGCCGTCGAGCGAGGTGGGAGTGGCCCGCTCTTGACGGAGACGTTTCCCGTATCTGTGGCGTTGGTCCAATAGACCGTGCGTGAAGCGCCTGATCCGGCCATCGTTAGACCCATGACCTTTGCGCCGCCGAGGCCGCCGGTTTCGGTGTAGACCGTCGTACCGCTACCGCTCCCACCGGTGAGCGAGAGGCCAGTCGATGACAGGGATCCAAGTTTGATGAAGGAGAAATTATTGGTGGCTAAACCTTGGCTGCCCCAGACGATCTCTTGTGCCACGGGGTCGACGGAGATTCCCGCTGAGTAGGCCTGGCCACCAGCTGTGATTGAGGTGTCGAGTGTGCTCCAGGTCGCGCCGTTGACGAGCGGTGCCGCGCGAACAGCGACGTTGTTAGAGCCATCTACGCCAACCATGTAGATGATCGAAGCAGCCTGAGTATGTGGCGCGGCGACGAGTACGCCTGCCAACGCTGCGACGAGTGCTCCGAGATGAACCCAAGAAGACCGGATTTTCATCTTCGACCCTCTCCTCAGGGGGTATGGTCACTCGAAATCTTCGGTGATCGTAGTCGAAGTGAAAAGCGAGCGCCAGCGATCCTTACCGAACCATCACCGAGGTGACGGGAAGCGCTCCTCAGCCTCGAAGGTCGCGACTGGTTCGGCGTCGAGATCGATCAACAGGCGCACGTCGACGAAGGCTCCTTCGAGGAGGACCGAGGCGGTGCGCTCGCCGTCGCACGCCACCCAGCTGGCGCTCCGGATCGGCACGAGGACGGGGGAGAGGTCGGTACCGCGGCGGATCGCCTCCAGCGCGCCGGCGACGGCGCCCTCGAGCTCGTCGGTGGCCGGGTGGACGCTCTCGATCGCGAGCTTCTGCAGGCGCGGCGGCTGCTCGGGTGTGAGCATGATCTCCACGCCGATGCGGCCGCGTTCGCCATCGAGCCACCAGGCAACCTGTGTCGGTGTCATCACCGTCAGGTCGGCCTCGGGTGTCAATGCTCCGTGGGTACCGGCGAGCGATGCCACCAACGTGGAGCGGCGGTCTAGCGTCTCGTCGAGGTCGACATTGAAGGCCAGCAGCGGCTCGATCGCCGCGAAGTCGCCTGCGATCAGTGCCGCATCGATCGCCGTGCGCATCTCCGCCACAACGGGCAAGGGCTCCACGCCTAGACGGCTTGGCTGCTCGGAGACGAGTGCGGCGAGTGCGTCGGCGACGGCCCCACCGGGCCGTGCGTAGCGACCGTTGGCGAGCGCGATCACGCCGATCCGACTGGCGGGGTGCCACGTCATCCGCGAGCCGAAGCCGGGGTAGCCGCCGGAATGGCCAATCGTCCGCCCGGTTACGAGATCCTCGGCGCTCATCAGTCCGAAGCAGTAGCCATGGGCCTGGGCGCGCAGTGGTCCCTCGCCGGCACCAAGTTGGAGCGGCATTGCCGTGACGACCTGTTGCATCTCGCGACGCGATGCGCGCGACAACGGGTGCTGGTCGTCACCATCGCGCGGCGGCCAGGCGTCAATAAAGCCCGCGACCCAGACCGCCAAGTCGGCGACGGTTGAATAGAGACCGCCGAGTGCACTAAACGCTCCGGGGCTCTGGATCGGCTGGGCGATCCACTCGCCGTCGACGAGTGCGTAGCCGGTGGCGAGTCGAGCAGGGTCGACCCCATCGTCGCTCCACGTGGTATCGCGCAGCCCAAGTGGCGCGATGATGCGCTCTGTCACCACGTCCCGATAGGGCTGGCCCGTTGCGTTTTGGATGACGCGACCAAGCAACGTGAAGCCGATGTTCGAATAGTCAAAGGCGATGCCCGATGTGCGCGCGAAGGTTTTTGGCTCACCCATCAATGCGGTGTACTCATCGTCGCTGAGCGACTCGAGCCGGTCGGCCCACGGGTCGTCCTCGGGGTAGCCCGAGTTCATCGAGAGCAGCTGGCGGAGGGTTGGTGGCCGACTATCACTGGTGGCGAGTGGCAGTCCCTGGAGCTCTGGCACCCATTGCTCAGCCGTGTCGTCGAGGCGCAGCACTCCTTCGTCTCGGAGCAGCAGGAGCGTGGCCGCGACAAACGACTTCGTCATCGACGCGATCCGAAAACTGCTGTCGGCGCCAGGTTGGTACTGCTCCCCCACATGGAGCGTGCCCAGCCCGCCCGTGTGGACAAGCACGCCGTCCATGACGACGCCGTAGGCGACGCCGGGCGTCAGTGGCGGATCCTGCGCCAAGTACGCCGCGAAGATCTCGTCGATATCTGCGCGCTGTTTGTCGTTCATGCTGAGATCAAGCATCCGCTGGGTACGAGGCGAGCATGTTGGGATGGTATCGCCTGACGGAACGCAGCGGCTAGAGCTAGTTGCGTCGACGGCTTGGCCGTGTGATGCGGGTCTCGCGCGTCGGGATGATGACGTCGCCGAAATCGGTGTGACCGCTCTGTCCATTCCGCGAGAAGGCTGAGAGCTGCAGCAACTCGTCAGCGAGCATCAATCCTGAGCCAGTCACTGCCGCACCATGCAACCGCTGATCGAGGCCGAGGCCTGGCGATGGGCGCTGCGTGCGTGGAGCGTGGCTGACGTTGTCGACGAAGCGGGCGATCAGCTCGGGCGACGCGGGTAGGTCTTCGAGGTGACGCAGCCCGTCGAGGAGGTAGCCACGACGGATTTTCGGCCACAGCGCCTCCCAGGCGTCGCAGCGCGAGACGTAATCGAGGCAGAGCGTGCCGTCGAGCGCAAGAATCGCGCCGCACTGTTCTGCGACGAGTGGAAAGGCGGCTTCGATTGCGTCAATGCGGGGGCGTTCTATTTCGTGCACGTCGGCGAGTGCGCGCGTGTTGGAATGCAGCGAACGCTCTTCAATACGTTCCTCGATCTCGTCCCAAACCGTGCCCTGTGAGATACCGAGGGAGAGTGGCGCGCTTTCGAGATCGAACGACTTACGGCGGCGGCTCTCGGGATGGGAGACGCGATCAGACGCTGTGAAGTCGTCGGAAATACGAGCCCAGCGACCGGCCTCGACGCAGGCGACGGGGATCTTCTGGGTGCTCCCCGCGGCGACGAGAATGGTTGCCTCAAGCATGCGATTCTGTTTCGCACCGACGACCTCTTCGCCGTCGTAGAGCATCACCTGAGTGTCGAGCGGGTTGTGG
>Ga0194048_10001619_pt1 | contig 11229 bp, 12 predicted proteins | sample JunL225m_MetaG_FD_161685 | JGI IMG/M metagenome (GOLD analysis project Ga0194048, IMG submission 161685) | Anoxic zone freshwater microbial communities from boreal shield lake in IISD Experimental Lakes Area, Ontario, Canada - Jun2016-L222-5m | ecosystem: Environmental > Aquatic > Freshwater >... | reverse complement strand
CTGAAGTACGTCGCTGCCTCGCTGGCTTACCCCGGCCTTAAACCATCTCGCTCGCACTGAGAGGAACCGATCAAAAGTGTTCGGTCTTGAATTTCCACCAATCAACGAAATCTTGCGCTGGCACGATCTCTTTTCGTCGTTCAACAAGATCTCGCTCATTGCCGTTGCCGCATCGGTGATTGGCAGCCTCGTGTTTTTGCTTGCCGGAAGCAAGGACGCCTCTGTAGCGCCTACCGGCATTCGCAACTTGGCCGAGACGTCGGTTGAGTTCATCGAAGACAGCGTCATCATGCAGACGATGGGCAAAGAGGGGCTTGCTTGGACACCGTTCCTGCTGAGCCTTTTCGTGTTCATCTTTTTGTGCAACCTCACCGGCATCGTGCCGTTCTTGCAGATGCCCGCGACGGCGCGTATCGCCATCCCACTGTTCTTGTCGCTGTTGGTCTGGCTGATCTTCATCGGCACCGGCCTCAAGCATCAGAAGCTGAGCTACTTCACCCACCTGCTTTGGCCCCCAGGAGTGCCAGCGGCATTGAAGCCGCTCGTGGGCCTCATCGAATTCTTCTCCACGATCATTGTTCGCCCACTGTCGCTCACGGTGCGACTCTTTGCGAACATGCTCGCCGGTCACATCCTGCTGGTCACGTTTGCATTGCTCAGCGAGGCAATGTTCCAGGCCAAAACCCACGTGCCGATTCTTACCATCGGCGGCATCTTGCCGTTCTTCATGCTGGTGTTCCTCACCGCATTCGAAGTGCTCGTGGTCTTCTTGCAGGCGTACATCTTCACCATCTTGACCGCTGTTTATATCGCTAGCTCGACACACGCCGAGCACTAACCCATCTCCCACAGAGAAACCAACACAGGAGAATCCATCCCATGGAAGCAATTTCACACATCGCTGCAGCAGCCCTCACCGGCGACGAGCAGAAGAAGGCCAACGCAGCGATCGGTGCCGGTTTTGCGTACGGCATCGCCGCAATCGGACCTGGCATCGGCATTGGCTACATCGTCGGCAAGTCCGTCGAAGCCATGGCTCGCCAGCCTGAGGCTGCCGGCATGGTGCGTACCACCATGTTCCTCGGTATCGCGTTTACTGAAGCACTGGCCCTCATCGGCTTCGTGGTCTTCATCCTCATCGGCCTCTAAATCCATCCGTCCACCCACTCCCTCAAGGAGCTGACGTGCTGACAGCCGTCGTCACCCAGTCGGGTTCGGCATACACGGTGCATCTCGCATCCGTGCCGCCGGACTCAACTGCAGAACAGACAATTAGTCCAGAGCCAGTGGCTTTAGCGACCGTTACCTCCGACGCCGTTCCCTCAGAACTCGCAGTAGCCACACCATTGGCTGCAGCTGCTGAAGGCTCGGCCACTGAAGCAACGGTCGAAGTGAACCCAGGTCCGAGCCCCATCGCGCCCGAGCTCAAAGAAGTCGCTTGGGGCGGCGGATCCTTCGTGGTCTTCGCCGTGCTCATGCGCTTCGTGCTGTACCCACGTCTCAAGAAGGGTATGGACGCTCGCTACGCAAGCATCCGCGCTTCTCACGAGGGTGCCGACGCAACACGCGCCGAGGCCAAGGCCGAAGTCGCTGGTTACGAAGCACAGCTCGCTGGTGTTAAGGCCGAGGCTGCAGCTCACATCGACGCCGCTCGTCAGACGCTCGAAACCGAACGTGCCGCCAAGCTGGCCGCAGTTGGTGCCGAGATCGCCGAGCAGCGTGCAGCGGCTTCTGCCGCCAACGATGCAGCGCGTCAAGCGGTGCAGTCGCAGATCGAGTCAGCGGTTGGCGATGTCAGCGGTCGGGCCATCGAGCTTGCCGTTGGCAAGACGCCTGATGCTGCAGTGGTCAGCCGAGTGGTTCTCGAAGTCATGAGCGCAGGGGTCGCACGATGAACGCATTGATTCGCATCGCCAGTCTCGTTGCCCATGCTGGCGAGCCACCTCGCCAAGACAGCGAAGGCATCACCACCCGGTCGTGGATTCTGCCCGAAAAGGCCGAGATGATCTACGGCATTCTTGCGGCGCTGATCATCTTTGGTCTGCTCTTCAAGTTCGCCGGTCCCGGCATCAAAAAGGCCATGGCTGCTCGCACCGCGCGCATCCAAAAAGAACTCGACGATGCAGCATCCGACAAGGCATCTGCAGCCACCGAGGCCGCCGGCATTCGCCAGGCCAAGGGCGACATTGGCGCCGAGCGCCAGCGTCTACTCGCCGATGCTGCCGTGCAGGCCGACGCAATGTTGGCCGATGGCCGCACCCGTCTCGAGGCCGAAGTTGTCGAACTCAAGGCTCGCGCCGTCGCCGACATCGACACCGCACGGGGTCGCAGCGCCGACGAATTGCGCGGCGAGATTGCCCGCTTGTCGGCAACCGCCGCCGAACGAGCAGTCACCGAGTCGATCAACGATGCAACGCATCAGGACTTGATCGAAGCATTCATCCAGAAAGTGGGTGCCTCCGCATGAGCGACGCACGTATTGAGGGCTACGCCCGGGCGCTGTTCGAAATCGCACGCGCCGAGGGCTCGCTCGACGAGGTCGAAGACGAGTTGTTCCGTTTTGCCCGCAGCTACGAAAGTAGCGAGGCATTGCGCAGCGCTCTCACCGACGAGATGATTCCTGCCGCCAAGCGTCAGGCCATCATTGAAGATCTCATCGGCGGCAAGGCCACCGCAACGACCACCCAGTTGGTCAGCATGGTGGTGGGTTCCGGCCGCGGTCGTGACCTTCCAGCAATCATCGATCAGCTCGTTCTTCGCGCCAGCAGCGCCAAGAACCTCGAGGTGGCCGAAGTGCGCAGCGCCGTGGCGCTCAGCGCCGATCAGCAGACCCGACTCGCAGCCGCGTTGGCCAACGCCACCGGCAAGCAAGTGAACCTAAAAGTAGTCGTCGATCCTTCCGTACTCGGAGGAATCGTCGCCACTGTGGGCGACACCGTCATTGACGGCAGCGTCCGTACCCGCCTCGACCAGTTGAAGGCCCGGCTCTAAGAGCCGGACACCATAGGAAACGGAAACGACATGGCAGAGCTCACCCTGAGCGCCGGCGACATCGCCGCAGCACTGAAGAAGAACCTCGAGGGCTTTGAGCCTTCACTTGAGGCCCGCACCGTTGGTCGCGTCGCCGAAGTTGGCGACGGTATTGCCCGCGTCACCGGCTTGCCCGACTGCGGCGTGAACGAACTCCTCGAGTTCGCCGATGGTTCGGTGGGCTTGGCCCTCAACCTCGACGAGCACTCGATCGGCGCCGTTGTTCTCGGCAACGCCGACGCAATCGAAGAGGGTCAGCCTGTGAAGGCAACCGGGCGCATCTTGTCGGTGCCGGTAGGCGACGCAATGCTTGGCCGCGTGGTCAACGCATTGGGTGTGCCCATCGACGGCAAGGGCGACATCGTCGGCAGCATTCAGCGCCGAGTCGAGATCCAGGCGCCTGGCATCATGGGTCGCAAGCCCGTGCACGAGCCACTGCAGACCGGTATCAAGTCGATCGACGCAATGACCCCAATCGGCCGTGGCCAGCGTCAGCTCATCATCGGTGACCGCAAGACCGGCAAGACCACTGTTGCCATCGACGCGATCATCAACCAGCGTGGCCTTGGCGTGAAGTGCATCTACGTCGCTATCGGCCAGAAGGGCTCCACCATTGCCCAGACCGTCGAGACGCTTCGTCAGTACGGCGCCATGGAATACACCGTCGTCGTTGCAGCACCTGCCAGCGAGCCAGCCCCCTTCAAGTACCTCGCCCCCTACGGCGGTTGCGCGATGGGTCAGCACTGGATGGAAAACGGTGAGCACGCGCTCATCGTGTACGACGACCTCTCCAAGCAGGCCGAGGCATACCGTCAGGTGTCGCTCTTGCTGCGCCGCCCACCAGGCCGCGAGGCCTACCCCGGCGACGTGTTCTACCTCCACAGCCGTTTGCTCGAGCGTGCCGCCAAGTTGAGCGACGAGCGCGGCGCAGGCTCGCTCACCGCCTTGCCTGTGATCGAGACCAAAGCAGGCGACGTGTCGGCCTACATTCCAACCAACGTGATTTCGATCACCGATGGTCAGGTCTACTTGCAGGACAACCTGTTCAAGTCGGGTGTGCGTCCAGCCGTCGACGTGGGTATCTCGGTCAGCCGAGTGGGTGGCGCTGCGCAGATCAAGTCGATGAAGACCGTCAGCGGCACACTCAAGCTCGACCTTGCTCAGTTCCGTGAGCTCGAAGCCTTTGCAACGTTTGGTTCAGAGCTCGACGCGATCTCCAAGGCCCAGCTCGAGCGCGGCTACCGCCTCGTTGAGTTGCTCAAGCAGCCGCTCAACAGCCCAATGCCAGTGGAAGAGCAAGTGGTCGTGGTGTTCGCCGGTACCAAGGGTTACCTCGACAACCTGCCAGTCTCCGACGTGCGTCGCTTTGAGGCGGGCTTGCTCGACTTCATGCGTACCCGCAACGCCGGTGTGCTCGCCGGAATGCGCGCCAACCCCAAGGCCGATGTTCCAGCCGAACTTGGCGATCTGGTTGCTGCCTTCAAGGCCCAGTTCCTCGCCGCCGATGCCGACGCCGCCGCTGCTCGCGCAGCCGACCCCACAGCCACCGATGCCGGTGAAGTGGGCGACGCGCACAGCGACAAGACCCTGGCAACGGAGTGATCTAGATGGCCGGCGGTCAGGAGCGCATTCTTCGCGGACGCATTCGTAGCGTCCAGGCAACGAAGAAAATTACGCGCGCCATGGAACTCATCGCAGCATCGCGCATTGTGAAAGCACAATCTCGCGTGCAGGCCGCGGTTCCATATAGCGATCAGATCACCGAGGTTGTCAAAGACCTCGCTGCAGCAGGTGCTGGCCGTGGTGCTCCGTTGCTCGTTGGCCGTGGCGAGGTCAAGAAGACCTGTTACGTGATCATCAGCGCCGATCGCGGGTTGTGCGGCGGTTACAACACCGGTGTGCAGCGTGCGGCCGAAGGCGAAATCAAAGTCGATGTACTCGGTGGCCTCGGTTACGAGATCGTCACCGTGGGTCGCAAGGCCGACAACTACTTCCGCTTCCGTGGCTACAACCGCAACGCCAACTTCGGTGGCTTCAGCGAGAACCCCACCTACGACCATGCCCGCGAGATTGGCAAGCATGTTGTGGGTTTGTTCGAGAGCGGCGAAGTCGACAAGGTGCTGCTGGTGTACACCCGCTTCATCTCTGCTGGTAGCCAAGAGGTCGTGTTGCGACCATTGGTGCCACTCGAAACCCAAACAGTCGAAGGCGGCGACGCCAAGCCCTCTGGTGGCGGCGGCGACTACGAGTTCGAGCCAGACCCCGAGACCATTCTCGAGACACTGCTTCCTCGCTACGTCGAGGCCCGCATCTACGCAGCGTTGCTCAACGCAGCAGCCAGCGAGCATGCGTTCCGTCAGCGGGCAATGAAGAGCGCCACCGACAACGCCGAGGAACTCATCAAGAGCCTCGCTCGAATCATGAACCGTGCCCGCCAGGACTCGATCACCACCGAGATCATGGAAATTGTCAGCGGCGCCGAGGCACTCGGCACTGGCAAGGCCACCAATGTCCGCTACGTCGAACTCGACGACAGCGAAATTACCCAATCAGCGAACGCACTTGTGTCCTCCGCAGGCACAAACAACGCGAACGACCTCTGAGCAGACGAGCCAAGAAAGCACAAGGAACCAACAGCCATGACCATGACTGAAACAGATCGCAAAGACGGTCGCGTTGTCGGCATTGCCGGCCCGGTGATCGACGTTGAGTTCCCTCGAGGCTCGCTGCCCGAGTTGAACCATGCCGTCGAGTTCACCGTCAACGTCGACGGCAAGCCCGTTACCGTGCTCGCCGAAGTTGCTCAGCAACTTGGCAACGGTCGCGTTCGCGCCGTTTGCCTCAAGCCAACCGACGGTCTTACCCGTGGCACACCAGTGCGCAACACCGGCCGTGGCATCAACGTGCCCGTCGGTAACCGCACTCTGGGCCACGTCTGGAACGTGTGGGGCGAGGTGCTCGACGGCGACAATGCAGATTTCGCCGATGTCGAGCGCTGGGACATTCACCGTCCAGCCCCAGACTTCGATGCACTCGAGCCATCGAAGCGCTTGTTCGAAACAGGCATCAAGGTCATCGACCTGCTCACCCCATACGTGGCCGGTGGAAAGATCGGTCTCTTCGGTGGTGCCGGCGTCGGTAAAACCGTTCTCATTACCGAGATGATCCGTCGCGTGGCTCAGAACCACGGCGGTGTGTCGGTGTTCGCCGGTGTCGGCGAGCGCACCCGTGAGGGCACCGACTTGATGCTCGAAATGGAAGAGTCGGGCGTGTTCGAAAAGGCCGCTCTCGTATTCGGCCAGATGGACGAGCCACCTGGAGTCCGGCTTCGCGTCGCGCTCTCAGCCCTCACCATGGCCGAGTACTTCCGCGACGTTCAGAACCAAGACGTGTTGTTGTTCGTCGACAACATCTTCCGCTTCGTGCAGGCCGGATCCGAAGTGTCCACCTTGCTCGGCCGTATGCCATCGGCCGTGGGCTACCAGCCCACGCTCGCCGACGAAATGGGCCAACTGCAGGAGCGCATCACCTCGACCCGTGGTCGTTCGATTACGTCGCTGCAGGCCGTGTACGTGCCCGCCGACGACTACACCGACCCGGCTCCGTTCACCACGTTCACCTTCCTCGATGCAACCACCGAGCTCAGCCGTCAGATCGCCTCGTTGGGTATTTACCCAGCCGTCGACCCGTTGGCATCGACCTCGACCATCTTGTCTCCCGAGGTCGTGGGCGAGCGTCACTACCGTGTTGCTCGTCGCGTGCAGGAAATCCTCCAGCGCTACAAGGAACTTCAGGACATCATCGCCATTCTCGGTCTCGACGAACTGTCCGAAGAAGACCGCCTCACCGTGTCACGTGCACGCAAGGTGCAGCGCTTCTTGAGCCAGCCGTTCTATGTGGCCGAGGTCTTCACGGGCGTCAGCGGCGAGACCGTGCCAGTCAACGAAACCGTCGAGAGCTTCGAAGCAATCGTCAACGGCGAACTCGACTCGGTTCCTGAGCAGGCGTTCTTGAACGTCGGCGGCGTTGAGCAAGTGCTTGCTAAGGCCAAGGCCTTGCAGGAAGGCGCAGCCTGATCATGAGTACCGCATCGATGACCGTCAGCGTGGTCTCACCCGAGAAGATCCTCTTCACGGGTGAGTCAACGCAGGTCATCACGCGCACGCTCGCAAGTGGCGAGATCGCCTTCTTGCCGGGTCATGCCCCGTTCCTTGGTGCGCTCACCGAGTGCCACACGCGCATCTACATGGCCGATGGAAGCATCGTCGATGTTGCTGTGCACGGTGGCTTCGTCGAGGTCAGCAACAACAAGGTCAACATCTTGTCCGACGTTGCCGAGCTCGCCGAGCAGATCGATCGGCCACGCGCCGCTCGTGCCAAAGAGGCAGCCGAAGAGCATCTCAAGCGAGAGCACGACGCCGAAGTTGCGGCATCGTTGTCACGTGCACATGCACGCCTCAACGCAACGGGCGGCGTCAGCGGCACTTCTGCCGGAGCCCACTAGCTCACTCCCGTTTCGAACCCTCTAGGGTTACGCAATGGAGACATACCCGTTCACATCAGCATTGGTCACTGGCGCGTCGAGCGGCATTGGCGAGGCAATGGCACATCTGCTCGGGCAGGCCGGCATCCCTACGGTGGTCGTCGCGCGACGCACCGACCGCTTGGAAGAACTCGCCAAGCGGTACCCATCGTTCGAGGTGCTCAGCGCCGACCTCAACTCTGCCGCAGGGTTGGCGGCTGTTGAACAGCGCATCCTCAGCGTGACATCGCCCATTGATCTCGTGGTCAACAACGCGGGCTTTGGCACCTCGGGTCTCTTCCACGAGATCGAGCCCGATCGCCTGCACGACGAGATCGGTCTGAACGTGCAGGCGTTGACCCGGCTCTCGAACGCAGCGTTGCGGGCCATGCTGCCGCGTGGGCGAGGCTTCTTGCTCAACGTCAGTAGCGTCGCCAGCTTTCAGTCGGCGCCGCGCTTGGCTGTGTATGCCGCCACCAAGGCCTACGTGACCAGCCTCACCGAGAGCCTGCACGAAGAGGTTCGCGGCACCGGAGTGCACGTGACTGCGTTGTGTCCTGGCCTCACCAAGACCGAGTTCCAGAGTGTGAGCAGCACCGATGCGTATGCCACAAGCTTTCCCGGTTTCGTGTGGCTCAAGGTCGACGAGGTCGCAGCCGCAGGGCTCGCCGATGTTGCCAAGGGCAAAGCGTTGTCGGTACCCGGCGCGATCTACAAGGGACTCGCATCTATCGCTGGGGTCACGCCTCGCGGCCTGACCCGCCGCCTCAGCAGCATGGTGCAACGCAACCCGAAGTGACGGGCGGGGTGAAGCCCACAGTTACGCGACAGGGAAGAGGGCCTCAAGGGTCAGCGTCGGCGATAGCACGTATCGCTCCTCAGCGGGGCGGGAACCTTCGCGAAGTCAGAGCGTTACAAAACGAATCCTGGGCTTCCGCCGATTTGACCGAGCTGGCCCCCAGTGGCATCGCTTATCTGAGTGGCCAGGTTGCGAACCCGAGCGATATTTCCGGAAAGTATCAGTGGCACGTAGACGGCCCCGTCATCTGTCACAAGCCGCAAGAGGTACGAGCCCTTGAAAGGGCGGAACTCGATCAAGGTGACCGAGCCCGCTCTCAGAAACCGATTTCGCAAGATGCCATGCATCTTTACGCCCGCAGGGTGGACGACGATGCGCGCTGCGGCGGCGCGCAAACCAATCAACAGGCACCCTGCACCAAACAGGCCAAACACCACCCGACCCTCGACTGAGCCCACGCGAAGTGCGATTGCGGATTGTGTTAAGTAAATCCCTGCGCCAATCGGGATGATCGCGACGAGCGCACGCTGTACCTTCAACGGCGACAGGATTCGGCGTCCTCTCATGGTCGGGCGCACGCTGGCACCGACGAGCAAGCGCCTTGGGTAGGTAGGACAAACAACGCGTTGAGGTACCGATTTTCCCCAAAAGGAGACCCTGCAAGGGTCATCAAAGCCGCAGTACCGAAGTTGACCGCCGTATCTCGCCAGAATGTTCCTCGAGCGCCTCCGTTGCGCTTGAAGCTATAAGCCGACTTGGCGCCCGCCAACGAAATCCCTGCCAATGCGCATGCGCCGGCGCCGAATCCGCCTGTCCCAGCAATGCAAATCGCTGCCACTGCCCAACCCGCGATTTGCCACCTGTTCTCTTTGACCCATCGGCCTGCCTCGCTGAATTTGCCACCCAGGAACCCGACTGAGCCCTTGTGTCCTTTGCCGCATTTCTTGAACGGGTTGCCCCAGGTACCGCACTCGCCGGTGAGGTCGAACTGGTTGATCACGTCCGGGACGTAGCCGTAGTCGTTGGTGGTGGTTCCGCCTTCGATGGGGTCGACGCTGAGGAATCTGCCGAGTGTCGGGTTGTAGATGCGGGCTCCCATTTCGATGTTCACGACGAGGCCGGTGGCGTGTTCGGTGCCTTTCGAGTTGTTGCCGACCCAGCCGTAATCCCAGTTCCCGTTCGAGTTGTCCGGCAACGTCGTGGTGTTGCCGTACGGGTCGTAGGCGAGGGTGGTTCCTTGCTTGACCCCGGTCGCGTTCGCGGTCGCGACGACGTCTCCGTGAATGTTCGGATACGACCACACGTCACCGGCGGTGCGTTTGGTGACGAGTACCCCTCCAGGCAGGGTGATGGTGCGTTCGATCACCGTGTTCGAGGTGTCGAGCACTGCGTCACCGGAGTAACGCGTCGTCACCCCTGTGGCACTGTCAGTCCTCGCCACAACAGTGTTCGTTGCGTCACGCATGTAGGTGACGGTGGTGGTTCCATGGACAGTGGTGAGATGACGACCGGCCGAGTCGTAGGTGTAGGTGTCACCATTCAACCCGGTCATGTTTCCACGATAGTCATCGGTGGGGGTCACCAACCCTGCGGCCGGGGCCGGGTTGTCTTGGGCGGCGACGTTCGCGTCGGTGAACACCGTGTTATAAATCGCCACTTCATCGATGCTGCCGTTGAACGGCATCCACGTCCCCGTCGTGCCCGGCCAATACGCGCTACTCGCTGCACCGGTGCCGATGTACGCGTACGCCGGCCCCCAGGTGTCGTTCACACTCGACCCGGTTTTGGTGCCGACTTTGACACCATCGAGATACAGGGTTTGAGTGGTCGCTGCGACCGCAAGAATCACATGATGCCACTTGTTGTCATTCACCGCCTGGCCGGTGGTGATCGGTGCAATCAGGGCACCGAACACCTCACCACGGAGTTTGCCGTCCGTGCCGACATACAGGAACGGGTTATACGACGTGTTCGCACCACCCGACGCATTCAAATTCTTCGACATCAAAATCCCTGACGAGGCGGTTTTGAACCACAACGTGAACGTCTTCCCCGACCCCCAACCGCCGACACCCGCGCCGCCGACGCAGGTAAGGGCGAAACGGTCAAACCACCCCCAAGAAATCCTGCCACCGACGCCAACACACCAACCCGGAACATCGCACCGACAGGCTTCACCGCACCTCCCACAGCCGCGCACACGGGTGCGTTGCGGCGACCGTAGATGCCAATGCAACAAGTGTCAACGAAAACACATACACCAAATTCGGCACACTGAACATGGGAAACAAGCCATCACCGAGCTATCGGCCAATGCGGGAACAGCCCGACCCGACCAACCGGCCAGCGAGAGCCACCCACACAAACACTCCCGCGTCGAGCGAATGGTCAATCGTTGAGCCGAAAAATGACCTCTGAACAACTACGAATGTGCATGAACCCGAGAAAGTGCCCGCCCCGACACTTCGGTGTCGCGAGACGGCCACCTCACGACTATCGCTTCCTCACAACAACGCGACAAGTAAGCCGTACCAGTAGCCACAAAATCGTAGGGGCTAGGTGCAAATCACTCGTAGTCGATAGAAGCAAACGTCTTGAGCTTGTCGATGCGGTGACGGGCATCGATCAAACGCGTGGTGCCCGAGCGCGAGCGCATCACCAACGACTGAGTGCGTGCCCCGCCGCGGTCGTAGCGAACGCCGCGCAGTAGCTCGCCGTCGGTGATGCCGGTAGCGGCGAAGAAGCAGTTGTCGCCCTGCACCAAGTCGTGCGTGGTGAGCACTCGGTCAAGGTCGTAGCCGGCAGCAATCGCTGCGGCTCGCTCTTCGGGGTTACGCGGCCACAGGCGTCCCTGAATTTCGCCGCCCATGCACTTGAC
>Ga0194048_10001618_pt1 | contig 11230 bp, 17 predicted proteins | sample JunL225m_MetaG_FD_161685 | JGI IMG/M metagenome (GOLD analysis project Ga0194048, IMG submission 161685) | Anoxic zone freshwater microbial communities from boreal shield lake in IISD Experimental Lakes Area, Ontario, Canada - Jun2016-L222-5m | ecosystem: Environmental > Aquatic > Freshwater >... | reverse complement strand
GTAACTATTGCATACACTGTTGATAACTTACTTTTCTTTGGTTCTGCTTATTGGTTGATTACATCTCGCTATCAAGAGGATGGCCGTCCAGCAACATTTGAATGGATAGCACATCATCGTGTAACCCCACAATATGCAAAGAATATGCAGGCTATTGAAGGTTATCTTATCGATGGCTTCCCAGTATCAATGTCTGACATGGTTACATTTCAAGGCTTGACTGATGGTATTCTCAATACTGGCACTCGCGTTATTGCAGCTGCACTAGATTTAGAAAAAGCATCTCAAGTAGCAGCAGCGACTCCAATGGCAACTGGTTATATTAAAAATACTGGTGCTGACTTAGATCCGAAAGAAGTTCAAGGATTACTCTCTGCTTGGAAGGCTGCACGTGCTAATCGCTCTACTGCATATTTAACTTCTACTCTAGAATATAACCCAGCATCATTTTCACCTAAAGACATGATGTATATCGAAGCAAAGCAAGACTATTCAACACAGATAGCACGTCTTTGTAATATCGATGCTTATATGCTTTCAGCTGATGCTAATAACTCAATGACTTATTCAAACTTGCTCGATGCTCGTAAACAGTTCGTATCTCTATCTCTACAGCCTTTCATCTCTGCTATTGAAGATCGTTTAACAATGAACGACATTACCGCCAATGGCCAAGAAGTCCGCTTTGATTTAGATGATTCATTCTTACGTGCTAATCCAATGGATGAACTACTTGTAATTGAAAAACTCTTAACTCTAGGGCTAATCGATATCAATCAGGCTATGGAAATGACTGATTTAACTCCTAATGGAAGCGACGGTATGTAATGGATAACAAAATCCTAACATTCTCATCTGAACTAACTGCCGATACCGCCACTCGCGTTATCTCTGGCAAAATTGTGCCAATGGGTACAGGCGAAGTCGGCAATACATCTGCTGGCCCAGTCGTATTCGAAAAGGGTTCAATTCAATTACCTAATGACCCTAAGAGTATTAAGTTACTCAATCAGCACAATGTCAAGGAGCCTCTAGGTAAAGCACAGTATTTTAATGAAGTAGATGGCGAAGGTATTTATGCCTCTTTCAAGATTTCTAATTCTTCACGCGGATCCGATGCGTTAATTACTGCATCCGAAGGACTGACGGCAGGGCTATCTGTCGGCGTTGAAGTTATCACTGCAAAGAACAAGGCTGGTGTCATGCACGTGTCAGCAGCCAAACTGTTCGAAGTATCTTTAGTAACAGAGCCAGCCTTTAAGTCTGCTTTGATTACTGATATCGCTGCTGAGGAAACTCCAGCAGAAAACATCCAACAAACAGAAAGCGAGCCAACTGTGGAGAATACTCCAGAGACAGTTGCAGCACCAGAAGTTGAGGCAGCAGCTGTTGAAGCCGCTCGTCCAACTGTGGTATCAGCAACTTACGCAACACCTCGCATCAAGCCACTCACCGCTGGTGAATATCTTGAGGCATCAATCAAGGCATCAATGGGAGACGATCAAGCTCGTCAAACTATTCTTGCTATCAATGACACATCAACAAACACTGGTCTAACTCTTGCACCACACCTAAATGAGTTCATCACTACATCAATCGATGGCCGTCCAGCCGTGGATGCCATCAGTCGTGGCGTACTGCCCTCAACTGGGATGAGTTTTACAATTCCTAAAATCACAACAGCACCAACAATCGATTCAGATTCAACTGAAGGCGAAGCACTTGCAGGTACTGAATTGGCTTCTGGCTACATCACACCAACAGTCAAGAAGGCTGCTGGACTTCAGAACATCTCATGGGAACTCCTGGACCGATCTGGGCCTAGCTTTTATGCGGAGCTCATCAAGGAACTTCAGTATGCCTATGCTAAGGCAACTGACCAAGCAGTAGTCGCTGCTCTCGTTGCTGGTGGTACACAAGCTTCAACACAGGCTGCAACAATCGCAGGTTTCAAGGCCTACATCGGTAAAGAAACTCCTGCTGCTTACCTTGCTGCTGGAAAGTTTGCCAAGAACATCATCGCTAATACAGCATGGTGGGAAACAATCATCACAGCTGAAGACACAACAAATCGTCCGTTGTTCACAGCCGCACAACCAGCCAATTCACCAGGAAATGTTGGAATGCAATCACTAACTGGAACAGTAATGGGCCAGAACTTGTTCGTTGATCCACACATGACAACAACAACACTTATCGATGATTCTGCATTCTTGGTTGTTCCAGAAGCAGTTACATTCTATGAGTCTCCACAGACTCAAATTCAAGTACAAGCACTTGCTAACGGCCGCCTACAGGTTGCTGTCTATGGTTACTACGCAATCGCCACTAAGGTCGGCGCAGGCGTACGTCGCTTCAACCTTACTTAATCAGTAAGTAACTAAGTCGCTGAGAGGGGCATAGCCCTTGCCCCTCTCAGTCTTTAGAAGGGAATTAAATGTCACTCTGCACAGTCTCTGAACTACGTTCAGCACTAGGTGTCGGTACCTTGTACCCAGATGCAACCCTTCAATCATCTTGTGATGCCGCTGATGCAGTTATCAATCCTATGCTCTGGAGTTCGACACAATATACTGTCGCTCATAGCAACGTAGTTGGCAGTGGCACTCTTTACTTTGATACTCCAACTACCAATTTATTCTATGTTGGTCAGTCAGTAACTATCGCTAATTGTGGTACAAAATATAACGGTACAAAGACAATAACAGCAGTAGATTCTTATTCAATTTCAATCGATACAACTCATACTAGTATCCAATCACGTCATCCAATCGAGCCATTTGGCACAGTATTAGGCGATGCTTATACAGATTTTACAACAGACGCAGCAGTACAGGAAGCAGCTTTAATGATCGCTGTTGATATCTGGCAGGCACGCCAAACCTCTAATAGTGGTGGCAGCAGTCCAGACTTCCAGCCTTCCCCCTACCGCATGGGTAATACCCTTATGGCTAGGGTGCGAGGATTACTAGCGCACACACTCGACCCACGTTCGATGGTCGGATAATGTCAGTTGCTCTCACTACACTAAGAACCACTATTGCAGAGGCTATTCAAGACGATAGCAAGTGGCAGACTTTCGCATTCCCACCAGCAACGATTATGGCTAACTCTGTTATTGTCAGTCCTGATGATCCATATCTAAGTCCTAACAATGGCGGCATATCAACCATTTCACCGACTGCTAATTTCAAGATTTTAATGACAGTGCCGTTATTTGATAATGAAGGCAATCTACAGGGCATCGAAGATACAATAGTCAGTGTGTTCAACCTACTATGCGCATCTACCTTATCTTTCAATGTTGGAACAATCTCAGCTCCTGGTGTTCTAAACGCCGCGTCTGGTGATTTACTAACATCTGAAATGTCAATCTCAATCCTAACGAGTTGGAGTTAATCATGTCCGATTACGAAAAAGAGTTGGAAGCCTTTCTAATCAAGACTGGTCAAATCCAACCAACAGCACCAAAAGCAGCGCAATCACCTAAGAAAGACGAGGAATAATCATGGCAGTATTTTTAGCAAACAATGTCGGAGTAAAGGTGAACAGCGTTGATCTATCAGATCACGTCACAACCGTTACTCTCAATCGTCAATTTGACGAACTAGAAGTAACAGCGATGGGTGACACAGGCCACAAGTTCGTTAAGGGTCTGGAATCATCATCTGTAACAATCGAGTTCATGAACGACACAGCATCAGCAAACGTCCTTGCAACTCTTCAAGCTGCATGGGGTACTACAGTCACTGTTGTACTTCTACAGACAAAGGGAACAGCAGTCTCAGCAACTAACCCTCTATATACACTCTCAGTTCTAGTAAATGGAACTACAGATGTTATGGGTGGCTCAGATATTGGCAAGCAGTCAGTTACTTGGAACGTAGTAGGAGCAGTAACAGTCGCAACGACTGGTTCATTCTAAACAACTAGAGAAAAGGGCTAATCATGGCAAAACTGAAAATCGTTCGACAAGATGGAAGCGTACTAGAAGGCGAGATAACTCCAGCAGTGGAGTACTCATTTGAGCAGTATGCTAAAAAGGGCTTCCACAAGGCATTCCGCGATGAGGAAAAGCAGTCGGATGTTTATTGGTTGGCATGGGAAATTACTCGACGTGCAGGTGAAACCGTAAAACCTTTCGGGATAGATTTCATTGAAACATTGACTAGCGTTGATGTTCTGGACTCTGACCCTTTAGCTTAAAGCGCGATCTCCCATTCACCTACCTAATTGCTCGCTTGAGCATTAGGTTGGGAATTGCGCCAGCACAACTATTAGAACTTGATACGACAATGCTAAATGCCTTACTTGAGGGCTTAGCCGATGAAGCAAAGGAGCAGAGCGATGCCAGTAGAAATCAAAGGCGCAATCGCTCTTCGTAAAGCCTTAAAAACTTACACTCCAGATTTAGCAAAACAGTTACCTAAAGAGATAGCCTCATTTCTCAAGCCAGTAGTAAAAGAGGCTCGTGGTTATTTACCTGATGATGGCTCAATCCTAAGTGGTTGGCGTGACCGCCCAAATGGCACTGGTAACTTCCCTACCTATTCGGCAACAGTGGCAAAACGCGGCATCACTTATAAGACCACACCATCAAAGCCTAACCGTAGAGGATTTAGATCGCTGGCACGTATTATGAATAAGTCAGCAGCTGGTTCAATCTATGAAACTGCTGGTCGTAAAACTCCAGATAGTAACTTTGTCCGCAATCTCAATGGCAAGGTATCTGGAGTAATCAAGGGTGACGGCAAGATGGCTGGTCGAGCCATGTTTAGAGCATTTGAAGAAAATCAAGGCAAAGCAACTGCTGGTGTAGTTAAAGCCATTGAAAAGGCCAATATAGATTTTAAGAGAGCGACACAATAATGAGTAATATATTTATTGATATTGCCGCAACCTTTACTGGTGAAAAGGCTTTTAAGAAGGCATCAAATTCAACCGATAAATTAGGTAAATCCGTAAAAAGTTTAGCCAAAACTCTTGGAGTTGGTTTAAGTGCGGCAGCAGTTTTATCCTATGCAAAGGCTTCAGTCAAGGCTTATGCAGCTGATGATAATGCTGCTAGATCATTGGGTGTTACATTAAAGAATCTTGGTCTAGAAACTGGCAATACTTCAATTTATGTCAATGACTTAATAGCACGACTAGAAAAGCAAACAGGCGTATTAGATGATGAACTTCGTCCTGCTATGGATCGTCTGTTACGTGCAACTGGTTCAGTCACTAAATCACAAGATTTATTAAACCTTGCTTTGGATATTAGTGCCGGTACTGGCAAAGATTTAACCTCAGTTAGCCAAGCCTTACAAAAAGCTTATTTAGGGAATAATGTATCTTTAAGTAAACTAGGTGTTGGTTTATCTAAAGTAGAATTAACTTCGTCATCATTTGAAAAAATTCAAAAAAGATTAGCAATCCTTTTTGCTGGTCAGGCTTCAACAGCTGCTGAATCCTACGCTGGACAATTAAACAAATTAAATGTTGCTTCTAATAATGTAAAAGAAGCTATCGGTAGAGGCATAGTAGATGCTTTAGTTATTTTGGCTGATAATAATACAGTTGATAATTTAGCCACAGACATGGAAAATTTAGGCGTTTATACTGGTGATGTTATTCGTGGCTTTGGAATCATGGCCGCAAAAATAAAAGAGATACCAGGCATTTCTGGCTTTGATGTTGGAATGATTCCTGTACTTGGCACTTATATTAAAGTATTGCAAGAAGAAGGAGCAAAGGCACGACGTATTGCGGATGCTCTTAAAGGTAAAAACCCTATTCAATCTGGCACTTACTTAAACAAACCAAAACCAACAAAAACAGAATTGGATGCATTGGCCAACGCTAAGAAATTAGCAGCCCAACAAGCAGCACAACTTAAGTTACAACAAGCAGCAACCAAGATAAGTGCAGCGGCAGCCAAATTCGACTTAAATAAAATCCAGATAGCAGCAGCCCTCAAAGGCAAAATATCTGATGAGGATAGACAACGCCTATTGCTGATGCAGGCTATTGAGAATGAGAACGTAGATCTCATTGATAAATACACAAAGTCTCTAGCTGAGGCTCAAGCACAGACGAAACAACTTCAGTCTGTAATAGATGCTTCGAAGGCTTCATTTGTCTGGCCCGACCCATTCGCTTCATTCAAACTCCAGGCAGAAGCGGCTGGAACTACGGTTCAGGCTTTAGTAGATAAGGTTAAGACTCTCTCAGGTATCAGTTTCGATAACTCAACTGTCATGACCTCATTTGCTCAAGGCATGTTGAACGGTATGTCTGCCGTAGATGCGCTTTGGGGTGCTCGTTATACTGGTCAAGGCGAGATGTATATGGCTCGATTAGCAGCAGCTTCAAGAGCTTCTAATGCTGATAACTTCTCATTTGCAACTGCTGGTACTGGTGTAGCAAACCCAAATATGAACACCACGACAATCATCAATCTCACTAATGACTTTGGAAGTAGCATCGTTACTGATCCAGTAGCAACTGCTAATCAAATCAACACAGCCCTTCAACAAGCTGCTAATCAGGTGGGTACATATGGCTCACTTGGTAGCGGCTCTAAGTCGATTTCATATACCGTATGACATGGACAATCAGCCCAACCATTACAGTTAATGGAACTGCCTATGTCAATAATGCTGTAGGTGCTGTATCCATTGATTATGGTCGGACTGCTGTATGGGACCCACAAAAGGCTTCTTATGCCAATATCAAGTTAGTCAATACCAATAACACTTCTTTCGGCATTGATATCAATAACTCAGTGGTGGTCAAGGTTCGCGACGCAACTAATACGGCTGACATAACAGTGTTCACTGGAGTAGTCACTTCTGTGGCTAATGAGGTTGGCGTTAATACTGGCTCAACGATTATCACTTATATCACCATTACTGCTGTTGGCCCTATCACCGTTCTATCTCGTACTCAATCTGGCTTAGTAGATTATCCATCTGAGAATGAGTCAGCCCGTATATCTAGAATCCTTGCTGAAACCCCTGTAAGCCTTGATACGATAGATACTGGCACTTATACCCTATTGGCTCGTACTGCTAAGCCTGCTGATGCTCTGAGCCTTTGTAATGCCTATGCTAATACTGCTACTGGATGTATCTATGAGACCACAGAAGGCAAAGTAGGTTATGCCAGCGAGTTGAGGCGTAACCAGGATGTAGCCGCCACTGGTTACTTCTCAATCAATCCGACTTTCATCAATGGCACTAATCTTAGATCGCAGACTAATCAAGGCGATGTAATCAATAACGTCAAAATTGGTTATAACGCTGGCTCTTATGTCTCTGTTATATCGACTGCTTCAACAGCAGCCTATGGCACAATCGGTGGAACTCTTGATACTGATATCAATAATGATTTAGATGCTACGACCCTTGCTGGTATCTACATCGGAATGCGAGCCTATCCAAAGGTATCGCTATCAGCTGTAGAAGTCAGAATCGATGACCCAGACATGGATGCCACGACTCTCAACAAGATGCTTAATACGTATTTCGGCCTTCCAGTCTCTTTGGCTGGCTTACCTCTTAGCATTACCCCTACCACATATGAGGGCTTTGTAGAGGGTTGGAATCTATCTTTTAGCCAATTATCCGCTAAAATAACCCTACGTACCACAGAAAAGACATACAGTTACCGTTCGACCCAATGGGAAGACGTAGCCCCTGCTCTTATCTGGTCAGCCGTTGGTGCGGCACTTACATGGAATACCTACGATTAAGGAATAGGAATGGCAACTACCACTAATTACAGTTGGACAACTCCCAACGATACTGATCTAGTAAAGAACGGTGCTAACGCTATTCGTACCCTTGCTACATCCATTGACCAGACCACTGAAGATTTATACTTTCTATCGCTTATGGGAGCAAACTAAATGGCTAATACAATCAAACCTCTATTTAGAGGCGCGGCAACTACCACGACTACTACGGTGCTATACACAGTGCCAGCATCGACTACCTCAGTGGTCACTAACATCTGTGTGACTAATACAGCTGCTTCATCGGCTACTTTCACTCTTGGTATGGGTACTGCTGGTTCTAATACTTCGCTTCATACCACGACAACTATTGCGGCTAACTCGACTGTTTATCTCGATATTAAGCAGGCTTTAATTGCTACTAACACAATTACTGGTGGAGCATCAGCAGTTACTGTCTCATTCCATATTAGCGGAGTGGAGATCGTATAATGGGTTCATCAATAGTTCCAGCAGCATCGGTAACAACGCCATCAGATAACTGGGTTCAAATAGCAGCAACTAACCCTGCTGCAACTTCTCTCAACTTTACTAGCATTTCAGGATATAAAAAGTTAATGACATTCTGGGATAACGGTTCAACCTCAGCAAGTTTAACTTCTTATCGTTTCAATTCTGATTCTGGAACAAAATATCAACGTTCTGGTTGGGGCTGGGATACAGCAGTCACAGTTAAATCCGCTTATACAACTTCAGCAGCAGATAATGGCAATAATAATCAGCACAGACTCATTGTTACATCTGCTGATAATACAAATATGAAAGAATTCACTGAATATGTTGGTGGAGCAACTGTCAGTAAATTTTTTCTTGTTAATGGTATCTATCAAGCAACCGCAGCAATTACCAGTATTAACTTAGTCTGGGGAGCAACTTTCAGCCAGACTGTCTATCTTTATGGAGTAGCAGCATGAAACCTATGGTCACAGATTTTAATATCGCTACTGGTGAAATTACTAAGCGTGAAATGACTGATGCAGAATTAGCACAGTATGAAGTGGATAAGGCAGCAAGTGACGCCGAAACTATCTAAGGCTGGCATTCAATTACGTGAACAGTTCGATGATGCCTATCCAGACCGCGACCGTTCATCGGATGGCTGGATCGGTGATAGCCGACACGCAGCTACTGTTAGCGATCACAATCCCGATGTTAATGGTTGGGTACGTGCCATTGACATTGACCGTGATTTACCAGGAACCGCTAAACCCGACCTCATGCCCTATGTTGCTGATCAGTTACGACTCGCTTGCAAGTCTGGGAAAGAAAAGCGAATCAGTTACATCATATTTAACGGCAGAATATCCAGTGCTAAAAAGGCTTGGGCATGGCGGCCTTATGTCGGAGTTAATCCGCACAATCATCATATGCATGTCTCTTTTACAAAAGAGGCTGACTTATTGGGTGAGTTTTATCAAATACCTATGCTAGGGGGAAAGCCATGAGTGCAGCGACTCATAATTTTACTATTGATCAAGGTTCAGACTGGTTTACTACTTTTGTTTATAAAGACTCTGCTGGTACTGCTATCAATCTGACTGGTTATACGGCAGCATTACAAATCCGAGATACATATGCCGACTCAACTACTGACCTTTCATTAACTGTTGGCAGTGGTATAACTATTACTGCTGCAAGTGGCAAAATTGATGTACGTGCTACTGCTGCCCAAACTGGTGCTATTGCTGCTGGTCAATATGTCTATGATTTAGAAATTACTTCAAGTGGTGGCGTAGTTACTAGATTGGTTCAAGGTAAAATAACTATAAGTCCACAGGTAACTCGATGAGCGATATTATTGAAATCGTTGAAGATGTTACAAATGTAACTATTACAGAGGATGTTAATTACGTTGAAATCGCTGCTAATTCATTAGCTGGTCCTACTGGCCCAACTGGAGCAACTGGTCCTTCAAATACTCTTACTGTAGGAACTGTAGTTGGTGGCGTAACCGCTGCTGCAACTATAACAGGAACATCACCAACACAAACATTAAACCTAACGCTTCCTACTGGAGCAACAGGAGCAACAGGCCCGACAGGTGCTACAGGCGCAACTGGTGCTACAGGAGCCAAAGGCGATACAGGAGCAACTGGCCCTAAAGGCGATACAGGAGCCACAGGAGCCACTGGTGCGGCTGGTACTAACGGTACTAACGGCACGAATGGTACGAACGGTACAAACGGTTCTGCTGCAACTATATCTGTTGGAAGCACTACTACGGGTGCCGCTGGTACTTCGGCATCTGTTACTAATAGTGGATCATCATCTGCCGCTGTATTTAATTTTACAATCCCAAAGGGCGATACAGGAGCCACAGGAGCCACTGGTGCCACGGGCGCAACTGGAGCCAAAGGCGATACAGGTGCCACAGGTGCCACGGGTGCCACGGGTGCCACGGGCGCAACTGGAGCCGCTGGTACTAACGGAACTAACGGAACTAACGGAACTAACGGATCATCAGGCGTTGTATCTGTAATTGCTCCAATAACTAATTCTGGTACTTCTTCAGCTGCTAACATCGGCGTAGATGCTGCATCAACTTCAGCAAGTGGAGTTGTGCAACTTTCAGATTCCACTTCAACGACTTCATCAGTCTTGGCAGCAACTCCAACGGCAGTGAAGGCTGCTTATGATTTGGCATTGTTGCATCCAGTATTGAAATTACAATCAGGTAAATATCGCAGAACTCCATACGGGGCTAGTGCTAACTTTGGTGTAAGCAATAACATTACTTATTACACGCCAGTCTATTTTGCTGAATCAACAACATTAGACAGAATCGCTTGCAGGACTGGAACATTCAACGCAGCAACTACCGTCAGATTAGGCATTTATAGTAACTCTGCTGGATTACCAAGTTCGCTAATTCTTGATGCTGGAACAATTTCAGCAGTAGCAGCGAGTACAGATTATCTCATCACAATATCTCAAACATTGGCAGCAGGTGTTTATTGGTTGGCTTTCAATGCTACCAATCTAACTACTACAAACTTTGTTGGAGCCGCGGCTGGAGGTTTTAGTGTTTACAATCCGTTGATGATGTCATCTGATACAACTACTGGTAACGGTAATAGTGCATATTCACAAAGCGTGAATGTAACATCTGCATTCCCATCTACTGCATCATCATTGACTCAAGCATCAACCTTTATCTACACATTTGTGAGGGCTGCATAATGCCTAGACAAACTACTTACGGCATTGGTGGCTACGATCCATCAAAGCCAAATAACAACATCGTTGAAGAAATCGACATCCCAGACACGGAGAACAATGAAGTATAAGAATCCATACATCCTTGCAGCAGGAGCATTTCTAGCTGCATGGTCATCCAGCAATTTCAATAGCGACTATCGCGCAATCCTCTTTGCAGTCCTTTCAGGAGTGTTTGGATATGCAACCCCAATCAAGTGAGTGCAGTGGACATAGCGGCTCTTGCTGTTGCTG